>Ga0180301_10000476_pt1 | contig 30828 bp, 28 predicted proteins | sample GuaBasSediGuay16_FD_121797 | JGI IMG/M metagenome (GOLD analysis project Ga0180301, IMG submission 121797) | Subseafloor sediment microbial communities from Guaymas Basin, Gulf of California, Mexico - Guay16, Core 4569-2, 12-15 cm | ecosystem: Environmental > Aquatic > Marine > Hydrothermal... | reverse complement strand
GCACAATACTACAAAAATTACTAAAGCCATTAACTCATAAATAGACTCAGAATTATCTTCAACTGTCCTATGATTTAATGCCATGTGGGGGTCTTAGTTATATTCTAACTTTAGAATGTAGCAAATATTAATTGTAGTAACATATTTGTGTATGGATGATAGTTTGTCTACTATTACTATTCGAATTGATCCTGAAATTAAGAAGCGTATGAAGAGGTATAGCTATATTAATTGGAGTGAAGTTATTAGAAGAGCTATTTTGGAGAAACTTATTGAGGAGAAGAATATTGCTGAAGCATTACTCATTAATGGGAAGCTTAGAAGAAGAGCACCTAGTGGGTGGGATTCTACAGATGTTACTAAGAGTTGGAGAAGGAAAAGATAGTTGTTGATGCTAGTATAATTGTTAAGTGGTTTCCTGAAGAAGAGTTTAGTGATAACTATACAGATATGTATCTAAAGCTTTTGAAGGGCTAAGTACCTGGATTCTTTCCTTAATTATTTCTTGAGTTAAGTATATAGTGATTTCTTGCATAGAATCTTAGTTTATAGATCTTCTTCATTAATAAATAACCTATTTATCAGTGCAACTTCTTTCCATAATACATTACCTATTTTGTAGTATGAGAGTTAAGGTAGTTAAGAACATTCATATCACTATACCTAATGAGATTTAGTAGTATCAAAGCATCAAACTAATTCCATCCATCTCTATGACTAGTTCTTATAACACTAACATCTTCAGAAGAAATTTTCCAAAATTCTCTGTACCTTCACTAATACCTCCTTAACCTCCCTCTTCCTGACCCTTTCTAAACCCTCCTAATAACAACACTAATATGTACTTTACATCTCCTCAACTCCTCATAAAGCTTACTCCTAACATTAGCAGGAGCAGCAATGTAAAATGACTTAACAAGATATGAAACTAAAACTACCAACGCAAGGATTACGAAAATTGAAGAGCCAAAGGATACAATTAAACTCAATTAAGAACTGAGAAACAACAGAGAACTAAGACGCAAAGAACAAAATAATACTAAAGATGAGAGTACTATGACTTATTACAAAATACTAAATAATATAATATTGCTAAAACAACCCTGAGCAAACGACATAAATAATCATTGCTTTAACATCTATTTCTTCTATATCATATCCACTTATGTCAATATCCATAACTTTTATATATATTTAATGTAGTTCAATGAATTATTATGCAAATATTTGATCACTCTCTGGTTGCAAAGTAAATTATAATTATTTATTACTTATGATAGCTAAGGTTTTCGAGGTATCTTATATAGTTGATGTGACTAAAGGTTTATTGAAATAAGCCATGGTCTCTGAGAGGATTTTAATTGATCGTCATCAATGATCAATACAGATATTTTGGATTCTACATCTTGAATGAAATGTTTAAAGACTTTATATTTTAGAAAACCAGGAGTTGAATGAGGTATTACTTTCCATGATTTAATTATAATTATTAATGGATAGTATGGATATTTTCTTAAACATTTGTATGGCTTGATGAAAAACCCATCAGTTAATGCCCTCGTTAATATCTTACCTTTAAAACGTTGTAATGGTCTATATATGAGTGGAAGTGTAATATTAAGAATTGAAGGTGCCATGTACAGCCTTAAGATTCCTTCCACGTGTTTCTTAAGGGTCCATATCTCATTTCTAAGCTTTAAATAATCTCTCAAAATAGGTTTTTCTTTAAATGTAATTCCACCTAAATGCTCTCCTGCAAGAACAGGTAGAACTACACTCTTAATGCCTTTACGCCATAGATCTAACGATAATTCAGCCTCTTCCCAATAAGCAAAATAGTATGGAGTAAATATTAAATCACGATAGGAAGTTATAAATCTATATTTAAGCACTATACATGAGCCAACAGCATAAGATATGTATGAAGTTTTTTCGGGATATTCAGAGAGGCGAAATCCAGAGAATCTTAATAGTCCTCTAATATTAGTTATAAAAGCACCAGCTGAGTCTATACGATTACTATGATATAGTAAATTTATACCTTGAGCAATTCCAATACTTCTTTTTCTTTCCAAAAATTTTATAACTTCATTTAAAAATTCTTGATTAGTTATTTTAAAATCATTGTTTACTAATAGTACATAATCGGGAATGTGTTTGGCTCTAATGTATTTTTCTAGTCCCAGAATATTTCCTCCTGTAAATCCGTAGTTATGTTTTAATTTAATAAGGAAAGCATCATTACCATACCTATTTCGAATAGCATCAAAACTCTCATCAGTTGAACCATTATCTACGATGATAACGTCATAGCGAGGATATCTAAGATTAAAGAGACTGTCAATACATTCAAAGAGTTTATCCTTCAAAATAGTAAGGCCATTGTAGTTAAGTGTTACTATAGCTACTTTTCTCATATTCGGAGAACCTTCAAAAGTAACCAAGATACTTAAGCATTCTTGAAATTACTAGGCAATTAATTTTTAAGTAATTCATTCTATGTGGTTCCTTCAGCAATGACGTAGAAGTATGCTTATAGAAATTGAATATCAAACCTCTCAAAATTCTGTATCTGTAAATATTTAATAAACTTCCTTAAATTAGTAGCCTGATATAAAGGCCTCATAAATATGTAAATCTTAATTACGGTTGAGATTACATTTCACATTTAAGAATTAAAAACATTCTGACATACTTAACTAGTACTACCTCACATATGCTCTTAGAAAATTAAGTATGAGTCTTGATGATACTCTACTCGGTTCAACAATTAATCCTCTAATGCCATAATTCAATTTTCTCATAAGCTTAGCAAACTCTATGATCTTAGTATCGTAGGCTATACCTAAAACAGGTACTCTACATATATGTGCAAACATTATTGCATGATACCTGAAACCAATGGCTACTTTCAAAAACTTAAATAGTCCTAGAATAGTGGAGGGTTTAAGTTCGCTGTTGAGAATGTAGAAATTACTACAAGCATTGTTCGACAAGTACCTTCTAATAAGGTAACCTATAGATATATCATCATCGAAGAACCTATCTGGAGTACTACCATAACCAAAAGGGATGAAGAGAACCTTAACATGATTATTCAAACTAAGATATGCATCAAGAGCTTTGATTATAGCGTGAAGAGTCTTGATAAATACATTATCTCTTAAAAATCTGATGTTTAGTCCTATAATTGTATCTTTCACATCGAGACCAAGTCTCTTCAGGATATTTTTCGCGCTATATACATTGGGTATAAGCCTTAATGCTGGATCGAACTCTATAAGTGCTCTTCTTCCAATAATATCGCCTTCAATATATCTCTTAGAATATTCATCACGTACAGATACATAGTCTGTACAAGCAAGTGCCACTTTAAGCATAAACTTAGTTAAAACACCACTGTACTTCTTCGGGTACAAGGTTATTGTGCCACACCAATTATAAGGATAAAGCCCGACAGCTCTATATTCAACTCTTTTACCAAGAAGCTTAGCTAGAACAGTCAAAAGGCTCATAAGCCTTAGGGTTTTAGAACCATATCTACCACCGCCAGCAAAAATTAAAGTTCTAGTCTTTAGAAAGTTCCTCATAAAGCTAGCGGATAATAATCTATTGGAACAAGCATTAACTCCGTGTAATTTAACGCTACGTTGAGGATTATTCGATGCTATAACTACATCACATTTCTTAGGTTGATGTCTAGACTCTTGGAGCAATACTTCACATATTGCCTCATCACCAACATTGCCCATACCGAAATAACCATAGAATAAAATCCTAGGTTTCATAATTCTACCTCAAACCAAGGGACAATAGTTAATTGGGGCAAATCATACTCTTGATGTAAGTAGAGTCCATACTCACCAAGCATCTCTCCATGATCGGAAGTAATCACAATTCTATTATACCTTAACCTTGACTCATGAATATATTCAAGTAACTCTTTAATACCTCTCAAAGCTACCTCCATATTACAATAGTAGGCTTTTAAAATACGTTCCCTTCTAATATCATGTCTCTTTAAAGCATTCCCTACAGTATCAGGAGGAACAAAATCATGAATTAGTACCTCATGCATAAGCAAGGACGAAAGCTCTATATCGCAGATCCATGGGAAGTGAGGTTGGGCATACCAGACAATATCCCTGCCACTTAGACCGATATTCCTTACAACTTCGTTAACCTCATTAGGTAAAACTGTCTTCAGATACTTAAGCTTCTTAGGCTTTACAGCATATACTTCAATATCTCTACTTCTAGGCACAAAATCCTTAATCCTAATATCATGAGTCTCAATAACTATGCTAGCATAGAATATTCTCACATTGTTAAACTCAGGTAATGAAAATACTCTAGGCAACCAACCATACGTATGTGGAGGAGGAACAACAGCTTTGTGTAATACACCCTTTAAGTATCTTAGATGGACATTCTCGAACACGTCATAACGAGCGTCATCGAGAACGATAAGTAAGAACTGTTTTGCTTTGAGAAGATCTCTGAAGAGATCAAGCCATTGAGGTAAACATTCACAGCAATGAATAGACTTTAATAAAGGACTTAACACGTATTTAACCATGACCTCACGTAATGCGCCGTAAGCGTTTATCTTCAAAGATCTAACGAAACCTCTGATATCGAGCTTCATCAAGACGTAGCTTCGGTTAAACATAGTCCATCTGCTTAACCCTTTACTATGGTCTTAATAACCTTCAGAAGGGAGTCTTTAAGCCTCATATTGCTAGTGTTTATGAGGATATCAATGTTGAAGTAATTCTTTTTAAGAAATACCCTCTGCAACTCAACATATCCCAATTGTGGGTCGCCATAACCTCTCCACTTCCACCTACATAAGAGTTCTCTAACATCGGAGTCCAAGGTGATGACAATATCGGGTCTATACTTGGTTGCTAGCGAGTGCAGAGCCAGGATTGGGAACTTTGCGTAGGACTTAAGCTTGATATCTAGGGCTAGGTATGAGTGTAAGTAATCGAAGATGGCTGTATAGAGGTATTCCTCGGAGATCACAATGTATCCTATTGATCTAAGTATCTTAATTATGAGGATCTTTAATGGTATATTGATGAAGACATCAAGGTAAGCAGAGATGATGGTTAAGATCCTAGCTAAACTCACATATCCGCACTTTGGAATGATGTACCAAGGAGCGTAGTCTCTAGGTAAACCAAGCACTTTAACCATGAAGCTCCATAGTACGTGACTCAAGCCGTGAAATGCCTTGATAAATATTTTATGAACTCTAACACCTGTGGCACTAAGTATGCATACCAGATTATTGATTATAGTTGATTTACCTACACCTACAGGGCCCAAGAAAACTATGAAACTCCTTCCACGTATCACTGGCTGTGAGGACTTGCTCATGTTAATACCTCCTCAACTAAATCTATGATTCTAGAGAACCTACTAGGAATAGAACTCCTCAGAAGAACTATGTCCTCCTTACAAATAAGCTTCAACTTTCCAGCAAGGGAAACGTACATCAATAACGCTACCATAGGACTTAGAAGCCAAAGGACAGGGGTGTTCATAACTATAAGCAATGATGTAATGAAGAGTAGAAAACCTACAAGTAATCCACGAAGCCAAGACCTAAAGTCAAACCTGAGGTTAAGTTTCGCATAGAGTACACTATACATGTACATAAAGCCTAGAACCTGAGCTAAGTCACGACCAACAACAACACCTAAAGACCCTAACCCCACATACACTAAGGAGAGCTCAAGCCCGAGTGATCCCAAGGAAGTTATGATAGAGCTCAAGATAAGCTCCTTCCTAGCTTCAAGAATCACAGGGATGCCGCCATAACCTACAACAAAGCTCATAAGAGCTAAGTAGAGAATGTGAGCAGAGGCAACACCCCAGGCATTCGCAAAGGCATCTCCATATATCAATGGGATTAAAATCATTGAGAGAGAAGCTAAAAACATGAGTAAAGGCATAAAAGTCGCTGAAAGCAATCTCGAAACCCTAAAAACCCTCCCCCTCAAAGCATCAAGACCATTAGCACCAAAAACTACACCATAGTATGGCATAAGAGCAGAACCTAGTGAACTCCTAACATTCTCAAATATGCCAGCAAATCTAAGAGCAACCATGTATATTCCAAGACCATAAGTTCCGAGAATCCCTAAGACAATAAACTTATCAAGCCAAGTATAGACGTAGTACGTTATCTGTGTCGCTAATATTGATAAGCTTAGAGGAATTATAATTCTCAAACCAGATAGTGCATTACCTATAGGAATCCTGACAAGCCTGATTAAGAGACCTCCATGTTTAAGAATGTAGATAATGAATACTACTATAGACATGGTGATGAAGCCTGTGACATAGCCTATAACACCAAAACCCATTAACACTAGAGCGAGGGATGAGGCTTCACCTATAATAAAACCTACAGTATTGTAGAGTACAGCTAAGTCGATACGGTTAACCCCATTAAGATAAGTCATGAAAACTGAGGATAACGAGTTAAAGAATATACATAAAGCATATAATTGGAAAGCAAAGATATGGTTAGAAGCATTAACTAATTGAGCAAAGTACGGAGCTAACAAGTAAAATACTAAAGCAAGGAGGGAACCGATAAAGACCTTGTAGAATAGATAACCAGCAAGCAATGGATAATAATCTCTACCAGAACCGTGATACACAGAAACATAGCGAATGAGAGAGCGGGCAAAACCAGGATCAAGAATGAAACTAAAGACCGAGGAGAATACGAAGATTGAAGAAGCAATACCATAACCTTCAGGACCAAGAATACGAGCAACAAAGGCAGTAACAACAAAAGCAACAACTAAGCGAATAAACTGCATAAACCACTGACTATAAACATTCCTAAACAACTGCCTAACACTCATGCTACATCCCTAGGCTTCTATAATTGTTATCAGATTACAGTTTTCAACGAATTTTGTGGAGGGATAGAAAGTTGAGAATTCTTCATGCTCTTAGGTTTCAGCGAAGGGTTTCAGAATAATCGCTGGCCTTTATGACACAGCTAGCCAATTACGTAACTCTCCTGCTTTTTAAATTGCTTTAAGCCTGTTGCAGTATTGTATGTATCTGCTCAATAACTTCCATAGTATTAGTACATTATCAATGATACTCTAAAATACCACCCATTACGTTGAATAAAGCCTTGCCTACTCTTCACATAATATACCGCTATTCAATATTTTCCAGCTCGCTAAATCTAGAATGCTTCATTGCAACATCAATTATATTGCTAGCAATCCCATAAGACTCTGCAAAATTCATCAAATCCTAAAAACCCATAGCTTCAGCAAAAGCATACTATGTGAAGAGTATGTCATCACTTGTTGGACACTTGGTGAATTTTAGACAGGTTCTTTAATCTAGCAGTGCTTATGGCATAATTTGGATCACGGTACTGACTGCTTAGGTTAATGTCATGAGGATAACATATGATAAGCGGTATTTTCAAAAGTTCGTCTCTTAGAGGCGTACCATGAAATATGTTACCTTTTTCGCCAAGGAACCACCCATGATCGCTTGTTATGATAATAAGGGTATTCTTCAACTTTTCTAGTTTATATCTTAGATATTTTCTACTAACAGTTTCATGAATACCCTGTATATATGTGTAAAGACCTATGAGTGTTGAGACTACTGAGGGTAAGGTCTACGGAGCTGATGTTACAACATTGTCGTACATTGCAAATCTTCTTGTAGATAGTTCTTCTTCGAGGGTAAGGGCGTAACCTTTTCTCAGGGTGTCAATAACTATAAGTACTACGTTTTAAGGCTCCTTATCATGATCTCACTTCTGCAATATGACATATAGTGAGTTATGAAGAACCTCAGAAATGTGAAGCTTCACCAAGTAGCCTTCGTAGTGCTGAGCTATGTCTCCCAATGCTTCCTCAAACTCGCGCCTACACAAGGGTGCTGTGTGAAGCGGTCTGGCCAGGTCTGTGTCGTAATTCACGAACAGTATGGATCTACGCTTAAGCACGTAGAGCATATCGTTAAGTGCTTGTTCGGATTCTTAAAATGCTCTAGAAGTCGTACATCATGACTGTGGTGAAATCTCCTCTCCTAAATGGCAGGTTATGAGCATTACAAAATGGAATCTACATTACCTCCTTGCTTAAGAAGGATATTTAGTGTCACTTTATTTAATATTCTCACTCATGGGTTAAGTGTTACTTTACTTGTTTAATATAGTAATATATGAGTGGAACATACTTAGGGCTCTCTCACGCTACTGTATTTTAATACCTCCCCCAACACTGCACTATCTATATCATAGGTATAGGCGTGTCAAATATGTAAAGAATCGTAGGTGCTATGTCGATATCGAGCCCTTATTTTTCAGTAAGTAATATGTTGGGACTAGTGTTGTATGCAGTATTATGATGCTTGAGGTAAGATCTCAAGGCGCTTATAGGTATTAATATTATATTTGGCTTTTTAGGCTCATCGTAATAGTTATCTCTTTTGAATTAGTCCCTCCTAGAGTATAGGGCATATACTATGCCTTTATCTTCCTTATAAATCTATGTATCTGTATATCGAGAAATTATGGTTTTTAGAGATGATAAAATCGCTGATGGCTTGTTAATGTCTTTATGAACCTCTACTATTATTTTCGAAACTATTCTTTCCTTTAACGACCTCTTAGCTCCAAGAAGAACTTTCGTTTCTGCATAGTCATCATCTATCTTCATAAGATTTGAATTCACTTTTTGAATTCAGCACGTTTATAAGAGAGTCGAAGGTTAACGCTTTAACTTTTATCGCATGATAAGGCTTTATTTTATGTTGATTACTTAAATCAACATAAATGGTACGCCTTAAGTATGATCCTACATGGTTCATGGTGTAAAGTTTCACATGTCCTTCCGCGTCAGGAAGAGCTACGTTAATTGCTTTTACATTTTTGCAGTTGTTGAGTGCTAGAGCATTTATAAGGATATTGAAGGTTTTTAGACTTGGACCTGATCGTTGCAATTAATCCCTCTCTTTCTATGGATTTTGAAGATATGAAGATATAAATGTATAAAGATTTATTGATGCACCAATATCTACGACTATATCGTCTCCTTAGTATGAATTGCTTAATTTGAAAATACTCCTTATTGAGATATAAGTCTGTTAAGCTTGTACGAAGAGGTGAGATTAGTGAAGAGTCTTTAAGTGAAAGCCTAAATTTAATATCATAGGGTAAGTACATCACAATACTGTTTAAGAGCTTGAAGCGAATTTCGTAAAAGACTAAGTGTAGCGGTGGTACAGTAAGTGTGCTACATAGCAATGTAGAAGCCTCAAACCTAAAGTTTTGAAGTATTGCTAATGAATCTCTACAGCAATAGATCTTTATAAGCTCCTCAATATTAGTATTATTGGATACCTCGTAATACATATCCTTCATATTTTTCCTGAAATGTATTGGTCATGACATTCAAACACCTCATCTACTTTCTTACTTATTTCGATTTTGAATTACATCTTCAACAGAATCTTTAGTTCCTGTCTAGTAAGCTATGTTGCTCAATCTGAGAGAAACATCATCTTTTTTCTCTAATTATGTTCGTCATTACGAGGATCTTGATATTTTACTATAGGTTAAAGACATGTGTCCACTCACGAAGAAGCACTATATATTACCTCTGTAGTATTTTAAGATCCTCGATCTTAATTTCTTAGCTATCATCTGTTCCTCATTGACTAAATTAATGGTTTCGCAAGGGTCTTTTTCTATGTTGAATAATTCTTCAGCGAAGTGATGAACGATACCACATCTTTTACAAGGCCTAATAGGTGTAAAACTCATAGAATATTTCCATTCGTCTGCGATGATCCCTCTTCTGACTCCACTTATTTCCTCTGCATCAATGCCAAAGAAAATTTCTCTAGAAATTCCTCCATGATTGTCCATTTCTATTAAGGACTTGATAGATATACCATCGAATCCAAAACCTATTTTTATGTTTAAATACTCTAATATAGTAGGAGTTATATCCACAAGGCATGCCTTGCTATTTCTGACTACAGTACCTGCATATTCAGAGTAAGGAAACTTTATAATGAGAACACATCTAAGAACTTCTTCGAAATGTGCATGATGGTCGAAGTATATACCATGCTCTCCAAGTAATTCGCCATGATCTGAAGCTATAATTATTAGACTATTATCGTATAATCCGGTTTGTTTGAGAAAATTCATTAACTGGCCTAACTCATCATCTATGTAGCTTATGGCTCCTAAATATCTTTGGATAATCTCATCAGTATATCTAGCTCCATAGGTACATAGCTTCATATATTCCTTGAAATTTTTGTCGGGTATTCTATTAAGTAGATCTTCAACTCGTATATTGTATTTGGTTTTAATATACCTAAACCTCTTAGTATACCTTAACGGAGGGTCATAAGGTGTGTGAGTATCCCATAAATGTATGAATAGAAAGAAAGGTTCTTTAACATTCCTAATTAACCTTATAGCATGATTTATTACACTCTTGGCAGAGTCATATGCGTGAACATTAATGTCAAGTGGAAGAGCCTTGAATAAGCTATAGAAGACCTGTGAAGGAAATGGTAGTTTCTGAATGAGGAAACGATAATAAGATTCTACCTTGTCTCTTGCTTTATTCTTAAGAAGACCGCTATAATAAATAAACAATTGTCTGTACCATCTACCGAGCCAGTCTATGGCTAGAGTTCTATAGCCCAACTTATTTAGTATTTGAGGGAGAGTTCTATTTTCAGCTTTAATCTTTATAGTGAATTTAACTATTTCTCTTTTGTTAACCCGAGGTCCATGATGTATTATCCCGTGAGTTTCAGGCCATAGGCCAGTAAGAATAGTAGTATGTACTGGGTCTGTTCCATAGAAAGGTGAATAGCATTTTTTGAAGACTACACTATCCTTCGCTAATTTATCAATATTAGGGCTCGTGTTATAAGAGCTGCCATAGCATCCGAGGTAGTCAGGTCTAAGGGAATCAATTGTGATCAAAATAATATTAGGCTTTTTACCACTTACCATGGATCATCACCTAACATGATATGCGCATAGAATGAAATATCTTTAGTATAATCTATGAATGCTCATACGCCCTCATAGGCAAAACAATTTATTTTGAGAGTTAAATGCTCTAACTAAAATTCATTATATGCTTCACTTTACACTTCATTATATGCTATATTTTTCTCCATTAATTAATGCTTGATATATTCTCTCCATTTTCTTCGCTACGTAATTCCAGTCATAATGAAGAACTTTCTGCTTGCCATTCTCACTCAACGATATCCTTAGTCTCTCATCTTTAGCTAGTAACATTAGTTTCTTACCTATTTCTTTTATATTACCATACTCTACAAGGAAGCCGTCAGTACCATCCCTAATAACCTCCGCCATGACAGGGGTTCTAGCACCTATTACTGGTTTTCCACAAGCCCAAGCCTCCAGATACGCTATTCCAAAGGCGTCTGCTATGGAAACCATAGCAATGACATCAGCTGTCGCATATAATTTCTTCTTGAGATGCTCACTTACGTAGTTAAAGTCCCTTACCTTTACTCCCCTTGCTATAGCATATCTCTTTGCACATTCCCACAGGTAATAATCTCGAGAATAGGGTTTACCAAAAGCTACAGCAGCAACCTTAATCCCCGACTTTCTAAGCAGTATCAAGGAAATGAGTACATGTGCAGCTCCTTTCTCATACCTCTTACTTGGAATCAAAACAACGAAGTAATCATCAAGTCCTAGTTTCTCCCTAAGATCATCCCCCTTCACATCCCTCCACTCATTAACCCATATACCAGGAGGAACTACATAGCAACGCTTAGCACCTAGTTTGAGAAGTAGTTTCCTTTCGAAGTTAGTGAGAGCAATTACAGCATCAGCTTCCCTAAGTACTTCGAGCAGAAATGGGTTATAGTACTCGGCAAACTTGTAGTGAAATAGTGGGGTGATAACGAATGGAATACCTCTCCTCTTAGCGGCTTTATAGGCAAAGTACGTATGTGGATATGGGAAGGTCATTGCATGAACCACATCGTAATCCTGGGTTAGGATATAGAAGTAGATGTCCGGAATTAATGGACCAGAGAGCATTAACTCCGAAAAACTTTCCATCATCTTAGACTTAAGGATACGTTTACCTGTATCTCTAAAAAGTCTAAACAAGTACCTCAACTCATAATGTATGGGGAATCTAATTATCGTTAGTGAGTTCAATCTCTCCACGGGTTTGTAGATTCTAACATCCTTGATACCATCCCTAACACTGTAGAAAGCTCCTAAGTCTATAGCCATGGAGGTCAAGACATTTACCTTATGACCCCTATGTGCTAAAGCCTTAGACAGAGCATACATGTGTCTCTCTGAGCCTGTCAAATGAGCAGGTATAGTTCTCTGTATTATGTGTGCTAGTTTCATAACGAGCCTTGCACCGGACACCTATATAAGCACTTAAAATTTAGGAACACGCTCACCTAGCACACTTAGCATATAGTATCTTCTTCGTCTTCCCAAAGGAAACCAATTTATCAATCTTATAGTCATAATTCCTTAAACTCTTAATGATGCTAGTTTCGTTCACAACATCCACATGGAGTTCTATTACAAATCTCTCAATTACATGCTTTTCTAGGAGCTTTTTAGATCCCTTTAGGACTTTTAGTTCGGCACCTTCAACATCTATCTTAGCTAGATCTATATTGCATGCTCTAAGGGACGATATCGCAAGAATTATGTCCTCAAGTCTATACATGGGTACCTTAATAACCTTAAATTCATAAACCTCTTTATTCAGCTTAGCCCTTATATGGTCATAAACCATTGAGCTAGCTCCAATATTGCCTCTTGTAACGATGTATAGTTCTATAAAGCCTTTATGGTCGCCCAAGGCTATTGGTAAAGCTTTCACGTTTTTAACTCTATTGAGTTTTATATTATTTTTAAGCCACCAGAAGGCGTATGGGTTAGGTTCAAAAGCAACAACCAATCCTTCAGAGCCAACCAATTTTGAGACTCTTAAACTATAAAGACCAATATATGCACCAATATCTAATACTGTCCAGCCTTTTCCGGGAATGTAATTAGGGTGTAGTTCGTATTCACGTCTAATGTACTGATCTGGTATGTTGACATGCAATGTAGTGTAGTCGTTAAGATAGAGATTAAGATTATCTACGGTCTTAATAATTCTAGGATAAAAACCTAAATTCCTAAGCTTCGGTGGTATGAGATAGGCGAATGCTAAGCTAAGAGTGGTTCGGGAATTCGTAAGATCTCTAAGCATATATGGTAGAGCTTCTAGGAGCTTTAAGTGCTTCAGCAAAGCTTTCATACACTCGACCTCAATATCATAATAAGATCTTCAATATCCCCTAAGAACCTCCTTAAATACATTAATGAGTTCTTGAATTACTATACCTGGTGCCCATTTTCCGAGGTACACCAACCTAGCTCTCATGCCAACGCCTCTTAAAACACTATAGTCTATTTTTGATATTTCTATTATTCTCCTAGCAAACTCCTTCACATTTAAACAATTTACTCGAAAACCATTAACTCCATCAATGACTTGTTCTCGCAGTGCTCCTCCATCATGTACAAGCACGGGCCTTCCTAAAGCCATTGCTAGTGTTGTTACTCCTGCCCATGTATCTTCCCAGATAGATGGTATGACTACAATATCAACATCACGGATAATCTCCTGTAATTTCGTTAGGAATACTTGCCTTGGCATCCATGGGTATAGTTCCACATAGGTAGATATTGACTGTGTCAGTTTTTCGACTAACTCATTTCCCTTGCCTCCAATAATCTTTAGTTTGAGTTTTAGAGAGGGCTCCATGTCTAGTGCTAGCTTAACCGCTTGGATTAGATGGAATATTCCTTTAGCCTCTATGGGAGCACTCATGTAAAGCATTCTCAGCTCATCACTGTCTGTAGGTGGTATGTATGGTGGTTCGTAGGGGAGTAAGAGTGCACCCAGATTAATGACCGCTACTTTCTCATGTAGCTCGGGGTATTTCATGAGGAGTTTCTTCTTGACGGCATAGCTTATTGCTACGATTCTGTCAAAGTATTTTATGGAGTAGTCTATTACGATCTTCTTAAGCATACTGTAAATGTACTTATAGCATGTAAGCTTAGCGTTTTTAGAATAGTGGTTAGCAAGGCATTTCAGGAACTTACCAGTTAACTTCACATTATCCAAGGCTTTAGTAGGCACTCTATGGTAGGGAATACTCCATATACAGCCCTCACATGGTCTATGATTATACCATAATCCTTCGTGATGACATAGAGGCCAATACATGTTCACAGTAATTATGCTAGGTATGCGATTCCTAGAAGCATAGACTCCTAAACCATACCACATGTCAGATACATATATCAAGTCATCATCACTCAGATAATCCTTGATTTTATTCCATAATGAATTCCATTTCACGGTTTGAAAAGCTCCCGTACCCACCCTAGGTAATCTAACTATTGTTAAACGTTTGATATCGCTCCAGCATATAAGGTCATAAGGTATGTTGTTGTCCGTAAATAAGGTAACATTTACTCCATGCCTAGTCAATAAAGCAATTTGAACAGTAGTTATATTACCTACGCCTCTCTGAGTGAGATTATTTGCAAAGATGGCGATATTCATGGCTAACAAATACTACATCATGCTTTCTAAGATTTTCATTAGCTTCGATAGGACACGAATACTCGTATGATTGTTCTTAACGTATTTATAACCAAATTCGCCCAACTTTTTCCATACGCCTTCGCGCATCAAAGTCTCTAGCCCCTTTTCTAGATTCTCTAACCTCTTTACATAGTATCCAAACTTCTTAACTATGCTATCTGGATTTACAGTGCTTAATAGTGCACATTTATGCGCTAGTGCTTCTAGGAATGCTATTGGTAATCCTTCACGTATACTTGGTAGGCATAGTATCCAACACTTTGATAGTATTTTACGCTTCTTCTCTTCGCTTACAAAACCTAGGATCTTTAGATTCCTTAATCCTTGATATTTCCTAATGACCTTGCTATAGAGTTCTTTGTAAGGTTCATTTGGTGTTCCCATCGCTATAAATTCCACATCTGGAAATCTTTTTGCTAACTCAAAGAATAGCCAGTACCTTTTCTGAGGATCCATCCTACCTAAATAGCACACCATGGGATGCTTGGATTTAACTATGGTGTTCTCCTCGGGTATGTATTCGACTGGATTTGGCATGTAGATTATCTTCTCCGGGTTTACATGATATAGCTTCATAATTTTCGGTATGTAGTATTTTGCCTGTGTTAGTACTAAATCAGCTCCTCTATAGGCTAATGTATATAGGGATCTCGTAATTTCGAATTTTAATTTATTAAATTTATAGTTTGGGTCTACTGAGCTTAGTAGTTTATAGTCGTTCTCATCAAATGGATCTTGAACCCATATAATATGCTTCTTATGAGGTATAATCTTTTCAGCAATATATGTCTCAACCATGCAGTCTATGGAAATATATACATCAGCGTTAACTTGCTTAATAAGAGGTACAACCTTACTATAATCGACTAAGTGTCTAACTGTTGAATGTGAGGTATAGGTATAGGGATAGCTTAAGACCTTAATGCCGTCAATTTCCATAAGTTTTTTCGTTCTGGGTTCAGCCCATGTGATAGTATAAACATCAAAATCTTTCCTAGCAAGCTCTCTACCAATGATTCTAACTAACTTACCAAAACCACCACGCCTACTCATAAAGATTTCACTACAGATAAAACATATTCTCATAACGGGATAGTGCTCTATAAATTATTAAATTGTCACTATATAGTTGTATGCCACCAAAATAATCTATTAGTATTCTTCCTCATCAATTCATGTTATCTTAACTAAAGAACCATAATTAATGCAATAGTTATAACTTGTCTTTGCAAATAATTGTAGGTATTTTCAATCCTTAAAATTTCTCCACATCTATGGGCATCTAACTTCAACATAATTAAATAGTAGTGGTAAAAGAGATGGTAAAGATGGAGTACTAAGAGATTCTTCAAATCTATGTAAGAATCCTTCAAAAGGATTCATCTTAGGTCTTGGTGTTTTAATATGGAATTCTTCTTGATATACCTTATGAGGTTCATCTGGTTTACGCTTAATGTACTCTAGTTTTGCTTTTAAGTAATTAATTACATTTAGTATATCCATAGATGCTGTTTGTTGACTAGTTGTAGTGTTTTATATGTTGCATGTTTCTAATTTTTCGTGGTTAGCTATAGTTTTATCTAGTTTTCTACATAGCGTTGATTTTGTATACCTATTTTCTCAATAACTTTCTGCATTGAGCTCCTTTAAATCTTAATCTTATTGTTTCTTCTAGCTCTTCTCTACGCTTTTCCTCTTCTAAGATATACTTTAATCCTAGTTCCTTAGCATATTGTTTAGCTAGTGATTTAAGTTCTTTATCAATTACATGTCTTTCACTATTCTTCCTAAGATACCGCTTCTTATTAATAGCCTTGTGATGATATGGTTTATAACTCATCTTAATGAACTTTGAATTCTTAATCCATCTTCATCCTGATAATGATCATTCCACAACATCTATCACACAATATGGTATTTAAGTAATATTTACGTGATAAATTGTGGTAGCCCCATGGTAGCTGGAGTATCCATGACTAAAAGTATTCTCTTAAACATCACTCTACCACACTTGAGGCTCCGATTCTTTTCAAGCATGCAGTAACCCTATGAGATATATCTTCTCCGAAATCATACTCATCATAGTAAGAAGTGCATACACAGAGTTTTGGGTAAGGTGCATATGTGTTTCCATTTGATAACCTAAAGATCTTTCTCCAACACTAGTAATCTCAGAGTGCTTTAGTAAATACTTTAAGTAGATTCTCTTCAATAAGCTTCATACTTAATTTCTTCTTAACCTCATCTCTAAGCTTAGCTCCAATGTTAAGGACTTCCTCCTTAGAAAGCGATAGCATTTGCTCTATTTTATCAATGAACTCATCTACATCTCCGGCTGTAAATAAGAACTTCTCAGCAGGTGTTCCATTAATGATTTCGAGAACGCCACCAACTTTAGATGCCACTGGTATAGTTCCTAAAGCCATAGCCTCAACTATTGCGTATGGTAGTGGCTCCTCTCCTATTGATGGAAACAGCATTCCCCATGTGGATTCATGTAGCTTGAGAAGTTCTTCATAGGGTAACTTACCTAGGAGGATAAGTTTGTTACCAAGCTTCGATGCGAGTTTTTTAAGGAGTTGCTTTTGCTTTAACGAGACATTACGTCCATAAGTCATGCATACTCTGCAATTGAACTTGAGAAGTACTTTAGCAAGTGCCTTAATCGCTACATAGAAACCCTTTACGAAACTACCTCCGCCAATGTATAGGATCGTTGGTTCTACACAGAGCTTCTTTTCGATACTCGGTACCGGTGGTGGTGGATTATAAATAACCATCGCCTTGCTTTGGAGTACAAGTATGTACCTAGCTAGGATCTCGAGTTGCCCTCTTGAGACACACAGCACCTTATCTGCATAGTACAATGCTATCTCATTAATGAAGTTTAGGTAATGCCCTACTCCTGCAGCAATTGTGCGTAGTAGGTTATCGTGTTCACCGCGTTCAACAAATATATCGGTTGCTAGGTTAGGTTCTTTACCTGTAAGTACAACTGATGTATATGTGAGAGGCTGATAGTTATGCAGGTGAATAACCACCTTTACACTTGGTTTAATTATCTTAGCGATTATTGCTAATGGCAATAAAGTATGTGATGGTATGTAAACTATGTCAGATTGTTCAACGAGTTTTCTAATGGTCTTAGTATTTGCAAATATTTTTAGCCACTCAACTGGCTTATACTTTGTCTTTAGTATTGGCCAGTAGATATACCTACAGCACCTTAGGACATCCACCTTAGGCTTCTTTGTACCCGTCATAATAACTATGTCAAAGTGTTTTGATAATATGTTTTTGACTGTGAGATATGTTGCGAGCTCAGCACCACCACCTTCTGGCCAGAAGAGCTTTGTGAATACCGTTATTCTTGGCTTAAACATATTTTATACTCTTGGTTCTTTTGAAGCTTACATAATGATATGTACCATAATTATCCCATGCAATTATGTGTATAGTTGATGTATATCAAAATGAAGTTATATCTTGTCTCTAAGGCGAGTCATGGATAAAGTACAGATAGAAAGCCATAGATTGAAGTGTTCTATGTAAAACATCGTTAAATGAACTAGTAGTAGGCATGTTAGGCTGAGTTCGCTAGGTTTCATGATAATTTGTTTAGGTACATGGTTAGGCACCTTAATCCATGTAATTCTTTTACCACTTCTGAATTGAATGTGGGATCTTGGACAATATTGTGAAGTTCTTTTTGCCTTATGCTCATATATATTTCCTTGTTGTTTATCTCATTGAAAATTGCGATTACCATCTTCTGACCTTTACAATTGATGCACTGCGATGCCTTCTTGGATAATACATTGGGACATTCGCAGAAACTTAGAGATCTTAATTAAAGAATATGCAAGTACTCTTAGGAAGCTATTTAAAGTTGCATTATGCAAGGTAAAAGCTAGCATGTCGAGATAGCTCTTTACATATGATATTACCCCTAAGTCAATTACGCGATTTAGCATTCGGAAAACATTTATCATTAACCTCAAGATAATTTGCTTCAACGATGCTAAATTCATCAATTTGTAGATAGGATTACGAACTAAGAGCTGCTTCAACCTTCTTAACAATTATGCTATGTTTGGTGTAGTTAGTATTAATATTTGTCCGTTCTTAATATGTGATTAATCCCTGATGGTATATGAGACACGTAATATGTATTTTGGATTTAAGTCCTAGATTAGCTTCATCAAAGTACAGAAAATAGTCTGAGGAAAAGTCACCAATGACTTCAAATATCCCCTGTCTAATGGGCTTCTGAATACAATAAGGTACTCTATCAGCACACTTCGACTTAACAATCATATGTACTATCACTTGAGTCATTATCTACGACTACAACCTCAGCATCTGGATAATCTTAATTTAAGGCATTAAGGATAGCTTAGCAAGTAGATTACCTAGCGTTTACTTAGTATTATAAGTTGAGATTATTATACAAATCTTAGGTAGCACGGAAGACTTTCTTGAATACTTCTATAACAAATGCTATATGGGACGCGTATATTTTTAATGATTCTATGAGTGTATTATGAATAGCATTCCCTTCCCTCCACCATACTAAAGCTCTATAAAGTCTGTGTGCCAATGACATCACTGTAAGCACTATGAAAGGTATAGCAACTATTGATCCTAGTAGCGTAAGTGTAATTGTCGCTGGCAGTGCAAACAGTATTAATCCGTGGAAGAAACATATTGTTGCATCTCTTATAACGTATACACCGTGTTTAAGAAATATTTTGGCACGCGCTTTTCCATCTCTCCAAGCTTTCTTAAGTTTCATTTTATGCTCCACATGAAACACATAGTTACAAGGATCCTGTATTATAGGCAATCCTATCTTTTTGAGTCGTAAACATAAGTCATAGTCTTCACCACCTATATCGAAGTTCTCATCAAAATTCCCTACAACGCTCAAAACTTCCCGTTTGAATGCAAAGTTCTGTGTTGGTGCAAAGTTGACATAGCGTTTATCACATTTGTTGGGCTCAGATAAATTGAGTAGTTTCTCAAATAAGCGCTCTACTTCAGACTTTTGTATCGAGACCGCTGAGCCAGCTACTACAGGACTCTCTTGTAAGTTTTCAATAACCCTCCTTATCCACCATGGCGGTGCTATGGTGTCAGCATCGATGAATGCTATCACATTTCCTCTCGCAACCTCGCAACCTTTCTTTCGAGCACCACCATATCCTGGCTTAACATCATTGATAACGACTTTTATAGGGAGTTCGTCAGCGAATCTTTCAGCAATTTTTGCAGATATGTCAGTTTGCGAGTCAACAACAACGATAACTTCGTAAGGCTTTACACTCTGTAACTTCAATGATTTTAATGTATACTTTATAAAAGGTTCATTGCGTGCGATAACAATGATACTCACTCTATCTATATTTGCTGTATTCATAGTACTATCTCTAGCCAAGGCACCTCGATAAGTTCCCTTACATGTAGACCAGCTCTGTGCCCATACATACCATACTCGCCAAGTAGTTCTCCGTGATCCGCAGTCATTATGACATAAACATCTCTCATTTTCTTCAATAACTCTTTCACGCTCAGTAGTGCTAGTAACAAATTATGTAGGTATGCTAAGAGCAAGATTCTTCTACCAAGCGCTAGGTCTATGTGGATATTACCGAGCCCTAATTTAAGGTACCACCTAAATCTATAGTAAATATCTTTTGAAATTAGTCTTCTCCTACGTAGATAGGTCATTAGCCTGGATATTATTTGTAAAATCCTTAGTTGATCTTGCAAAGTGTTCATCTTACTGAATGAAGGAATAGGTTTAATGCCCAGGCGAGCCAGTAAGATATAAGGCTCATGTGGTTGTAAATAGTGTATTATTAACCTTTTATCATGATACAACTTCACGGCTAATTGAGCAGCTAGAGTCGTCCACGATGGAGGGACTGTGCCCAACTCATAATCCCAACCGAAATCCCACACATCAATCACTTTGTAAAATACCTTTTTAGCATCAAAGCCATGCACTGGGATCTTTGAATTAATATAAGGATTTGCAGAGATATAGACACAGTCCCTGAACTCACTACTAGCGTTATTAAATGTCTTATGCAACCACTCTACTGTTTCTGATCCAGGTGAAATAGCTCGTAACAACTTGCCTTGGAAAATCTCCGTATTTATCAATATGTAATCATAGACCGATTTGAATATGTTATAGCAACACGCATCTAATACTATCAATAAATCCCAGTTTCTACTCATGATCAGCTTAGTTTGAGAAATACCGTGATGCATACACTGTTTCTTATTAGCTGAATGGAAAAGTTTGTTTTCGCGTCATATAGTATCACACTCTAGACTTAATAGACCTAGTGATATTTGATCTCATGATGACTTGCTTAAGTGATGCTTTAAGCACGCCATATGATAAAGCTATTCCTGTTAATACATTATCCTTGACCCAAGTACATAAACCCTGTGCAAATCCTCTCTGTTTAACTACAGGATGTAAACTAGCTACCACATAGAGCAGTAGAGGTAATGTGATAAGTATGTTGCCCAAGAGGGTAAAAAACACTGCAAATAGTATTGACCAAGGCCATAAAAGCCAGTAGATTACTCTGAGTTTAAGAAACCTCGGTAGTGTTTTGAAACTCACATAGTATTCTTCTCCACGTACTATAAAATTATACCAAAACCATATTTTCAATTCTCTTAACTTCTTACTCTTTTTGTGCTCCTTTAAATGTAGAACGGGTTTAGGAGTCCAGATAATACGATACTTCGTCTTCTCCTTAACGCGTATACAAAACTCTGTGTCTTCGCCCACGCTCAAGTTTTCATTGAATCCTCTAACTTCTTCAAGGACTTCCTTCTTTATAAGTGTAAATCCCATGTAAACTGCATTCGTCTCTTTACCTATAACAGGTCTATATCTTGTACTCGTAGAGTCTTCATATACGTAGTCTGCACCCATTATACCTACGTCTGGATTATGCTCCATCATCTCGACCATCTCACGTAGCAGATCAAGTGGCGGTATAACGTCGCTATCCCAGAAAAGTAAGTACTTACCCTCCATGTGCTTAATGCATAAGTTCCTAGCTTGAGGGATGTTCGTTCTGGCTCTAATAACATTAACCTTGTAGAAACCTTTCTTATAGGCTTTAGAAGCCCACTCGCAGATAATCTCGTAGGTACCGTCAGTTGAGTAATCATCTACGAACACTATCTTGAGTAGGCGTTTAGGATAGTTTACGTTCTCTATGGTCTCGAGTACTCGTCTTATACACCATATACGATTCTTAACAAGTATACCTACTGTTACTAATGGTAGAGAGGCTTCAGGCATAGCTAGTCTATAGCTTGAAACCTTATTCTACACATTACACAAAGAGCAACGAATACTCTACGGATCTTAGACTTAAATCCTTGCCTATGGAGGAATATACCAGGCTTTTAGTGCATAATAAACGTTTAATTGCATTGCTTAGTACTACTGAATGTCTTACCTCATGTACTATATAGTAATCTCTTAATATGAAGCGTGATGTGATGAGAATAGGATAGTTGCTTACAATATCCTGGAGCTTAATTTCATCTATCAGGGTACTGTAATCGGTTTGCATGAATGATATGACGTTTCTTCCATAGGCTAATAGATCTAGATTCCATGGTGAACTATATTCAACGTAAACTAGTTTGTTGCAATGCGGCTTTTCATAGGTCCATTCACAAAATCTTGCAGCAAATTTTGATGCTTCAAGTTCTGCTAATTGTGGATGAATTATGGGTAGTGAAGCGTATGATATTAATGGCATGAACACCAATGTTGCAGCTAATATTGCAGGTATGACTACCTTAATAAGTCTCCTGACCGGAGTATGAATGACTAGCTCTTCAAGTAGTACTACGAAGGTAATAGCACTTAGCAACACGTATTCGTAGAGAAACTTCAATGGGAAGCCTTTATAGTGGAGAAGAAATGATGCTGCCCCAAGAGATGTTAGCGCAATAAGCCATAAATAAGCGAGGAATGCTCGAAATAATTGCTTTTGTTTAGTCTTAAGTAACCAAATAAAGACGCATAATGATGTCATTAGGGTTATAGCACCTAGTACTGCTACTCGCAGTATCATAACTAGTTTAACCTCGGTCGTAACTCCTTGCGCCATGTAAGCACCTTGATGTATTATTTCGGTGGGAGGTTTGATAACCAGGTGTTTAAGTTCGTTCAATATGTTACCTAAGATATACTGTAAATCTTTATTGACAATAAAGCCTCCTAATGAGAAGAACATATAATACATGAGTGTAGAAAAAATGAAGACCAATACATACATGCTTAGTCCTCGAAGACTAAGGTTATTTGTTGATGCCTTCCTTACTCCTACCAACATGATTAGTGATAATCCAACTATAAGCATGGGCATTATTATTAAGGTCATGGGGTATACTGATGATGCAGAGGTGAAGGTTAAGGCTACTAACGGTAACATACGGAGTTCTCGTCTCTTTAGGCTATGCTTAAGCAGTAATATTGCTAATGGAATGTAGGGAAGGAATAGCGTGGCTCTATGGAAATTTATAGGTTGATTTATAAAGAATGCGAATGGTAGGACTACCATTAGAGGTCTTAATTTCTTGTTCCTAGGTATTGAGGCAAGTAAAGGAGCCATGGTTATCAGGATGAATGTAGGGAACGCTTTCACTAGGATATAGGGGCTTAAGTTAGTCACTAGACTAAATATGGCATATATTATTGCATATCCTGGTGTTGTACCAAGTCTATGGATCCAGGCTATATGTCCATGATTAATTAAAAATGCTACGTCAGCAGTATAGGGATATGTATCGAATACTATGAACCCCTTTATCAATATGTGAGGAGAGATGAGTATTGCTGCTACCATGAAGAGTGCTGCCAGTAGCTTTAGAGAGTCTCTTACCCTTTGCATGAAAAGTAAGAGAGTTAATGAACATATAATTATGTAGTACCAAGGGAAGACTTGTTTAGCATACCAAAAGACTAGACTCTCGTAGTTCATCTTTTGCTTTGGAGTATTTTCTTGTAGGTATTAAGGAGGATCTCTGCAATAGTGCTCCATGTTAAGATTGCTGATTTAGAACTTGAAGCTCCTACCCTTGAATTTAGCAAAGCTATTATGGTCTCAGCAAGCTTATTAATATCTGGAGTAACGATAAAGCATTGCTGATATCCTTTAATTCTATCCGTAATGGTTTTGTCCTCTGTTATGACTATTGGCTTGTCCCTAGCCAGTACTTCATCAATAATTAGTGGATAGCTCTCACCTGCATGCCTTGTCGGTAATACGACTATATTTGAAGCATCTATGAATGCTATTTTATCCTCCTCAGATATGTACCCTATGTACTTGACCTTGTCTATCATGCTTGGTTTTTCCACTAGCTTTAGACACTTCCTGAGGAATTTCTCGTCTCCTTTACCTGCTATGACTAGTACTACATCGGACATTTGTCTTGATATTTTTGCAAATGCCTTTATCAGTAGATCTAATCCTTTCGTTGGGTGTATCCTGCCTATATAGGCTATAATCTTACCCTCTATGCCGTACTTCCTCCTGAAATGCTCAGCCATATTCGGTAGCTTCAGGTATATCTCATCGACGCCATGAGGTAACACAATAGAGTCGATACCGTATCTCTCCTTCAGTAACTTTTTCTCGTACTCATTTGTTACGAGTGCTAGATCCGTTATCATGACAACTCTCCACGTAATCCATTTCTGGTAGGGGTAGCCAAATAGTCTAATCAATGGGTTGTAGTGATACCTCAGGTAATCTATACCTAAGAAGTACATGATGATTGGCTTATCTAGTTCCTTAGCTTCTTTACAGATCCTATATGTGAAGTAGCTGTTCTGACTCCATCCATGTATAATATCTGCTTTCTTAAGTATGTCTCTTGGTATTTTCCTAGGTATTGTTAGGTCTGGGTAGTATGGTGTCCATGATTTAACTCTATGAATGTATACTCCATTAATTTCTTCATAGCTCGATTTATTTCTTGCACCATATGTACTAGTTATGATATGTACTTCATGACCCATTTTAACTAATTCAATAGATATTTTCTGTATTGCTCTCTCTACACCACCGAGTACGGGCCAAGCTGTATGATGGGTATGTACAATAATCATTGCAATATCTTATTGTAGAGATTAATTAGATCTTCAACTATTTGGGAACATCTACGTGCTTCTGCAATTGCTCTTAGCTTTTGTATAATTGAATTCTTGGTATTAAGTACATGAATTATTCTCTTTGCAACAGCTTCTGCATGTAGGTTCCTTACTAATACCTCATTGAGTTTTACTATTTCGGAAATTGCACCTATTGCTGTTGTAACTATAGGAGTTCCTAAGGCCATTGCCTCAAGTAGGACTATTGGATGTATATCTTGTATAGGTGTACATGCAAAAATATCTGCTGTCGTAATGGCATCTAGTTTTTCATGTTCGTTTAGCGCTCTGGGTTCGATAATAACTAATTGTTCTAATCCATCTACATTTATGAGCTTCTTTAGATGCAATAGATATGCATGGTCAGAGGTAGGTCCTGCTATGTATATTTTAAAATCTCTCAATTCTCTTTTAAGGTATTTAGTTGCTTCTAGAAGTAGGTGTTGTCCTTTCCTTGGGTGTATCCTACTTATGTATGTAATTACTGTACTTGCTCCTAATCTATCATGTATATCTATCTCTGGTTCATAATTGAAAAGTTCATCTGGTACGCATGGATATCTAATAATGTATATTTCATTCCTAATGCCTTCACTCACTAGCCATTGTTTCTCTAGATTTGTATGTGCTATGAATGCATTTACTTTTTGTTGTTCCCTCGCTAATTTCCACATTACAAATCTAAGGAGCAACTTGGCAGAAAAATGATCAATACCTGTAGCAATAGGGAAGTGTAGTTGTGCAATTAACTTATATTCAATTTCATTTTTCCACTTCATCGTCTGAAATAGGTGAGGGTGTAGATTATGGCAATGTACAATGTCTGGTTTTATATTTTGAAGTGCTTTCTTTAATCCTTTCATAATAGTTGCATATCCAACTTTGATAAATGATGGTTCAAGTCTATGAATAACGATATTCTCTTCAATTACGGTTCCTAATTCGGCAATTTTTCTCCATCTATTGTCACAACATGTTGTTACTACATGTATTTCATAACCACGCCTACTGAGTTCTTTAGCTGTATGATAAACAATATATTCAACTCCGCCTATACTTGGCCTATAAAAAGGTGTTATATGCATAATTCTTAAACTCATTATACCAGAATCTTTTGTACAAGTATTATTAGTCTACGTGCTAGTGATGGTCTCTTTGTAAATAATGAGTCAATTAAGCGAAATAACTTGTGGGGTAAATTCTCACCAGATACTTTTTCAATTCTAATGATTTTAAAGCTGTGGTATTGTAGTAGTTCTTTTAGTGCTCTTAGCGTAAATGATCTGATATGTTCACTAGGTTTTGTAAAGCTATATGCTTTCCAAGGTACTCCAGCTAATATTTCTGTAGAGACTTCTGCATTATATGGTTGGTATCCGAAGAGCATGGTTACTCTATTAATCCAACTTGCTAAATTAGGTGTTGTAATGAGGAAATTCCATCTTTTCTAAGTACTCTATGTACTTCCCTAAGTAGATGATTGGATTAAGTAAATGCTCGATTACTTCAAGAGCTGTTACAAGGTCAATACTTTCACTAGGTAAAGGTATTGGATCTTTAGATAAATCACAATGAAAGGTCTTAATACCACGTATAGCTGTTTTCTTCAATGCACTTTCATCAATATCTACACCATAGATTTCATGTGCTTGAACGATATTAGCAATTTCCATAGTTAAACTACCATTACTACAACCAAGGTCAAGCAAAGTACCTACCTTAATCCCATATAGCACCTTGAGAGTAGACTCAAAACGCGGTAATTGCATAACTCAACATAACACACTACCTTCAGTATCGATCATAATGATATCTGAGATATGGATGTAAATACATCTTAAAACTTCTTTAGCATTAACCAACTTAGCATTCATTTAGTACTTTATCTGCGTACTACCTTAGTTAGTACTATGGTTATTAATGCTAGTAGGGATGCTAGGAAAATTCCTCCACCTAGTGTTGCATAGCTTTCGATTGTTGTAGTGATTGTTGTTGGTTGTGTTATGGTTTTGGGTATGGTGGTTGCTTTGATTATTGTTGTTGGCATTGTTGTGGTTTCTATATAGGTTATGGGTTTTGTAGTAGTGGTTGTTTGAGTTAGTAATGTGGTTTTGGTGATGGTTTGAGTAGTGGTTTTTGTTGTGGTTAGTGTTGTTGTCTTAGTTATTGCTGCATGTGTTGTGGTGATAGTTTCTTGTTTTGTAATAGTTTTGGTTAGTGTAGTTGTTGATGTTATTTCTTTTGTTTCTGTAACTATCTTAGTTATGGTTTGTGGAATAGTTGTAGTTAATGTAATTCCTGTAGTTTCTGTAACTGTTTTTATTTCTGTAGTTGTTGTTATTGATGTTATTGTCTTAGTAGTTGTTATTGTTTCTTCTATCCATGTGGGGTAGTAGATGTAGAGTTGCCATGTGTATGGATCGAATTCATTGGGGTAATCACTAATTACAGCATATCCATCATCAATAAGCCACTTATTAACATTGAGGAGATGTGTCTCGTTAAATCTTACATAGGTTACAGCAATAACTCTATTATATTTATCAATTACATAGATATCATCTACATCAAGATGAACAGTCTTTCCATAGATCAAGTTGTACAGTGCTTGTTTTGCAACTTCACCTTCTGGAGTACCTAATTCAGGAGCATTAATATCAGCAAGTCTAACTCTACCAATAGGAAAAGCATCAAAAGTATCACCATCAACAACTCTATAAACAGATGCTTTAACATCAACTTCAAAAGAAATTGAATCACTTCCCATAGGTATAACAGAGATAGAAATATCTAATAGCACTAAACACATAATTACAGTAAGGCCAAACATCCATCTCATTTCTCCTAATTTAATATGTATCTAAATTAAAGATGAGTAGCATAATGCATATCTCTAATAACTATGATACTCATTTAAGATAATTTAGAGATATTCTCTAAGCATTACTCAGCTCAGTAAGTATTTTCTTCATAATATCTCTATACATTGGTACTTGCCATGCATAATACTCTCCAATACCTATATCTAATTGTGACTTAATCTCTCCTCTTGTAATTGTTGTCCATTTCTTATATATCAATAAGTTCTTATCTATGAGAATTTCTGCTAGCTTTATGAGCCTTTTACTCAATTCAGGATCTTTATGTATTTTATCAAGGATTGTAATATCATTAATTACTAACTCAAGTTCATTACTGAGTCCTGCACTAATAATTTCAATCACTATTTTGGAGATTCTATCCCTATATAGTTTTAGCATCTCCTCTACATTCCAATTAAGATCTTTTGAAAGCTCAATAAGTTTACCAGGATTACCTCCGAAGAGATACCAAATATCCTCAAACTTTGTATTACTTGGAGGTTTAAGTTCATAAAATAATGACTCAAAACTATCCTTATCTAAATTCCATAGAAGTACTGGATGTACATGTCTATGTCTAGATATTAATTCTAGACTAACTCCTTCACTTGTTGTTACTATGAAGTTTATAGCTCTCGGTCTATATATCTCACTAAGTTTATTCATTGTCTCAAATAACCACTTAACATACCACTCAATTTGATTAAGACCAATAACTCTAACAACATCATCAACAGCAACGAAGATGTAGTTATCCTCAAGTCTCTTATTAATAATAGCTTTCTCAAGTAATGTCGATATGGAATTTGCAAGAACTCTACCTACATAACCTACAAATCTCTCAGTAATAGCTAGAATTACATCTCTAACTAACTCAACTGATTTAGAAGAAAAAATAGCTTGATCCACACTATGTCTCTCCATAGCATCTATATATAGAGCAATTGATCCTTCACCAAAGTAATCTTCAAATATCTTAACAAACTCCTTTAATAACCTAGTCTTGCCACAACCCTCAGGACCATAGATATATAGTGGTGTATATCTTTGATGACTACACCAATTCCTTAATGCTTCAATCTCCCTAGCTCTATCAATGAATTTTACATCAAACATTGCTTTCTACTTATGGATCTTTTAATACTTCTATAAATTGTCTTAGTGTATGTGAGTACTTCATAGCTTGTTGTAAGTTCATGTTCTCTACTAATTCTCCTACATTTTCAGGTGATTTTATGTATCTCTTACCTTTACGCTTCATAATTTGATCTAAGTAAGTTGCAGGATCATCAATATTCTCTGAATTAGTTATTCCCATACTTGCTAAGATCCATGCTTCAATAGCCTTCTTAACTATAATAGGATATGTTCTAGGGTATTGCACACTACTAACAATATTATTGAGGCATTCACGAACTTTATCTTCAGGATCTTGATGCTGATCCTTTAGTACTATTACCTTAGAGTAATCTTCAGTACTCAGCTTAGCGTTTATGAGACGTATAGCTTTATCTGGGTCATTTCCTCTCATTAGTAGTGTTTTAACTTTAACTCCTAATTTTCTAGCTATCTTCTGAACAATGGCTTTATCTACTGAACCTTCTACAATTATGAGATGCGGCATTGCTATGTAGTTTCAGGTACTCCACCTATGATACCTGAGTACCAAGCTTCTCCTAGAGTTCCTCCCTCTTCTAGAAGTTTCTTCACAGCTTGGAGCTCTTTTGTTTTGGAGAGCTTCTTCACTATAGTTTCTGTCCTAGGTTTTTCAACTACATATACTTCCTCAGGTTTTATGTGGTCTAGTAAGTATGGTGAGTGAGTAGTCATAATAACTTGACAAGGAGCTTTACGTGCAAGATCTACTATAGCCTCAAGTAGATGTGGATGTATGCAGTTCTCAGGTTCTTCAAAAACTACTAGACTTGCTCCAGAGTAAAGCGCAGTTACATATGCAAGAATTCTAAGTGTACCATCAGAGATATTAGCTGGTTTAAGAGGCTCTGTTAAATTCCTAGTTCTAAGCCATATCTCTACTTTAGTCCCTTCAATATGAGGAATAATCTCCTTAATCTCAGGTATAAGACTACGCATAACATCCTCAATATCTGTAAATACCTTCCTATTCTCGAGATATAGATGTAGAAGTACTCTAGCAATGTTATCACCATAATAGCCTAAGCTAGGTTTAGCAGTAATCTCTGAATAAGCTCTTATTCTCTCAGGAACGAAAGAGTGAACAGTAATACTACGAAGTAAATGAGCAAGATCATAGAGCTCACTAACTGCATCAGTAGGCAAGTTCGTGAATATACTCTTGAATAATGTAACACCTAGAATATTTGAAGATGCTGAAGTGTGAATTCCAATATCTTTCATAACACCATCACGTGTAAGGATTTGGGCTACCTTCTTTTTGCCTTCACTTCTAAGAGCTACCTTATTATCTATCCATGCTTGTTCAATATAATTATTAACTGTAATAGTTAGAATATAAAGAATGTTATGGTTGTTTATCTTAGTCTTTACCTCTAGAATTATACTAGCTGTCTCATCAAAGTTATAAGCTAGATCTTTGAAGCTTTTATAGCCATGTAATGAAGGTACACCATTCCTAACGTGATTAGCGAGTAGTTGTAGAGCTCTTACAAAATTACTCTTACCACTTGTATTAGGTCCCACAAATACATTTAATTTATTCAATTCTACCTCTATCTTCTTCAAGCTTAAGAAGTTCTCAATACGGAGTTTAATTATCTTTGCCGTATATGAAGAATTGTTTAAGGACATATAATCAAGCTGTAGTGGTATAGCCTAACTATATTATTAGCTCTTATCTAAGGTATTTAGCGGTATCGATCACTATTTCTTTGATGTTTATTCATTTTAAGACTAGGTATTTCTCTTCTCCAATTAATTTTAGTGATATAGGTCTGTTGCTTCAAGTTCATAAATTTATAATTAATATGTGATATTGATTCATATACCTATAGAGTTTTCTTAGATCCTCTTATTGAGGGATGGATTTATTATTTTTGCTGTT
>Ga0180301_10000475_pt1 | contig 30854 bp, 28 predicted proteins | sample GuaBasSediGuay16_FD_121797 | JGI IMG/M metagenome (GOLD analysis project Ga0180301, IMG submission 121797) | Subseafloor sediment microbial communities from Guaymas Basin, Gulf of California, Mexico - Guay16, Core 4569-2, 12-15 cm | ecosystem: Environmental > Aquatic > Marine > Hydrothermal... | reverse complement strand
CTTTTATTTATCTTTTCTTATTTATCCTTATTTCTTTTTTTATTTGTCTTTTATTTTTTATTTTCTTTCTATCTGTTTATCTTATACAGAGGTGATAAATAAACATAGGCTATCGCCTATCACCTCTTTTATTGTATAATTTCATCCTTTGACTTTTTAACAATATCATAGTCAAAGCGTCTCTTACATCTTGGACATGACTTTGGATTATCGACACGAGGTGTCCATTCATAGTTACATACGTTGCATATCATTCGTATCCCTCCATTATTTTTTATTTTTTAAACATGCGATTAACATATGAATCGCGACGAGTCTGATTAAACAGTTTGTAGATGAATACTAGTGTCCTATCTAATAGTGATGGGTTCATTTTGCTCTTAACATATTGCGGAGTGTTGTTCTATAAAATTTTAATTTCTCGGGATTTCCATTTGCTGCACGTACAGCTATATCGATATATAGTGAAGCAACGTTACGAGTATCGTTAGTCTCTAGTGGATTATCTGGAAGAACATACTGAAGTTCTCTTAACGCGTCATGATAATCACCACGCGCTGCACAAATTTCGGCTAGTTTAACCCTTTGTTGTAATACAGGAGATTTAACACATTTAGGAGCAGGTAAACAAGAAGAAATCTTTCTTAAGTTTTCGATTGCGCTGTTGTAATTATCAACTGCTTTCTGGTATTCTCCAGATGCTATTTTAATTTGTTTTGATACAGGATCATAATCTGCAAATTCTGCAACTGATAAACCTGTAGAAATATTGTGACTGCCTTTTTTTGCTTTAGTAGCTGCTCTGTCCATGAATATGTTCAACAGTTCAAAATCAATTTTTTTAGGTGTCATTTTTATCCCTAGATAAAAGTTCTGAAGGGAATAGTGTTTGGGGGAGTTCATTTTAGAGAATGAACAAAAGCCATTCCCTTCAAAACCGCCATTAGTAGTATTAATAGTACAGATAGTACTCATATATAAATCTTTCGCTACTGCACAGTAACAATAAATTCCCAAAACCTTTATTCAGTCTTCAGCAATCCAAAAGAGCTAAAAAACCATAAGCTAATTAATCGCTAACCAAAAATAGAAACATTTATAAATAAAGAAGATGGTTTTCTTAAACACTCTAAATATTAAATTTTAATTTAGCCTACTTGAAGATAAGAGGCTTTTAGCTTTAGTATAAAATTTGAATAATGCGTTAGCATTGTTTAAGTATTTGGTTTAGCTTTGTTAGGTTTTATTGATAATGAAAAATTACAATAAAACCAACAGAAACTAAGGAAATATTTTTCCGTTGTGGAAGGTGTAAAATTTGATTTCTTGGTGTTTTAGATAGATTAACAAATAATACTTTTAGAAAGGAGGAGATTCTATGGGTTGCTTTGCAGTAGCTTGTTTTGGCGCACTTTTTGGTAGGTTTGCTGTATTGATATTATGGATAATAGGCTGGTTTGGAAACTCTGGGATCACAACTTTCTGGTTGGTTGTAGGATTTATTTTTGCACCAATGACTTTAATGTGTGTGGGATGCGTAAATACTTACTTTGGTGGGCACTGGGGGGTCTGGCAGATCATTGCATTGATACTTTGTCTCTTAATGGACTTTGGAGGTGATAGCGGTAGTGCCTCAAGATCTAGCAACCAATAAATTCAGATTAATTAGATTAATTAGTAGCTAGCACTGATATCAGTGCATTTTAAAAAATTTATTACAATATTGTAATTATTATTTTTTTTTCATTAGTTCATATAAAAACGAATAAAAAACATAAAAAACATAAAAAACGAATAATAAAAACCTATATATAACAATTTCAATTTCTCGTAAAAATGTTAGTTATTGGGATGCTATTCAATAGATATGCAAAAAAGGAATTGAAACAAGTCATTCTTGTGCGAGGGGATCTAAAGCTACCAAAAGGTAAACTGGCTGCTCAATCTTCCCATGCTTCTGTTGATGCTGTTCTGAAGAGCAATAAAAAAATTGTAAAGATGTGGCGCTTGCAAGGAATGAAAAAGGTTGTACTTAGGGTTAGTGGCTTGAAAGAATTAAAACATTGTATAAATGCTGCTAATGCTGCTGGATTAACAACAACCATTATCACAGATGCTGGAAAGACTGTTGTTGAACCAGGAACAATAACGTGTGGTGCTATAGGTCCTGATGAAGCTGAAAAAATAGATGAGATAACTGGACATTTAAAAACAATGTAAATTGAAAATGTAAGTTTGTATTTGCTACTTTTGTTACCTGATTTGGTATATTAGGGTACTGCATTCTTAGTTTTATGGGATATTTTTTATTGTTTTTTATTAATGTTAGTTTATAATGTTGGTTTATAATTAGTTTAGTTAGTTTATAATTAAGTTTATAGTTAGGTTTATAGTGAGGTTAGTTCATATGCAAAATTGTAGATATCTAGATTTTGAATAAAAGTGTATTAAAAAATTTTAAAAGAGTATAAAAAGATTTTTAAATCAAGAATAAATCCATGATATCAAAGAGAACAAAACCATGGGCCCATAGCTCAGCCTGGCGCATGCCAGCAACTTCGTTGGTTAGCGGGTAAGTAGAGCGTTCGGCTCTTAACCGATCAGCATTCCTTAGAAGGGATCTGGGTGAAAAGGTCGTGGGTTCGAATGGGGAATGCAGTCTGGCATTTTTCTATGAAAATCCCACTGGGCCCATAAAACATGATAATTGTTAGCGAATAATGTTAGCGATAATAACAGTTGGCAAAAAAACTTTAACTATTTCTAGTTTTATTTCAGCATTTAAAAGAACAAACAAGCAAAATATATAAACGTGTCATATTTCTTAATTAGAGTGAAAGCCAATATGGCAGAAAAAAAAAAAGAAGGAAGAAGTAATACATTGGGCTGATAGGATAGCCAAAAAAATAATTAAAGAAAAAGGAGATAAAGAGAGGTATACCTTAGCAGCGGGGATAACTCCTTCTGGTGTTGTACACATTGGTAATTTTAGAGAGGTTATTACTATAGAGCTTATTGCAAGAGCTCTAAAATCACTTGGTAAAGAGGTTCGTTTCATTTACTCGTGGGACGATTACGATGTGTTCAGGAAAGTTCCTGTTAACATGCCAAAACGAGACGAATTAAAGAGATATCTAAGGCAACCAATCGTTGATGTTCCAGATACAACTGGGGAGTACAGCAATTATGCTGAGAGAAATGAAAAAAAGATGGAGAAAGACATGCCTCTTCTAGGCATATTTCCTGAATACATTTATCAGTCAAAGAAGTACAGAAATTGTGATTATGCCGAAGAGATCAAGATGGCTATGGATAAAAAGGGTATGATAAGAGAGCACCTTAATAAGTTCAGGAAAGAACCACTGGATAAAGACTGGTACCCAGTTTCTGTTTTTTGTGAGAAATGCAACACCGATGCAACAAAGGTCAAAGAGCATAATGGCTATAATGTAACTTATACATGTAAATGTGGACATGAAGATACTTTTGACATTAGAGAAAAAGGGATAATTAAACTGTTGTGGAGAGTTGATTGGCCAATGCGTTGGTATTATGAGAAAGTTGATTTTGAGTCTGGAGGCAAAGACCATTTTGCAGCGGGTGGTAGCTTTGACACATGTAAAGACATTGTTAAATTTGTTTACAATTACGAACCACCGTCTGCTGCACGTTATGAATGGATAAAAATCAAAGGCGGACAACAATTCTCGAGTTCTGCAGGTGTTGCTACAACAGTGAGTGATGTGATGGAGATATATGAACCAGAAATAATAAGGTGGCTGTTTGCAGGTTCAAGGCCAGCAACGGAATTTTCAATTGCATTTGATGAGGAAGTGATTAAGCTTTATGAAGATTTTGATCATGTTGAACGTGTTTATTATGGTGAGGACAAAGTTACAGACAAAGAGAAAAAAAAGCAATCAAGGATTTATGAGCTTTCTGTAGTAGACAAACCTCGCCACAGAATTCCTTATCAGCCAAGTTTCAGGCATCTAACAAACGTTGTGCAGATGTATGACATGAATATTGATAAAGCGGTTGCATATTACGAGAAGGACCTTGAGGATGATTTTGATAAGGAAAGATTAAGATTGAGAGCAATGTGCGCTAAGAATTGGATTGAAAAATATGCTCCTGACAACTATAAGTTCAAGATACAAAAAAATATACCTGTAGACTTGGTGATTGATAAAAAGATTAAAAAAATATTTTCTAAGTTAGCTGTGCGTTTGAAAGAGAAGACATGGAGTGATAAAGATTTACATGGTGAGTTTTATGTGCTTTGCGAGAGTGAAGGCGTAAAACATAAAGATTTCTTTAAAGCAGCATATAAGATACTTATCAATAAAGAACAGGGACCTAAGTTAGCTAGTTTCATATTGATGTTGGGTGAGCGCGCTATAGAACTATTCAGGGAAGCGAGTAGATGACTTAATGCAGCAAAATATCTTCAGTAAAATACCTAAAATATCTTATAATTAGTTACTTTGCTATTTATGTCAGAGAAGAGTAGAATCAGTTGTTTATCTTCTTGTAGCAAGTGTTTAGAAAGAAACTGAGAGCAGCTTGTTTATTAGATTTTATTAGATAATCCTGCTATGGGGGCTAGAAAGATTAAACCCAACCATAATCTTTAAAAACATTGCTCTTTTAACAGATGACAAATGAAGAAGGAGATATTGGGGCTTAGTGAATATATAACAATCATAGGTCCAAAAGGGAAGATGAAAAGGGTTTTAGCTAGAGTAGATACAGGCGCTACAAAGAGTTCAGTAGATGTGAAAATTTCTGCAGAACTTCAGCTTGGTCCTATATTAAAACAAAAAAGGGTTAAATCTGCTTCAGGAAATCATATAAGGCCTGTGGTTATGGTTAAGGTTAGAATCAAAGATAAAATATTAAATGAAGAATTTACAATTGCAGATAGAAGTCATATGAAATACAAAGTACTGCTTGGTCAGAACGTGCTTAAGCATGGTTATCTTATAGATCCGTTAAAGAAAACTAAAAAAAGATAAATATTTATGCTATAAGAATTAGTAGCTATAAGAATTAGTAAGTAAGAATTAGTAAGAATTAGTAAAAAAATTAATAAGGATCAAGATTTAGAATCAAAGGTTTATGATATAAAAAAGGGTTAGAGATGAATGCTGCACTAATAAGCCAGGGAAGTGTATCTTCTAAGTGGACACTTGAAGCAATGAAGAAATACTTTGACGATGTTGATGCAATAGACATCCGTGAACTGGAAGTTAATCTGACACCAACGAAACCTGAAATTTTATATAAAGGTAAACATCTAAATAAATACGATTGTATTTATGCAAAAGGTAGTTTTAGGTATGCCTCTGTGCTGAATGCCATCACTGTTGCATACGAACGCAACTGTTATATGCCTGTAAAACATAGTGCATTCACAATAGCTCATGATAAGCTGCTAACACAATTGGACTTACAAATGCATAACATACCTATGCCTAAAACCTATATCGCTGCCACAAAAGAAGCTGCTAGGAAGATCTTAGAGAATGTTAATTATCCTATCATAATGAAATTTCTGCAAGGAACACACGGAAAAGGAGTGATGTTTGCGGATTCATTTAATTCTGCAACTTCAATACTAGATGCTCTTGTTGCACTTAGCCAGCCATTCATCATCCAAGAATATATTGATACACAAGGAACTGATATCAGAGCAATTGTAGTTGGCGATAGGGTTGTTGCAGCGATGAAAAGAATAGCTGCCCCTGGAGAAGAACGTGCAAATATTCATTCTGGTGGTTCTGGCAAAAGAATAGAGCTAGATGCATACACAAGAAGGATAGCTATAAAAGCTGCAAAGGCTATTGGCGCTGACATCTGTGGTGTGGATATTCTACAAAGCATAAAAGGACCATTTGTTCTGGAGGTTAACATAAGCCCTGGTTTACCTGGAGTAACCGAAGCAACCAAAATAGATGTGGCTGATGAAATTGCAAAATTCCTTGCAAAAAAAACAAAAGAGCGCATGAGCAAAGAGAAAGAAGCAGAAGCTGGTAGGATTATGAAGGATCTAGAATTTGAACAGTCTGGCAAGAAAATAGAGAGACTAAACGAGCTTTTTACTAACCTAGAGTTTAGAGGTGAACGTATTTTATTACCAGAGGTCGTTACAAAGATTACTAGTTTTAATGAAGACGATGAATTTGTGATAACAGCTGATAAAAATAAGATTGTGATAAAAAAATTTAAACTTACAAAATAATAAAGTTTTTATATATACTTACAAAATAATAAAGTTTATATATTAGTATACCTTTCTCCTCAAAGTTATGATAAAAAAAGAGGTAGTATGGCTTGTTACTATTGTGATTGTTCTATTGGTTGCAATATCAGTTTCTATTCTTGTTAAATCGAGCATCACAGGACACATCATAAAAGACAATAATGATGTAAATGTGAAAGCAACACTTTGCTATAATTGTTCTGACTGTGATACTAAAGCAGATATTAACTGGACGTATGTTAAGCTTGCTAATGATATAAACATAAGTACCGGCACCTGCATTGATGTTGGTGCATACAATGTTGTTATTGATTGTCAAGGGCACAGCATAAGTGGAGACTATTCTAATGGTGCTGGCATACACATCAATAATAAGAATAACCTAACTGTTAAGAATTGCGTTATACATGATTTTGAAATTGGCATTGAATCTAGTAATGGTCCAATATTGGGTTATTTTTATAACAACACTTTGTTCCATTTTAGTTCTAGAGGTGTTGGTGGAGAGATGGACAATGCAACTTATTATAGAAATACTTTTTGGGATTGCGGTAGCCTAGCTTGTATTCTTACATTTGGACACAATTATACACGTGTAATAGAAAATAATATTTCTAGAAGTAATAGAGGAATTCTTTTTATAGGAGGAATCGGTCATTATTTTTATAATAATTATATTTTTGATAATACTGGTTCTGGTATTGAATTTGGTTTAAGTGTTAAAAATTCAAACATCTCAGGAAACACCATCACAAACAACACTTATGGAATAGAGTTTGGTACAATTTTTTTTGGGGTTGCTAGTCATGATAATATAAAGGTTGTTGGCAATAACATTTCTTATAATAGAAAAGATGGGATCATGATAATTAATTCAACAAATGTGAACATAACAAAAAATGATTTTTTTAATACTGCATTGGGCTATTATGATATAAATATATCAGATTCCTTATCAACAAATAATTATGTTGGAATAAACAACATCTATGGCAATGGTGTTTTTGATCAAGGCACAAACACAAACTGGTGTGTTGACAATATTGGTAATTATTATTCTTCTTCAGTTCCTCAAGCAAATGTTGTAAATGGCAGTTGCGGTGTTGCAAGCAAACCTTTTGATCTAAGCTATGACTATTGTGGGAGTTGCACCACTTGCGATGCTCTGGTTGACACTAATGGTGCTAAGGTAATGTTGGGAGCGAACATAAATGGAACTAATGGTTGTATTTTTGTTGGAGCAGACAATGTTATTTTAGACTGTGATAACCACATTATTTATAGCGATGATAACACTGGAGATGGTGTGAAAATTGAGAACCATGATAACGAAACCATAAGATATTGTAAAATAAAAAATTTTGAAAATCAGATTAGTTTGAATGGAGTTGATAACAGCCAGGTTCATGATTCTGACATTGAGCAATCAGGCTTACATATGGGGGGTGTTAAAATAGAGGGGGGAACTGGAAACATTATACATGATATAAATGGTAGTGATCTGGTGAGTTGTGTCTCTCTTGAGAAAGATTCGAATAACAACTATATTTATGATATAAAATGTCGGGATGTGGTAATTGGCATCTTGCTTGTCAATTCTTCAAATAACAATATAAGCAATAATCATATAACAAATGCATCACTACAAATATTTTGGAGATGCTGGGGAGGAATATATATAGCTAATGACTGTGATGATAATATCATATCAAATAACATGATTACAGAAAGTTGTAACGGGGTGATACTTTCTGAGATGGGACCTGGTGGTCCTGGTGTTGGAGACAATAATAACAACAAAATCCAAAGAAATAATATAACCAATAGTCTTAATGCTGGCATACATCTATCGCAATCTCACAATAATAATATTTCAAAGAATGATCTGAATAATGGTGTCATAGACATCAACATAAGCACAAGTGTCAATACAAAAATCTGGCAAAATAATATTTATGGAAATGGTTCTTTAGATTTAGGCACAAACACAGAATGGTGCATCGACAATATCGGTAATTATTATTCTTCTTCAGTTCCTCGAGCAAATGTTGTAAATGGCAGCTGCGGTGTTGCAAGCAAACCTTTTGATCAGAGCTATGACTATTGTGGGAGTTGCACCAGTTGCGATGCTCTGGTTGACACTAATGGTGCTAAGGTAATGTTAGGAGCTGATGTTAACTCTGCAGGAAATTGCGTTGATATAGCTTCAAACAACACGATTCTGAATTGTGATGGTCATAAAATATCAATGGCAGGAGGAGAAGGTATAGTGATTTATAGAAAGATAAATAATACAATAATGAATTGTGAAATCACAGGTGATTCTGGAGACCCTAGAAAAGCTGCAATTGATGTAACATATAAAAACATTGTGTTCAACAATTCTATTCATGATGTAATTGGTATTGGTATAAGTTGTAAAGAGATTGGATCTAACGTATCCTTTAATTATATTGAAAATACTTCGAATTCAGGGATAAACATAACAACAAGCGATTCCTGGGTTGAAGGAAACACGATATCGTCTGCATTGACAGGAATCGTAATACATGGTTTTATGGCTTTTGCAGAGAACAATACTGTGATTCGAAACACTGTGAAAGATAGCCATACTGCAGCCGGAATATCATTACTTGGGTTTGTAAGAAACAATGATATCCTGTATAACACAGTCTATAATAACACAATAGGAGGAATCATTATAGGTAATCTAACTGTTCTTGGAGTTCCCAACAGTCTAAGTGATGGTAACATTATAAAAGGCAATAATGTTCATGATAATAGGTATTCAGCGGGTTTTGGTTATGGTGCAGAGATAATTGTAACAAATAGCACAAATGATAACATAACAGAGAACAACATGAGTCATTCTGATACTGGTAATGATCTGTTAATAGAGGCTTCTGCTTCTAACACGAGGGTTTGGCTAAACAATTTCAAAGGTACAGGAATATATGATGCCGGAGCAAATTCTCAATTCTGTGTAAATGGAATTAGTAATTATTTTGCACCAAGCATAACAGAATTATTGGATGGTTGCAGTTATGCTTTGACAGAACCAGTTGATCAGAGCGCATATTCAAACGAGGCAGAAAGCTTTACAGCAAATGTTAAAAAAGATATTGACGCAACTTCTACTGTAAGTGTCTTGCTAAGTATAACAACAAATGCTGATTCAACTGGTTATTTGTATATAATACGCTACACAAACAACACACAAGGTACAGGTGTTAGCTTAAAAACAGAACTTGGTAAATTCATAGATATAATATCAAACCCTGATTTGCAGGGTAAGATAACTTCTGCCACAATAAAAGTATATTACACTGACGATGAGGTCAACACAAAAAATTTAGATGAGGATACATTAAGGCTGTACAAGTGGAACACCGGAACAAACTCCTGGGAAGAATTAACACCAGGAGGGGTTGACACTGATAATAATTATATTTGGGCAGATGTTACAAGCTTCAGTAGTTTTGGAGTATTTGGGGATGAGGTAGCACCAACAACACCAACACCTACAACACCCACAACATCAACAACCACTTCAAGAAGAGTAAGAAGCACATCATGCTATCCTAAATGGGAGTGCGAAGAATGGAGCGAGTGTATAGATAATATACAAACAAGGGTTTGCCATGATGTTGGAAGTTGTCATTTGGCTGATAGAATTAACACAAAAGACTGTGTTCTCGAAATACCAGAAGTTTTAGAAGAGGTTGAAGAAGAACTCATCGAAGAAGAAAAACTGGTTGCAGTAGAAAAACCAGAGATTGTTGAGATGCCAAAAGTAACTTTAGGAACTAAAATAAAGTCTGCACTTTGTAAAGCTAAAAAAGAACTAATCAAAATTAGTATGATCTTATTTGTGTTTATAAAATCAAATACTTTCGCTTACATCGTAATAACAGTGATTGGCACTGTTTTTATTATATTTCTGATAAACTATTCTAGGTTGAAAAAAATTGTTACAGAAACTAAGCCAGCAGAATCGAAGAAAAAAGAAGAAGATCTCGACGCTAAATTTAAAGAGCTTATGAAACGGTCTAAAAAGTTAGAATAAAAGTAAGATTAGTTTCTAATGTCTTGGCAATAATCCTGAAAGAATTTAAATAATCAATGCAAAATTAACTAATGCTGCTGCCGCTAAGCAATCACTTGTATGACTAGTGTGTTAAGCAAATCAAGGAATTATAAGATTTTTTTGGGATTATATCCAACAAAGTCAGAGCTAACAAAAATTATATAAAGAAAAGCAAATAAGATGTCATAATGGCATTCCAAAAACCACGTGGGACTGAAGATTTTTTTCCTGAAGACAGAGCACTCCAGAATTTAATATTCGAGAAAATAAGAAAAGTTTGCAGTAGGTATAATTATAAAGAAGTTGAGAGTCCTGCATTTGAAACATTTGAGCTCTTAGCAAAAAAATCCGGAGAAGAGATTAAAGAACAGATATTTGTTCTAGAAAAGCGAGGCAAGGAAGAATTTGGCTTGAGGTTTGACCTGACAGTTCCAATTGTAAGAATGTTTATTGAAAAGCAAAAATCTTTGCCAAAGCCAGTAAGATGGTATGGTTTGAGTAGAATGTGGCGTTATGAAAAGCCACAAGCAGGTAGGTTAAGAGAGTTTTATCAACTGAGCATCGAACTTTTTGGGAGTGACAAGCCAGAAGCAGATGCAGAAATGATTGATGTTGCTATAGAGATCCTGAAAGAGTTAGGGTTGACTCCGGAAGATGTTGTGATAAAAGTAAATGATCGCTATCTTATGCATGGTTTGCTTGAAAATCTTGGTATACAAAATGTTATAGATGTGTTTACAGCTATCGATAAGATCGGTAAGATTGAAGAAAATGAGTTTATAGAGCTGCTTAAAGATATGAAGCTAGATGATAAACAGATAAAGGAATTGTTAAGAATAATAAAGATAAGAGAACTAGATGAGATCGCAAAATATAAAAATTCTGTTCTTGGTACAGATGGCCTTAACAGGCTAAGAAAGATATTTGACATACTGAAAAATAAAAAAGAATTTTTAGAATTTAACCCTGGTGTTGTTCGCGGTTTGGCATATTATACAGGAACAGTGTTTGAATGCTTTGACAAACAAGGAAAATTAAGATCTATATTAGGCGGTGGACGTTATAACGATCTTGTAAAGTTGCTTGGTGGCCAGAGTGAACCTGCAATCGGATTTGGCCTTGGTTACAGTACTCTTTTCATGTTGTTGAAACAGAAAAATCTATTACCTAAAATAGAACTAGCCCCAGACTATTACATCGCACCCGTTGACAAAAAGATAACAGACAAAGCTGTTGAGATTGCTGAAAAATTAAGGAAAAAAGGCCTTAGAGTTGAGACAGATGTGATGCAACGCAAGTTAGCAAAGCAAATGCAATATGCTAATGCAATCAAAGCCAAGAAGGTTATTGTTCTTGGCGAAGATGAACTCAAAAAAGGAGAGGTTAAGATCAAAGACATGAAGACAGGCAAAGAAGAGAACGTTAAGATAACCTTGTTGTAGTTGTCTTTATTTCTAATATATAATCTTATAATCTGTCTTATAAACTTTTAGTTACACTAATATGACTGATATGACATAATGACATGATAATATGACATGACTAATATTAATGTATGGTTTATATTAAATCATGCAAGTGTATTGTTAAATATTATCATAAATGTTGTTAAATATATTTTGTTTATTAATTTTATTTGTTTATTAATTTTAAAATAGGGCCAGTTAACTTGGCACTTGGAGCTACTTAAATTCTTAAATCTAGTTTAAAATTGATCAGTTCAGTATATGACTAAGATATGAACTAAGCATAGAGTCACAGGTGCACAGTACAAAACCTTTATATACAGTTCTATTTTTCGCAGGAGTAATATGGCAAGTATATATGAAGTTGACATTCAAGAATTGGTAGCTAGAACGGCTGAAGAGCTTAAAAAGGCCAGTCTGGTGCAGCCAGAAGAGTGGGCCAAATATGTTAAAACAGGACATTTCAAAGAAAAGCCACCTGTTGATCCAGACTGGTGGTATTTTAGATCTGCATCTATCCTTATCAAAGTTGCAAGAAAGGGGCCTATAGGTGTTAGCAAGCTTCGCACATTGTATGGAGGTAAAAAGAATCGCGGCAATAAGCCAGAACGCTTTTATAAAGCAAGCGGAAATATAATAAGAAAGGTTATGCAACAGCTTGAGAAATCTGGTTTGTTGGAAGCGTCAAAATCAAAGAAAAAAGGAAGAGTAGTATCTCCAAAGGGGATGTCTTTTTTAGATAAATTAGCAACCGAGCTAGCCAAAAGAAGAAAACCTAGTATTAAAACAAAAGAAAGTATTGAAAAAAAAGGAATAAAAGAAGAGATCGAAAAGAAAAAAATAATCAAAAAGAAAGAAAAAAATAAACTAGAAGCTAAGATGGAAAAGCAATCCAATGAAAAAGAAGTAAAAGAATTAAATATTAAAATTAAAGAAGATAAAACCAAAGGCGAGAGATAAAATCTGAACAAATAAAGATAAAATAGGAAAATAATAAGTAGGAATAAATAGAGGATAAAACAATGGCAAGGTTTATTCATATTTCAAGAAAATTAAGATTAGCTAAGAAGGGTAGGCAAAGAAAGTGGGCTCCTTTCTGGACTGTACCAAAGATCTATGGTCCTGGAAGAAGAATTCATCCTGGCAGACACACTGCTATAAAGAGGAATTGGCGTAGAACTAAGACAAAAGCTTGAAAATGGGTAAAAAAGAAGCTGTTAAGGTTGTTCTTGAACGAACATATAATGTTCCTTTACGTAAAGAATGGCTTAAAGCACCAAAATATAAACGTGCAAAGAAAGCTATAAATGCATTAAGACGATTCCTTGCTAAGCATATGAAAACAGATGAGTCTAATATTAGAATCGGTAAATACCTAAATGAAAAAGTTTGGGCTCGTGGCATGAGAAACCCGCCACATCATGTAAAGCTTAATGCACAGAAAGATTCTAACGGTGTTGTGAAAGCAGAACTTATTGGTTTTTCTATAGAGGCAAAGAAAGAAGAACCAAAGAAAAAAGGAATCTTAGCTAGGATGAAGAAAGCTCCTAAAGAGGAAAAAGTTAAGGCTGAGGAAGAGATTAAAAAAGAGAAAGAGGAAAAAGTTAAAGCTGAGGAAGAGGTTGAAAAAGAGAAAGAGGAAAAAATTAAGACTGAGGAAGAGATTGAAAAAGAGAAAGAGAAAAAAGTTAAGACTGAGGAAGAGGTTGAAAAAAAGAAAGAGGAAAAAGTTAAGGCTGAGGAAGGGGTTGAAAAAGAGAAAGAGGAAAGAATTAAAACTGAAGATAAGCCAAAGAGTGAGCATATTATTGAGGGAGTGAAGATTAAAGAAGATGCTGCAGAGATTGAAAAAGCTAAAGAGAAAAAAGAAGCAATCGAAAAAGAGGTTGAAAAAGAACTAAGAAAGCCTAGAGAACAATTATATAAAAAATCTGAAAAAGCAACTGTTAAAGCTGATAGAGAAAAAGATAAGGAATTGAAAAAAAAGAAAGAAATCTAATAAAAATTATTTCTAGTTAATTTATTTTGATAGTTCCTCAACCATTGCTTTTTTATGGGCTTTTATCTTTTCAGCATACCTTGGGTCACTATGAATCCCTTCTTGAATACTTTTTAGCATTGAATCTGCTCTTTTTGTATAGTTATTTATGCCAGCTGTGAAAGCATTCATAACCGTCCTAATGTCTCTTTTTAAAAGTGCTTCTAGTACGTTTTCAGAGTAGATTCCAAAGGTTCTTTGATATTTTGCGTATCTATCTATCGGATTTTTCGGATTATCTTTGAAAACATCAATCTGAAGCAAAGTATCTATGCCATTTAATAATTCTGTAATATCTTTATCTGTTAATTTGGTTAATTTGTCTAGATCAAGGTTTCCGTCCTTATCATAACCAATCTTTTTTTCAATCAGTTCGTAGGCATCACCTTCTGTTTTCTTTTGTATAAAAAGCTCAGTGTCTCCATATTTTTTTAGAGTTTTGTCAAGTTCTGGTATATTTAATTTGATTAATTGACTATCTCGATATGGCATTTTTTCACCCCGTATGTATTAATTGTTTGTTACTTTCTGGTAGTAATAACTTATATTTAAATCTTTGGTTTAATATCTTTGTTTGTTTATCTGATGTTGTTTTATATCACTTGGATTCTCAATATAATCTTTAATTTGCTTCTTACCAAGATCAGGTTCTAATAATCCTGCATAATGTAGCTGCATTAGTTCTGGCAATACATATTGAAACATCTGCATGTAGCCTGGCTTTTTGACATTTTCTATGCTAAATCCATATTTTTCTTTAAATAACTCCAGACTAGCTTGAACATGTTCTTCTTGAAATGGGTCAATTGTTACAACTTTGCTATGTAGATTTTTGTCAAGATTTCTTGCTGCTTCATCTAGTATATCTACTAATCTTTTTCCAAAATTTTCTCTGCCAACAACTTTCTTAAGATCGTCTATTGCGATCATATAATGATTTTCAAAATATTTTTGAACATCTTTACTTACTTCTTTTTTAAAATCTCTGTATTGTGGATCAAGATTTTTTGGAGGATTTGCTAGTTGCGCACATGCTCTTAAATAAGGCTTTTTAAGTGATCTACCAGGCTCTGATTTTATGCTATAAATATTTTCAATCAAATTAACTAATTCTTCTTGTTTCTCTTTACTTAAACTGTCAAGATAATCAACACTGAATTTGGGGGTAGCTTTTGGATTGTCCTTTTTTTGCCATTCAATAACTTTATCTTCGATTCCTTTTAAAAGGGCTTGATAGCAGAGAATCCTGAGGATCATGCTATCTGTGTTATAGATTTTCTGACGTTTTTTTAAAGTATTTTCTATTGCTTTTTTTGATTTCCAGTATTCGAAATCAGGCGTATCAGTCATTTTAACCTCTGAATAGTAATAATATTATACAAGTCATATATAAATCTTTCGATTTTAGATGCTGATCAACTTAAATATGCTAATATACTAATATTTAGATGCTCATGGTTATCTTTAGTGACTGACCGACTGAAAATCAGGGCAGTTTAGCCTATCAAACCAGACTTAACCAGGTTTTTAGGGATTTAGATATTTGTTGTTTTTTAGATTTTATCTGATTTGGATTATTTTTTTCTTATTTTATTTAGTCTAATATAGTGATTTTTTTGTCGCACACATATACAGTCCCGAATATATATATTTATAAATATAATTGAGCTAAGCAGAATATATGATTTAATAGTTAGGAGGCTTAAATATGGCAAAATCCAAAAAGGTTAGAAAAGTTAAAAAGGTTATGGCTAATGAAAAAAAGAATGCTGCTCTTTCTGAACAAGAAAAAAGATTACCAAAAGAAATTCAAGAAAAATTGAAGAAAATAAAAGAAAAGCTTAACACATTTCAAGAGAAAGTGTTGAGAAAGTTTGACAAATACATTACAGGTATTGCGCTATTACCTCCAGTAAGACCAAAAGAAGGAGAAAAACCAGAAGATAAAATCAATGTCCTTGTGCTGGTAGATGATTCTGATAGCAAAAAAATGTCAAAATTTGAGCTTAAAGAAAAATTAACTGCAATCATAAATAACATAGCTAAGGAGGTGGACGAAAAACTACGTGTTGAAACAATAATTCACACGGAAATGATACAAAGTGCTTTTGATGCAAAGTACGAGATACTTAACATGATAGCAATGTCTGCACCGATCTACGACACAGGAATTCTGGGAGCAATAAAGGTCTCAGAAGTGCACAAAAATATGGTTCTGAAAAAGTTTGAGAAGTATATTGTTGCTTATGTTGTAGCTGGCTCTATCATGAAAGGCAAGGCAAAGCCAGAGTCTGATATTGATGTATACATAATTGTAGATGATACTGATGTTAAACGGATGACGCGTGCAGAACTAAAGGACAAGTTAAGAGCTATTATAATACAAATGGCTATAGAAGCTGGTGAAATCACAGGCATCAGGAATAAGTTGCATGTTCAGGTTTATATATTGACTGATTTCTGGGAAAGTTTAAAGGAAGCGCATCCAGTTATTTTTACGTTACTGAGAGATTGTGTTCCGTTTTATGATCGTGGTATATTTGTAGCATGGAAACAGCTTTTAGATATGGGTAAGATCAAACCTAGTCCAGAAGCAATTGATATGTTTATGGGTTCTGGCGAGCAGCTGTTAAAACGTGTGGATTTCAAATTGAAGGAAATAGGCATGGAGGATACTTTTCTTTCGATTTTGACACCAACACAAGCTGCAATAATGCTTTATGGGTTGCCCCCTCCAGCACCAGGGGAAGCGGCAAAGGTAGTTGAAGATATCTTTGTTAAAAAAGAGAAACTATTAGAACCAAAATATGTTAAAATTCTCGAAAATAATTATAAATTTAGAAAAGAGCTAGAATATGGAAAAAAAGAAACTGTAACAGGGAAAGAAATAGATGACCTTTTGGCTAATGCTAAAGATTATCTCCAGCGCATTAAGAAATTATTTGAGCAGATACAGGAAAGGAAAGAGAAAGAGGACATCGTGTATGTCTACGATACTACTTTGTCAATTGTGCGGGATGTTCTAAAACTGGAAGGAATCCCACAAGCAAAGGACTCCGAGATATTGAAATTATTCGAAACAGAACTTATACAGAAAGGGAAGATTCCACAAAATCAGTTAAGGCTTCTTGAAAAAGTTATTAAAAGCAAGAAAGACTATGATGCGGGTAAATTAACAAAGACAGAAGTGGAGCAGGTAAAAAAAGAAAATAGAAGCCTAGTGAAGATTTTGATAGAGTATATACAAAGAAAACGTGGACGCGAACTTGAGAGAGCAAAGATCAAAGTTAAACATGGTGAACATTTTGGTGAGATTTTGTTGTTGGATGATGTTGCATTCGTTATTAAAGACATCGATAAGCCAGAGAAGGAAGTGCAAAAAGCTCCAATAGATGAGAAGGGTGCTTTAGGTGTTTTGGAAAAGAGCTCTTTTGAGGAGTTGGAGAAAGAAATAGCAGAAAAAAAGATTCCACCAAAGACATTTATTAAAGAGCCATTGTTCGAAAGTTTGAAGAAAATCTTTGGGGCAGATGTAGAAGTCTTAATGGGATACTAGGTTTCTTTAGGTTTTTTATTATAATTAAAATTCTTCTCATCGTCACCACAGAGATAACTGAAACATTTATATACCATATAATATATTTCTATTTTTTAAAGAAATAACCAAAAGAATTAAGTCAAATGGATTAAGTCAAAGTGATAACACCACACTGGAAAATTGCTTTTTGAAGACTAAGTCCCTTTGGTTTCAGAGGATTAATGGTTACTAGTAGATAAATTTAGCACAGTAAAGCTGTTAAGGCCATATAACTTAATCAAAGAGGTGAAAATGGCTGTCTGGTTTAATTTAGTGTTATTACTTGTTTTTGCAGTTCTTCTAGTTTATACTGGCAGTTGGCTCGTTAAGATTCTCTCAAAGCTGGCAGAATATCTGAAAATAACTGAGTTTGCAATAGGCTTTATACTGATGGCTGTTGCAACAAGCGTTCCTGAGTTATTCGTTGGCATAACTTCAGGTATTGCAAAGAATACAGCCCTTTCTTTAGGTAATGTCATTGGCTCAAACATAGCTAATCTAACAGTGGTTGCAGGTATAGTGATACTAATGATGAGAAAAGGCATAAATGTTGAAACCGATAAGGCTGAAAAAGACAGTGTATGGATGTTTTTGCTTACATTGGTTCCGATGGTACTAATGCTTTTAGGAAAACAAATATCAAGAATTGATGGAGCAATTCTGGTAGCCCTGTTTGGCATTTATATGGTGAAAGTTGTGAGAAGAAGTAGAGCATTTAGAAAAGAATACAAAGAAGAAAGAGAACTTAGGAGGCGTAAATGGGTTGTTATTTATAGTATGTTATTTATTTTATGTTTTATCATTTTATATTACAGCTCAAAGTATATTGTGTATTTCGCAACAGAGTTATCTTTTGACTTAAATCTAAAACCAATAGTTATTGGTTTATTCTTAATAGCCATTGGCACTTCTCTACCTGAACTTGTTTTTAGCAGCAGAGCTGCTATAACCGGCCATTCAGAAATGGCGATTAGTAATCTGATCGGATCTGTTATTATGAATTCAACACTGGTGTTAGGTGTAACTGCATTAATATATCCAATATCGTCTGACTTCTTTTTGTTCCTGAGTTCAGGTATATTCATGCTTATAATCTGTTTGTTGTTCGCTGTTTTTGTAGAAAAAGGTAAGAAGTTGAAATGGAAAGAAGGTGTTGTTCTTGTACTGCTTTACGCATTCTTTTTGATTATGGAGTTGTTCATTAAAAATGGTAAAAGCATCCTTTAATTTTTTTAGCTTATTCTCTTATTCTTTGGCTACCCATTTTTTAGTGATCTCTTTCTTCAATATTTTTATATTTTTAGCACACTCTACCTTTTTCAGAAAATCGCTCATGACTTTCTTATCAAGAACATCTGTTTTACTTAAGTAAGCAATTGTTGTTTTTAATTTCCTTAATTTATTATATAATTTCATCTGTTGCTCTAAAGGGTAAGGCTCTGTTAGATCAAAAACATAAATAATCATATCCGCTAGATGTTTTATTGCAAGATAAGCTTGCTGTTCAATCGCATTCATTTTTTCAAAACGGTTTAATGTTCCAGGTGTGTCTATGAATTGGACTTTCTTATAAATTTCGAATACCCCATAACCAATGTTCAATCCTTTTGTTGTAAAAGCATAACTTGCTATCTTTGGTTTTGCTTTACTAAGTTTGGCTAACAAAGTAGACTTCCCAACATTAGGAAAGCCTGCAATTGCAACTGTGAACATGTCTGTTTTTACACAAGGATAATTTTTCATTATTCTTCTTGCATCTTCGAGATTAAAAAAATCTCTTTTCACTTGTTTGATAATCGAGCAAACCCTGCCAAGATATTCTTTTCTGTATCCAATAATGCTGTCGATGTGCATTGTCCTCTTAATTTTAATTAGATATTTGTTAGAAAGATCTTTGACAGACTTACGTGCCCAATTAATTGCTCCAAGAGATCTCTTAAGTTTTCCGTACTCTAGGGTTGTTTTCACCAACTCTTTGTAAAAATCAGGTAACTCGTCTAAGTTTGGGAAATTTTTCAATATTCTTTCCAGTTGATTTATTAATGAAGATTTTATTATTTTAAGACGTTCTAGTTCAATTGTTTTAACTTTGTTCAATTTATCTTTTGTTTTTTTGGCTGCTTTTTTAGCGATGGCCTGAGCATTTTTGTTTGCTCGTTTTATGGCTATGTCTATGTATTTATCTGCTGCTTCAATTTTTGGTATGGATTGAAAATTCATCATGATAATAATAAAAACAATGCATTATTATATGTTTGTATAGAAAAACTTATAAATTGTGACTACTACACAGAAGTTAAAGAGCAAATGTTAGCTAATGTTTGGGGTATTGATGGCGATTTTAGAAAAATTAAAACATACAGCAATAACCGCAATAATGGTTGCAACATCAACTATAGCTAGTTGGTATGCTGCTGATTATTTAATGAACAATTATATTCGGAATCCAGGTGGACAAAAACCTAAAGTTGTTTCTAACTGGTTCAAGCTTGGCGATGTTGCTATTGCTAACACAGAAAAAGACCAGTATTGTGAATTTTTAGAACAAAAAATATGCAAAGCTGAATCCATTAAAAATGATATTTATGGGCTTATAAATTCGAACAACAAGACTCTTGGAATGATAGATGAGTATTGTGATAGCGCTGTTTGTAAAAGACTTTATTCTGATCTTAAAGAGATTTTGTGGCAGGCTGGAAGTTTTATAAATCAATATGAGCTTTCAGCATACAGTGATATTGATCTATCAATGTATAAAGATGATGAATATACTAGAATAAAACATTGTCAAACTCAACTTGAACAGTATAGTGATTTAAATATGCATGCAGGAGCTATACATCTTTTGATGCACATCCCACACGAAAATAGATTCGAGGATATAGAATATACAAACGCGAGATATAGCAATAATAATTAGTTAGTAACATTAAAACAATATTTAAACAATAGTAACATTAAAAACAATAATCACTACAAATTTATAAAGTTACAATAAAAAGATTATAAAAAATTGCCCTTTTCCCTTTTTTAGTGGCTTGTGATGAGGTGTTTATGATAATGACAGAAGACGACTTGAATAACAACCCTAAAGAACAGCCTAAAAATAACTTGGTAAGGAAGATTTTGATACCTGGAACAATCATTGCAGCTGTAGCTTTAGCAGGAGTTGCATCCACGCTTTTTTATTATAGCGCTGAAAGATTGGGCTTTATTAATAATAAAAAGTACGAACCTAAAATGTATAGAAAAGAACATTGCAATGATGTAGAAAAAATTCTAGCTAAGTATGATAAACTAAATGAGGAATACGAATCTGAATTAAAGAATGCTCCAGATTGTAATAGCGATGCTTGTGTTGATTTACAAAAAAATCTAGAAGATACATTTCAAAAAGCAAATGTTCTGTGGGATAACTATTCTCTCAATGCAAATATTTGCTCTGAAGACCTAGCGACTAGATTTCAAGCGGCAAAAATTGATCGAATACAAATGCAAACTCAAAAAGCAGATCAAGCAGAAGAAGAAGACATCAGGGAATCAGAGATAGACGTAGACGTCAGGCTGCAATATTCAGAAAACATGGCAAAGTTAGCAGAAATGACTAGATACTGTTCAAAGGATCCAAAAGTCTGGGCTAAAATTTTATATGATGCAAAGCTTGATAGGCACACATACCCACAAGCAGAGACGTGCGCAAGCTACATTGCAGCCAAATACAATACTGATTTCCCTGGCGCATATAACATACTTGCAAATGACCTAAAGCCTATTGATGATTTTATTGATATATTTAATGAGATTGATTATGAAAAGTCAAAAGAATATGCGACGACGCTAAAAACCTGGAAAATTTCAGTCATGAACAATTTTACATCCTTATTAAATTCTTATCAGAGCAATTTATCACTTAGTGATCTGAACGATGGGCAGAATATAGATGAAGGAAAAGAAGCAAGTAAAACGAAAAATGTGGACAACACTGGTGCAAAAAAAGATTGTAGTGAGCAAGCAAAGAACAAATGGTTGTTTGCGAACAAAAACAAATACGATAACAGAAGAGCTGCGATAGCTGCTTGGCACAATATGTGCCCTTAAAAATAATAGATGATTAGAAGATTTGAAGATTTTTTTTCTTAAATAAAGATCCTTCCAATAAACAAGGTTATACCGAACACCAAAGTTATAGTCCAAGCTACTTTGCTCCATGAAAAAATCTTCTTACCATCAAAGTTTGCAACAGGAATCAAGTTGAAAACACCAAGCCATGTGTTGATAATAAAGCCATAACTCAGAAATGTAAACAAGAATCTTTCTTTTGACACGAAAAATAAAGGAATGAAAAATAATAAAGCTAAGACTAAATTTGTAAGAGGACCTGATAAGGATATAATGCCATTTTTTCTTTTGTCCACATCCCCAGAGATAAAGACAGCTCCTGGAGCTGCAAATACAAAGCCAAGGAACGAGATGATTATTGCGAAGACAAGCATATAATCAAAAGAACGAAATTCAGCCCTGCACTTAAATCTTCGAGCTAAGGTGCGGTGAGCGAGCTCATGAAATACAAAGCCAACGCCAACTGTTAGAGCTGACATTCCTAGGTTGATAAGGAAGGGTATTAAAACAAATTGTCTTGTGAGTACAATAGCAAATGCAAGTGAGATTGCACCATATGCTTTTAGGATGTCTTTTAATTCTTTGTAAGGTTCACTGACAAATTTGCCTTGATGATATATAACACGAGTCTTATGAAGTCTCATAGCTAGATAAGATTGTTGGTTATTAATATAACTTTTGATATTTGTTTTTGATATCTATTGGTGGTTAAAATTATGAGTTTTGAGATATTTTGAGATAATATTTTGAGATAAATTGTAAAAACTTATAAGGAGAAGATATTAACTCCCAACTATGACTCTGAAGGACAGATCGATTTTAGAGGACATTTTAAATTCTGTTGGTTCAAATGATTTAGAAGACGAAATACACGAATCTTGCGGAGTATTTCTTGTGAAACTTAGGAAATCTATAGATCATTATGGGGAAAATTATCTTTTAAAGAAAGCAAAGGTAATGCTGATGAAGCAGAGGCATCGAGGCCAACAGGGCATGGGGTTGACGTTAGTTGTGAGATATCCTGATAAAAATGATTATAAAATGTACACGTATCATACAACAGGTAGTTTAGATACACTCTTTGAAAAAATACAGAAAGATCTTGAAAAAGGTTATGATCTGAATGCCGATCTGATGATAGGTCACAATTGGTATACCACGTTCAGTCGACCTGACATCAGAAATGCGCATCCGCATGAGAAAGCACATGAGCGACCATCTAAACATGTTGCAGTTGCAAGTAATAGTAATTTTATCAACAATGAAGAACATATAGAAAGATTAGAAAAGTTGGGATATAGCCCGACAACTAGTTCGGACATAGAAAGGATTGCTAGCGATATTAGATTCTTTGGTAGTGAAGAGCATAGATATCACCTGAAGCGTATGGGGATAAAAAGAATATCTGAAATTGTTAAACTTGGTTTAAATCCATTTGAGATTTTCAATAATCTTAGCTTTTCAAGGATATTTAGAAACGCTAGTGCAAGATGGAAGGGTGCGTTTAATGTTGTAGCTGCTTACAGAAATGGGGCTGGTTTTGCTGCAACAGATGATAAAAAGATTAGACCTTTGTGTTATTATATTGATGATGAGATAATTGTAACCGCTTCTGAACCAAGGCCGATAACAAGTGCTTTCCATATTGAGCCTGATAAAATTAAAGAATTTGGTGCTGCCGAAATACTTCAGATTAGACCTGATGGAACATATAAGGCAATTAAACAATACAAGAAACCAAGTGAAAAGCTGTGGAACTGTATCTTTAGCCATATCTATTTTGCGAGGCCTGTATCAAACATATTTGGGCGGGTATCTAACTATAGAATAAGGAGGCGTGCTGGTATGTTTCTTGCAAGAAAGCTTTACGATAAGTTAAACGGTAAAATTGATTGGAATAATGTGATTGTGACGTGTGCGCCAAACTCATCTAGACCATATGGCATTGGGGGTGCAAAAGAACTAAGAAGGTTAACTGGAAATACTAATCTGTGTTATGATGAGGTTTTAGATAAAGATGATTTTGTAGAGAGAACATTTATTGGTGCAACAAATGAGGAAAGAAAAGAAGCTGTTTTGACAAAATTCGATGCTGTCCACGACATTATAAGAGACAAAGACATAATAATTTATGAAGACAGCATGGTCAGAAGTAACACATTGAAGAATGTCCTGATTCCTATACTAAAGTGGGCGGGTGCTAGATCTGTTCATGTTGCTCTTGGCTATCCTCCTGTTAGGTACCCTTGTTTCTACGCAATAGATATTTCCACATTTGGTGAGTTTGGTTACTTCAAAGCTGTTGTTGAGCTTTGTAAAGAAAGAAGAATGTGGGATAAAATAGATGAAGTCTATTTTGAGTGCAGGGACGCTGTTGAGAATGGTAGACCAGTTAATGTTGCACAAAAATTTTATAACTTGTTCTGTGTTGAGGATGTTGAAGTTAAAATAGCAGAGATGATTGGAGCTGATTCTGTTTCATATCAACCGTATGAGAACTTGCGTAGGATTGTGAAATCAAATCAAATCTGCTCTGCTTGTACAGATGGTTGTCACCCCTATGAAGAAGGGATGCTACTGCAGAATCGTGCTTTGTTGAATTTCTTTGTAAGAAAAAGTGGAAGAAGCTATGAGTAATAAATTTTAATATTTAATTTTAATCTATTGTAAATAAAACATTATCCTTTCCAACATCAAATAGTTTGAGTCTAGCGCCAGCATCGAGCCAACCATGTGCATAGTTAATAGCTGCAAACGCAGTAACAATATCTCCTTTTTCTTTAAAATAATGAGCGTCTTCGAAATAACGTCTGGCCATATCTAAGAAATCTGTAGCAGCACCTTTTACATCGATATTAGCATTATTGTTAAGTTTAATTTTCTTTAAAGCTCTACTTGTTACATCAAAGTATTTGTTCAGCTTATCTTTGGTTATTTTATTATTCTGATTATAAGTTTCTCTCATTTTATAACAAAAATCAAAGACGTTTAAAAATGTTTAGTTCTTCTTTAGTTCTTTAGTTCTTTAGTTATTTAGTTCCACAAAACTTTGTTGTATAATGTTGGTTTTCTAATAGAACCATTCTTCGCAACCGCTCTCATACTTGCAATAGCACGTTTAAAATCATTTGGCAGGCGATCTTCCAAGCGTTCCCCACCCTTTACAGCATTTGAAGAGAAGTTTACATGATCATTTATTATGAGCATCGATCTTTGTAGTTCACCTAATTCACCATTTAGTGATTCTTTTTGATCGGTTATGGCGAGGTAAGTTAACATGCTTGCAAGATAATCTTCTGTGTTCTGCAAATTTGTTTTTGATGTGCCATTGTGTGGAATGTTCTTAATACCACCTAGAGAAACCTTTGAAGCAAGAGAAAAAGCCATATCTAGGTATGTTGTGAATGCAGGGTTTCTGCTGTATTCTTTTTTTAGATCTGTAAGATACTCAGATTTTCCTGTTCTTGAGAATTTCAATGCAGCATTATAGATAGCTTGCCTAAAACCTGTCCTCAATGGTTTTTTATCATCAATTTTCTTTAGATATCCAGCTCTTTTAAATTCACGTCTTGCAGCTTCAACTGACTTAGGGTTGTTTCTACAGTACTCAATTGTTGAAGGATGTATTCCTAAACTTTTTCCAATTTTAGTTAGATCTTTCTTAGTCAAAAGTGGCATTTTTTAATCCCTCTTGTAGTAATAAGAACTAATAAGAACTAGGTTATTTATATATCTTTCTATTTTTACTACTGTAATGGAACAACTTTTTATGGGATTGGTGTTGGTATGATGGTAATATTATGTTGATAATAATAAAAAGCTTTATATATGAAAATAACATCCTGATAAATGTTACTTAAAAGGTGATTTGATGGTTAAGCTGGCTATGACTCTTATTGGATTGCTTGTCATTCTTGCAGGGATATTGCCATTATTAGCAAGGTATGTTGTAGCTATACCTGTGACAATCGTAAGTGGTATTCCTTATACTGCAATTGTTGTTGGCATAGGAATGTTAGGGATGATTTATGGTTTTGTGAGCTATGATCTGTTTGGCTTTCAGAAATTTGTGATGGTTATTCTTGCATTAATGACTATTTTTGGTGGAGTTTTACCCCTAATAACAAACTTTTTACCTGTTCTATCTATACTAACACAGGCAATGATTTATCCGATTGTGATTATTATTGTTGGTCTATTAACATTTATCTATGGCGCCACACAATGGTAATTTTTTCAAAAGTGCTTCAATCTCTCTCGCATGCTTATTTTTATATTGTAGGTTTATATTGTAGGGTGATTTTTAGTGCGAATTCTAATTTTATTAAAAATTCTAATTTTAAGTCAATATAGATATGTTAATCTAGTGATTAAGTTAATCTAGTAAATAAAAGGTTCTAGTAGTCTTTTAGCTTTGTTTTTCTTTTTATTAAACTTTAGCCATGAATGTAGTCCGGAATCTTTATAAATAAACCAAAATTCTTTAATACATCTAAAATATATAGCAGCTAAAATGGCATTCAAACTAAACATAAGCGATCCAGAAACAAAGAGAAGTAAACAGTTGGAGTTAACAGATGATCAATCTAGGCCTTTTGTTGGAAGAAAGATCGGTATGGTTGTGAAAGGAGAAGTAATTGACATGACTGGTTATGAATTCGAAATAACTGGCGGCTCTGACAAAGCAGGTTTTCCAATGAGAAAAGATTTGCCAGGAACAGCCAGAAAAAAGATTCTTGCTGTTAAGGGAACGGGCATTCATAGGATGACAAAGCGAAACAAGAAAAAAAAGATTAGAAAGTTTCGAGGCATAAAGCAGCGCAAGTCAGTAAGAGGCAATACAATCAGTTCAGATACAGCTCAGATTAATGTTAAGATTGTAAAAAAAGGGAAACAGCCGTTGTTTGAGGAAACACAAAAAGAAGAAAAGAAAAAAGAAACTGAAGATGAAATTGTTAAGGAAAAAAACGAAACAAAACCAAAAGAGGAATAATTAAGTTAAAAAAAAGGTGTAATTCTACTAATATAATTAAATTCAGAGAAATTTTTATAAATCCGAATTTAGGTGTTTTTTATATGGGGATTGTAGAAAAATTGTACAACCAAAGTAAACTGGACCTTTCAGGAGTCTGGGATATGTATTTTTATTTTGATCCTGGCTGTAGGTTTTTACGTTTTAAATCTGTCAGAGAAGCAATTGAGAATAACGAGAGAGATTATTTTGTTACGCAGATTAGAAATGTTTTCTTTTCTAGATATGATCTCGATGTTATACAGAACGAATTCACAAAGGCTGCAAACAGAGGTATAGACGCCCTGAATAGCCTTTGCGATAAACACCTAACAGAACAAGAAGCAGAAATATTTGAAATCCCAAAAATCAGTACAACATTAGATCTTTTTGAATTATTAAAATCTGCGCGTGAAGAATGGATCGAAGCAAGACAAGGTAAGCAAAGCATTAAAAAATTACAAAAAAAACACAAGAATAAGCACAAACCTATTGACCATGAGCTAATGTTCTCAGCTTACTCAAAAGTCAGAAATTTTGGTTTGGGCTATAGGATACTGATGATTGACACAACACCTGAGCTTATACATTCGTTAGAGCATTACGGGCCTATTTTAGAATGGGTTGAAGATATTTTTCGGTTTAGAGACTGTAAAGAAACAGGTTTAGATGGTTTGCCTTATTCATGGCAAACAGATGCAGGAGTTAGAGTCTATGGGTCAAATAGCCCCATAAGTTCAAGAACTAAGATTTTGGATCTTGAAACTGACGAATTGAAATATGGATCAATTCTTATGAAAATGTTCAATAAAAAATTATATCCGAACCAAATAAAGGATTATGTTGGTGTTGAGTTCATAGTTGAGAATGACAAAGCCAAAAGAAAATTTGAAAGTTTTATCAGAGGGAGGATTAAAGCAACAGACAAGGTTGAAGAATTTAAAGACATTAAAGCGCGTACTAAGCTAAATCCTAATTCAAGTCTAGGATATGGTGTCACAAAGTTTATTTTACGTATTCCTTTACCAAGAGCTTATGTTGCAGGACACCCATTAGGAAGATTGATTCACGAGGTTTATCCTGTTGAGATGCAAATAATGACTGTAGAAGATGATGAGATAAGAAAGACGAATCCAGAGGTTAGACATGAAAACTATAAAAAAAGGCAATTTTTGTCTGCATTTCCAGCTTTCTTTCCACAAGTAATATACGAACCAATAATCAAGTCAAAAGGCTTGGAATAAGCAGAGAATAAGAGGGATAAATATTACTTTTTAGTTGGTTTTTTCCTTGAAATGATAAAAGAAATGTTATCTTTAATTTTTCTAAATTTCTCTAAATAGACTTTTAAACATTAAATTAATCCTGCTTCCACAAAGTAACCTTTATAAATAAACTTGTTTTCTATAGAATCTTATGGGAAAAAAGAAAAAAAAGAAAGAAGAAAGTATTGATGAAGCCAAAAAAGTGAAGAAAAAAATTGCTAAGAAATTAAAGTCTTCTGGTGTCGTTTCTAGTGGAAAGAAAGGGGCAACAAAAGGAGAAATAAACGCAAAAACAAATGCAAAAACAATAGCAAAACCAAAAAAAATTTTACAACCTGAAGTCAACATCGGTTTAGTCGGACATGTTGATCATGGCAAAACAACTTTAACTGAACGTTTGTCAGGTAAATGGACAGACACCCATTCTGAGGAAATAAAAAGAGGCATCACAATCCGTTTAGGTTATGCTGATACTACTTTTTATAAATGCCCAAGATGTAAAGAGCCCGAATGCTATTGCACAAACGAAAAATGCCCAAGATGTAAATCAGAAACAGAGCCACTAAGAATGGTTAGCTTTGTTGATGCACCAGGGCATGAGAGTCTAATGGCGACGATGTTGTCTGGAGCAACAATAATGGATGGTGCTCTCTTATTGATCGCAGCAAATGAACAATGTCCACAACCTCAGACAAGAGAGCATCTTATGGCGCTAGAGATGGCTAACATAAAAAATGTGATAGTTGTACAGAATAAGATAGACCTTGTACCAGAAGGAGGCGCATTAAAGAACTATAACCAGATAAAAGAGTTCCTAAAGGGGACTAATTATGCTGATGCTCCAATAATTCCTGTTTCAGCAAGGCATGATATAAATGTCGATGTTCTAATAAAGACAGTACAAGAAGTGATTCCAACCCCTAAGCGCGACTTTACAAAGAAGCCATTAATGTTGATTGCAAGAAGCTTTGACATTAATAAACCTGGAACAATGCCTGAGAGATTGTTAGGGGGGATACTCGGGGGAAGTCTTAAGCAGGGTGTGCTAAAAAATGGAGAGGCTGTTGAGCTAAGACCAGGTCATATGGTAGAAGAGCGTAACCAGAAAATATGGAAACCTATAAAGACAAAGATTCTTGCATTGAGAACAGGTAACAAGGATGTTGATGAAGTTACACCTGGTGGCTCTTTTGCGATACTGACAAGCTTAGACCCTGCAGTTGTGAAATCGGATAAGCTTGCGGGAAATGTGTTGAGCACTGAGGGCAACCTACCGCCTGTATGGGATGAGTTAAAACTAAGGACTTATCTGCTTGAGCGTGTTGTTGGAGCTAGGGAGGATTTAGTTGTAGAGCCAATTAAGATAGGGGAACCGTTGATGTTGAATGTGAACAGCGCTGCAACAGTCGGTGTTGTAAAGGAAATTAAGAAGGATGTATTCAAGTGTGTACTAAAGATTCCAGTTTGTGCTGACAAGGATGATAAAGTTACAATTTCCAGAAGAATCGGCAATAGATTCAGATTGATTGGTTATGGTGTGATTGTTGAATGATATTTTTGAGATATTATTTTTTATATTTTTTTAATATTTAATAACTAATCTATTAAATAAATAACTGATCTATTAAATAATTAATTTAAAATTCTAACTATTTTTAGTCATTCTAAATCATTTTAGTCTTGGGAGAAACATTCTTGAAAAGGAAAAAGAAAAAAAAGAAAAAATGCCTCCATTTTTTTGTTGGGGGTGGTAAAATGAAGGCGAGAAGGAAAGAAAACATTACCTTATAACCTCGATACCTAGCTCATCTCCTAAAGCCTGAGCCTGAGCAGTTGCACGCTTGTGATCAACCTTGCCAAGTATCCAAGGACTTTTGACACCAGTTATTATAGTCATAACTGTGAGCTTTCCTTTCATGTTTTCAGCCACGCGAGCACCCCAGATAACATTTGCGTCATCGTCCATACTCTCTGTTACAAGCTCGCCTACACGATTGATTTCATCCAAGGTTAAATCAGGTCCTCCTGCAATATGGATGATGGCTCCTGTTGCACCTTCATAGCTGATATCTAACAATGGGTTGCTTAGTGCACCTTTCACAGCTTCTTCTACTCTATTGTTAGTATCAGAACTTCCAACTCCTATAGCTGCAACACCGCCATCAGTCATGATCGTTTTAACATCAGCATAATCTAAGTTAACTAGGCTAGGTACAGCGATTGTTTCGACTATGCCTTTAATCATTGTAGATATTAACTCATTTGCAACGGCAAATGCCTGTTGTACCGGCAGATTGCCAGCGATATTAACTAATCTGTTATTATCTATAACAATTACTGTATCAGAAACTTGCCTCAATTGCTGTAAGCCAAACTCGGCTTTGTCTATCCTTGCACGTTCAATCTTAAATGGCATTGTTACTGTACCGATTACAATTGCTCCCATGTCCTTAGCAACTTGAGCCACAATTGGTGAAGCACCAGTTCCTGTGCCTCCTCCCATTCCTGCGCAGATAAATACCATATCTGCATCTTTTAAAGCTTCTTTTATCTCCTGAATACTTTCTTGTGCTGCTTCAGCTCCCTTTTGTGGAAAGCCGCCACAGCCAAGACCACGAGTTAGATCCTTACCAATTAAGAATTTGCGATCAGCTTCTGAGATGCTCAGGTGTTGTTGGTCTGTGTTACAGGCGATTATTTCTGCGCCTTTAATCCCCTTTTTATAAAGCCAATTAACCATGTTATTGCCAGCACCACCTGCGCCAATAACTTTGATGTTTGCTTGATTTGTATCTAGCTCTTCTAATTTTTGATCTTCTGTGTTTTTAAGTGCATTTTGAATCACGAAATCCATTTTTCTCTACCCCTTTTTTTGTGATGATTGCTCTCGCTACCAAGACTTTAAAAAATACGAAAATTTAGGCTATCTGCCCCTAAATATCTTGGTATTCAGGCCTGATATACAGAAATGTAGTGGTTTTATATATATTTTTCTTAACTATAAAATATATTTTATAGTATATATT
>Ga0180301_10000474_pt1 | contig 30872 bp, 55 predicted proteins | sample GuaBasSediGuay16_FD_121797 | JGI IMG/M metagenome (GOLD analysis project Ga0180301, IMG submission 121797) | Subseafloor sediment microbial communities from Guaymas Basin, Gulf of California, Mexico - Guay16, Core 4569-2, 12-15 cm | ecosystem: Environmental > Aquatic > Marine > Hydrothermal... | reverse complement strand
TTGAATTGAGAGGAACTATTTTCAGTATGGAGGGAGGCTATGTCGGCTTTTTATTATGTATTTTGGGATTCATGTTTCTCGTTTCGGATCATGTAAAGTGGCTTAGAAGTTGACCCCTCCCTCAACCTGCACAGTTAGGGAGATCTAGAAATTACCTTAAGCTTCCCCTATTTTTTCGCATTATCCACATTAGACGCAGATCATCAAGTAGATGAGATGAGATATCCTATTGTGGCGCCTACGAGGGCTCCAGCAACGCCTGCTCCAACCGCGATTGGAACATTCTTTGTGAGTTGATGTGCACCTATTCCAGTCGCTATTCCAAGGGCTCCGGCGCCTATGTATGGATTCCAATTGCTGAAGTCATTCGCGTATATTAAAACATCATCTTGGTAGATTCTGAGGTCGTCGAACCAAGTAACTCCTGTGGGGTCGCCCTTTCCTCCACCAATCACTACTCTTATATATGTGATGTCGGATGGAACCTTTTCTTCCGCCGAGTATTCGCTCCAGTCGATAGTTCCCTTAGGAGTCACTATGTACAGGAAGGATTCGGGCTTCCATCGTCTTTCAGCCTCGCTGTAGCCGTAAATGGCAAGAGTGCTCGGCGTTTCCGTTACGTTATGCAGTTTGATCTTAATTGAAACCTTTAGTGTTGAGTTAGATCTGACCGGGATTCCTTCGGCTACTCGATAATAGTATCTGGCAGCCGGTTCTGTTATCGGCGTTTCAACTCTTAAGCAGCTTGGAGGGCTCGTCCAAGTTAGAAAGTCGTAGCTTCTCCCTATCTTTCCAGCCATTATTCTAACCTCAGTTCAATATATTTATTTTTGCGTAATTAAAGTTTTACCCTAATACTGAACGTAATTCCCATTTTTGCCGTCTAGACCATTCTGGAGGACCTCCAGCTGGGGCTAATGTGCCGTTATTTCCAGTAGGAGATGAATCATAAGCAATAGTGCCTTGCCCCTCCTCAAACCTATCCCACAGTATCAGTCCGGAGCGTACGGGATCATGATAATTTATAATGTTGTGATGTAGTTCATCGAGTGATAAGGCTCTGCTATATGCACGAGGCTCGTCTATGATACCGTTGAAGGGACCTGAAGCATAATGACCAAGCATCCCGATCCACTCGGCATTCTCGCCAACCCACCTAGAACTAATATCCAAGTCGACTAGGAAGCCGCTCCAAACTTCAACTCCGTTTCTGTACATGTAGAGGTCAGGTCTGTCAAATATGCATGCAAGATGATACCACCTATTAGCGCTAAGAGTTATCCCCGCCGTTTGGCTGTAGCTTGCATCATCCGTTCCCCACATCCAGAAATATAGGTCCCCATCAGCAGTAATCGCCATCAAGACAGCGGGGTCTCCCTCAAACCCGAAAATGTACTGTCCTGCTCCAATAGATCTTGTATAAACAAAGGCTTCAAGAGTTATCGAGCTTAAGGGTGCGATGCCGAAATCAGCATGCTCCACTCGGTCATCAGTTCCATCAAAATCTAAAGCCCACTTACTGAAACCTAAGCTTTTGGGGAAACGTCTAGGAAGTCTCCGATAAACTTTGATTGGGAGACTCATGCTAGATGAACCACAGCAAAATTGATTGTATCATTATTTGTAGGGTCATAGCGAAGCCTTATTATAGGCGTTTGGAATTCCTGTGGGAAGATGTATGTGTCTCCTGAAAGAGGCAAGGTTGGAGTGTCATAGTTTCTCCATGCCCCACCAGCATAATAGTCAATATAAAGCGTTCCTGCCGCTGAAGAACTAAAGTGTAGTGTCTTTCTGGGATATCCCCAGACAGGTATAGGATGGCTTGTCTGAAGATCCCCTCCAGTTGCCAAGTTAAGCCATTTCGTAGAAGTGTTTTCGTTGTAGACGGCATACTGTCTCGGAGCCAACGGAGGACCGCTTGAAGCTACGAAGCTATTTCGATCTGAATGAAGAGGAAGCAGCAAGTCATTAGAAACTATCTCTATGAACGCACTGAGTTCGCAATTCATTATACCTACGGGAATTGAGCCTAGGGCATACGGCTCGCTGTTCTCCCAGTCAGGTATGGTTTCTGGAACGCCAGTTAGAATTATCCCTCTCAGCACGTCGTCTATATAAACCTCAAAATTACACTTATTCACCTTCAACTGGTAACGATGATAGGCAGTATCATAATCAGCTGGTAGTAGATTAGTAATGTCTAAAACCTCTACAGTACCTGCTCCCGCACTAATTTCAAACGCACCATTTATTGATCGTATGTCAAAGAGAGGAGATAAATGATAACTTCCGTTTTCGAACCCTATATAATACTCTGCGTCTGGGCTTACAGTAGGCAGTTTTGTGTATATGGCGAGTTGCGGATAGCTGAATAATCTTCTACTGTAGGCACATGTCGGAGCCCTTGAAGCATCTGACCTAAATCCATCCTCGTTCCAGTATTGATCTAAATCTATTCTGTTAATAGATTTAGTTGCACCCGGCCTAGCTGGACCCAACCTTCCGTTAAAGAAGTCATTAAGGCTTCTTTCAAGTCTATGCTCAATCTGTGTTGATTGAAGTCCGTCTTGAGCTCCCCTAAGAGCACTCCTTCCGGAACCATCACTCTGCCAAATCGATTCAAGTGCCTCCCTTCCAGCACCGCCACTCTGCCAAACGTTTGCGGCTTGTCCTCCCGTCGGCATTCTATCCTGTTTCCTCCTTTCTTGTTGCGTTTAACTGGCATAATACGAAAACCATACTACTCGGCTCCCTCCACATTTCCCTCAATCCATATTCTTAATGTTCCAGCCACGCTGTCCGCCCTAAATATTATTCCATACCCGTATGTTGGATAAAAAGTTATTTCCTCACCCGCCGGCAGTTCCTGCTCCTTCTCGAAGAGCAACGGCGGGGCTGTTGTCACTGTTATGGTGCCCAACGTCTGTTGGGTTGCCTGCCGCAGGTATTCTGGGTTTACGCTGATCATGCGTATCCATGCGTCTTGGTTGCAAGTTACTTTTATTTCTCTGGCGTAGCAGTTTCCAGGGAACTTGTTTCCCGGTCCGAAGGGGTCGTTTAGTCTGGGCCACAAGTAGTAGGCGGGGTTTGATCCGTATAGGGTGGTTAAGCTATTCATTAACGTGTCGGTTCTGGCGTTGTCTCCGAACCGGTAGTAGACTGAGGGAACGGGGTTGTCTCCCAAGAGTATGGCTTCCAAGTTCTGGATTATCAAGACGTTCAGTTCGGTTTCTGTGAGTACGGTTGTTTGAACTGTGTGGTAGTCTCGGTAGCTGTAGTGACGCTGCATGAAGCGCTTCTGCCAAGTTGCATATAGATCCTCGCTCATCTTAACCCCACACTTTAGGCTTCTTATTAGTCACGGTCAGCAAGTACCCTACAGCGATACATGTATGAGGGACAGAGTCAGTGTTAATCACGTACAGCTCAAAAAAACTCTCCCACTTCCAAGCTGAAGGTATCCGTATAACGTATATGCCGGGGGGAGTATGGGGTGGCACAAGCGCATACGAAATCTCCTCAGGCCTAGTCAATCCGAGTGCTATACGACTTACCACGAATGTTGTGCCCGTGTCTAGGGTTTCAGGACCCCACCGAAACTTAAGCCCGCAATTAGGATCATCGAAGGCTCCACCGGCATTTATCAGTACGCCCTCTTCATATTTATACTCTGAAATCATTACTTCCCCGTTAGCTGGTATCGTGATAGGTCTGAATATCGGAGCCTCAATATGTTTCCACTCGTAGCCCTCGCGTTCCCACCGATCAATTATTGGAAGATTAGCGCTCATTCTAATCATTAAGATATAGAAATGATCTGCTTTTAAAGTTTTACCAAGCAACAGACAGATATGAGCAGATCCCAAGCAGCCATATACATCTGCCTTATTCTTGAGGGTTTCCCCCACTGAACATAATCGAGATAGCTGAGCAACGAGGCGGCTGTCCACAAACCCGTCATGGCGATCCATGCGACATCAATGTTGAAAAGCAGGTTTAACGTTAAGACTGCTCCCAATAATGCGGATAGTAAACGTTGAGCTTCCCCCAAATTCTCTATCGGCTTCTGAGGGAGAAACACGCATATGAAATAGCTGATCGCCGTGACCCAGAGAAAAGCGTCAACAAAGTCCATGATACAAAATATTGGAGTTCCCACTTTAAATTATTTTGCCTTCTCAGCCAAAACCTCTTCATACAATTTAATGTGTTTCAAAGCTACGTTCCGCCAGCTATTCTCCTCCACGTATCTCCGTGCTCCCATCTCAAGACTTCTTCTCCAATCATCATCTTTGAGAAGACGCTTGATCTTCCTCCGCAACTCCCTCACATTCTTGAATGTAGTTAACGCCCCAAGTTTCTCCTTCTCTCTAACAGGCTTTAAAGATGAGGCGATAACGGCTTTTTGGTGGCTTAAAGCCATAAGCAACGCTCCCGACTCCGACATGGAAATCGATGGATATACCACTATCCGCATAGCTCCATAAACGACAGGCAGCATTTCATCCTCAACGTAGCCCAACCACTGAACCCTACCCGGCAACAAAGCCAAGCTCCTCTCCTTCAACTCCTGCATGTAACCTGTTTCCTTACCCGCATGATACCCGCCACCGATCAGCAAAGCCGCCTCCTTAACCTTCGACATGGCGTTGATCACATATTCCAAGCCCTTCGCCGGAGTGATAAAACCAACATAACCAACAAGGGGAGCCTCCTTCGGAACCCCCAACGTCTCCTTACATTCATCCTCAGGCGGACAATCCACAAGATCAAGGCAACCGTGAGGAATCACCACAGAGCTTCCAACAAAGCGTTTCCGGCAGTACTCGTTGTGAACAATAACCTTGTCAGACGCATTAGCCAACACCCGGTCAACCATAAAGTTCATACCAGTAGCGTGGGCGGTGGTCACAATCGGCAATTCTAACCTCTTCAGCTCGCCATAAAATCCACCCTCAAGACCACTCCAGATTCCATACTCATGCTGAACATGAATAAGATCTATCTGATCCTTAGGAATCTTATGAATAACGTTAGCCAACAATTCCGGCGTCTTCACTCCGAACCTAGGCATACGGATAATGAAGACTTCAACTCCTAAACCTGCTAATGTCCTACTTAAGTTCTCAGAATATGTTGCGATCCCGCATTTTCGATGCCATGTTGTTACAAGCCCGATTTTCAGATCCATTTTGACAATCCCTCCTTCGTTAACTTCGGGTACAATTCTGTTTCCGCATCCTCAAGAAACGGTTTCCAGTAACGATCCATAATTCTGTTCCAGTCGTAACGCTCGGCGAATCTCCTAGCTCTTCTCGCCATCTTCTCCCTGTCACCATTATATATTTTGGTTAAAGCCTCCGCAGCCCTATCTATATCTACAAGAGCAAACCTCGTTCCCGGAGTACTAATCACTACATAATCATTATAGGGAATCGAGTAGCCCACTCCAACTTGTTCAGGAGCACTAGCATAATCTGTTGTTATGACGGGTACACCACAGGCTTGAGATTCAATTAATGGAAGACCGAAACCCTCACCAGCAGTCGTAAATAGCAGAACATCTGCACAATTATAGAGTTTCACCATGTCCCATCCGCCTCTAGGATCCCATTCAGGTATACCTCCTATCCTTCTCAGTTTAGCCCATTCTTTGGGATCAAACCAACGAACATCGTTAGGCGGAGTGGCAAGCCCTAGCTCCATTACTTCACGGATCAGGTTTACTCCGACATCTGAAACTCCTGAAACTGTTTCTTGCGGGCTTGTTTCTGGAACCATGTTTGTCCATAAGAGGAAGTGAGCGTTCTTCACATCGGGGTTCAATTCGAGAAATCTCTTGTAGATGCGTAGCATGCGGGGAACCATCTTTCTGGCTCTGTTCCATCCGACATACAGGATTACAAAGTCGTCTGGCTTTAAGAACCATAGTTTTCGGCATTCATCTCTATTCTCAAGAGGTTTGTATAGGGATGTGTCGACGCCGTGAGGCAGGTAATGAACATCCTCTATTCCAGCCTTTCGTAGCTCCATCTGTCCATGCCTGCTGGGGGTTAGAACCTTGAATGCCGTGTGAAGTCTGCTAGTTATGCTGAGGCTTACTGGACTATGATCCACCGCTACATAGGGAACAAAGTTGATGGCATACTTGTGTAGGCTTTGGAATACCCACGGCTCCTTGAACGCTATGAGCATGTCAGCTCCAAAATCAACATATTGATCAACAGCTACATCCTCACCGAATCTGTTCTCGCCGCTTTCATAGATAAGTACTCCGCCGTAGACTTGTCTTCCCATCTTGTTTGCTCCGCCCATCGGAGAATGTGCTACTGCATGTCCCATCTTGACGGTTCTGGTGCAGAGTTGCCATCCAACCTTAGAATATGCTGAGTGCCCTGTGATTCTGTCACTGAGCCATAAGATCCTTAACAATTTCTACCCCTCCGAGTACGCTTTCATCTCGCTTTTTATTCCCTTCATAATCTGCTCTATGCTCCCATGATAGACTCCAGCTGGTCTCCATCCCTCGTTCAGGAGCTTAACGAGTAGCTTGTAGTCTTCAGAGTTGCTGATCAAGAATCTGAGCACGCTGTCGTGAGAGGAATGACCGTTCCTCTTCTTGATTTCGTCGAGTTTTTCTTTTACGTAGTCTGAGACTCTTATGTGCGTCGTCAATGCATTAACACTCTGTTAACAGTAACCGAATAATATTTATAGTGGCATCTCCCATAAATAAGTATCGGTGGAAAATGGGGAAGAGAAGAGAAAAATTGACGGAATTCACTAGCTCTTGGTATGATTATGATTATTTCGCTAATCCAGAAGGCAAGGAGTTCAGAAGAGCGAATGGCTCTATTGAACGATGGGGTTATCGCAATCCTGAGGCTGAATGGCGCGGGGCCGAAGAGATAGTTAAGGCTTGGAAGACTATCTTCAAACCGAAGAATCTTTTGGAGTTTGGGGCTGGACGTGGAACAATGATCGCCTATGCCCGCGATGTTGGAATCGAGGCTGAGGGATTCGACTTCAGCGAGTGGGCGACGAGCGACGAGGGCAGATATGCGAGATGTAGACGTGAATGGTTGAAATGTCACGACGCTACGAAGCCTTGGCCGTATCCAGACGATAGTTACGATTTGGTTGTTGGCTTGGATGTGATGGAGCATATCTATGAGAGCGACTTGGACTTTGTGATCTCAGAGATGTATCGTGTGGCTAGGAAGTATGTGTTTTTGGAGATTGCAACGGTAAACGGCGTAAATGAAAAGGGCTACATTTTAAAAAAAGGAGAACCCATCCCATTAGCTACGGATGGGAGAACATGGGCTGGTCATACTACAGTATTAACTGAGCAAGATTGGGTTAACCGTTTAGAGAATGAAGAGTGGTGGCGGAGACGTGACTTAGAGAACTGGTTCGTAGGGCTTGTTCCTGAACCCGTGATCCATAATTGGCTGTTAAATTCGATAATAATCCTTTCCACGGTTGATGCTCCATGAATTGTCAATTATGAGTTGTGATAGTTATGAGTCGTTACTTTGCTCTCGATCATCGCATACGCCTAGACTATGTACTGCACGGCATAAGACGGTTGAATCCTAAAAAAGTAATAGATTTCGGATGTGGACAGACTCCGATACAGAATTTGCAGTTTGACGCTTACTTGGGAATAGATCTGTTCGACATGCCCAGCTTCAACAAACCGAACTACAAGTTTATGAAAGCCAACTACGAAGAGCCTTTAGATCTGCCTTTAAACTTCTTCGATTTAGCTTTATGGCTTGAGGGGCCGGAGCACACATTAAAGCACAAGCAGGTTTTCGACAACATACGTAAAGCCCTTGCTCCAGATGGATTTCTAATAATTACCTGCCCCAACGAGAAAAAATGGGTTGTACACCCCCAATACGAGCATAAATGCCAGTTTGGATTAGCCGATTTACGAAGTCTAGTAGAAGAGAACGGATTCACCGTTTTAGAGATAGCTGAGGTCTACTCTCGGATACCGCCACATCTAATTGGGTACCACTGGCTTTATTGCCTAGCAACCCTAGCCAAGTACGATCCAAGATATGTAAAGGGCGGATTAAAATGAGATGTTCAATCACATGCGTCTATAATACGGCGAGACCGTGCTTCGACATGATTGGTCGTCCCGAAGACGATCACATACAGTTGTTTCTGGACACGCTTGAAAGGCAGACGTTCAAGAGCTTCGAGGTCGTCATAGCCGACTGCATATATGACAGGCGGGAGGAACATGTCGAAGACAACACATACAGAAACAAGAAGTATCCTTTTCAGATCTACCACATCAAGGTTAATTCTCCATGGCTCAAGCATGGTTGCTGGGCTGGACAATGCGGATGGAATCATGGAGCCCTCCTAGCCAATGGAGAACTCTTCCTAACTTTCGGCGACTGTTGCGAGTTGCCTCCCCATTACCTAGAGAAAATCTGGGACTGGTACATGAAGGGCTACTGGTGTATGGGCTTGGTCATATACAAAAAAGATGGCAAACTATTCATGTATCAAGACGTTGAAGATGAGGCTGAAGAAGATGAAGAATATGAATTCTACCGCAACATAAACAACACTAGGAAAAGTTGGGCAAGAGGTATCATAGGAAACTTGAGAGAGCTGAAGCGCAGAGGGGTCATAAAGGACTTGGTTAGGGACAGCCGATGGATATATGTCGACAAGGTTGGAGTCATAAAGTTGAAGGGAAGAAGCGGGGCACAATTGTTCCACGGCTACTCATGTCTTCCCCTACAAGCTCTACTAAAAATCAACGGGTTCGACGAAAATTTTGATGGGGATAAAGCGCTTGGCGATGTCGCTACCGGGATCAGCTTGTGGATGGCAGGGTACGACAACGTTCTAGTCTTGGATAAGGATGTGTGGCTTTATGAGAATGCCCACAAGGCTGTTCCCGAAGATGTTTTGTGGTATAAGGGTCCCTCGATAAGGAGCAACTTCAGCCTCTTATGCTTGAATGAGCTGAAGCGTAGGTGGAGGGCTAACAGTTATCGTTTAACGGAGGAGGAGGTTGAATGGATGGTGGAGCATGGTAAGGACTGGGGATTCAAAGACATAGATGTCAGGGCGAATCCTCTCTTCCAGAAGTGGCTTGAGAATCCTCCCATCTTCGACCTTCAAGAGTTGAGGTGGGAGGTTCAGGATAATCTTGAGGATGGAATAGTAGAACTACCAGAATATTATAGGTGGGATGAATGAGTATTAAAATTTTGATAGCTAATCCGCCGGCATACTTCGACATGTTTCCAGATAGACATTTTATCCAAGCTGGAAGTCGTTGGAGTTTTAGCATGGATGCACCTAAAGGCAGCCATAAGTTTCCGCATTACCAGCCGTACCCGTTCAACTTGGCCTATGCAACGTCTATTCTCAGAGAATCTGGATATGATGTTGAAGCGTTTGACGGGTGCGCCTTGGATATGGATGAGCATGAATGGTTCAAGCGTGTCGAGAAGATCAATCCATACTTTCTGATTACTGAGATTCCGACGGTCAGTTTTCCGCTCGTCATAAATCTGCTCTTGAAAGTAAAAAAGGAGTTGGGATGCTACATTATAGTGGCTGGATCACACGTCACAGCCCTTCCAAGAGAGATTCCTAGGGGATTTATGCTTGCGGAGGGAGAATGGGAACTCAAGCTTCCATTCCAATACAGAAGCGACATCAGAAGCTTCGCATCTTATCCATTTCCAGATAGAACGTTCTTTCCGAACGAGCAGTACAGCAACTTCGAGTTTCACCGTCCAAGCGCACAGATGCTTTCAAGTCGAGGATGCCCCGGAAGCTGCATATTCTGCATAGAACGACACGTCGTCTATCATAGCAATAAGGTTAGGGCTAGGCACTACAGAAAGGTCGTTGACGAGATGGAGTATGTTCAGAGTCTTGGAGCGAAGCAGGTATGGTTCGACGATATGAGCTTGACCGCTGATTATAGGCACGCCCGAAACTTATGTAGGGAAATCATAGATAGGGGCTTGGATCTGCCGTGGACCGCTATGGGAGACATGCTTGCCAGCGAGGAAACAGTTAAGCTGATGGCTGAAGCTGGATGCGAAGGAATAGCCTTTGGAGTTGAATCCATAAATCCAGAAGTGCTTAAGCTCATAGGGAAATGGTGGGTTTCAAGAGAGAAGGCAATAGAGTTCGTGAAATTATTAAGGAAATATGACATTTACAGCGTGGCAACATTCAGCATAGGATTGCCCGGACATAATAAAGTTTCAATTATTGAAGATATAAAGTTCGCGACAGAGGAACTTGGGGCTGATAGTGTACAGTTCAGTATTGCCACTCCATTTCCGGGAACGCCGTTCTATCGGATGTGTAAACGTAACGGATGGCTTGTTACTGACGACTGGACCAGATATGACGGGGCTAGATACTCGGTTGTGAGTTATCCGCATCTAAGCCATACGGAGATAGAAGAGTTGCATGAGTATGCCATGCAAGTAAGAAGGGAGAAGAGGTTGGGATTTAGGAAATGAGTAAAATCTTGGTGGATCTCTGCGTCGAATCTGATGGTTTTATGTTTAAACGTCTAGTCGATAGGCTTGAGGATAGGGGACATGAAGTTCTGGTTACTGCTAGGGAGAAGGTGCAAGCTGTCGATGTTTACCGTTATGCTGGTTTGAAGCCACATATAGTTGGCAAGTATGCTACTACACTTGAGGGAAAGCTCTTAGCTTCAGCTAAGCGCATATATGAAATGTCGAAGCTGGTTCTCTCTGAACTTAAGGGGTTAGACGCTGTTGTAAGCAATACGGGGGTTGAGGCGTGCCGAGTCGGGTTCGGCTTGGGAGCTCAGGTTCACACGTTCCATGATCATCCTGAGGCTATTCATCAGATGCTCCTGACTATTCCATTAAGCACTTACATCTATGTTCCATGGGTTATTAACAGAAACATCTATGTTAGGTACGGGTTGGGCGTGGAGCAGATAGTTAGTTACAGGGGATTCTTAACAATAGCTTGGATGCCCCATATGGAAGTACAGAAAAATGTAGCGGAGTTTCTGGGGCTTGATCCAGACCGTCCATTAGTTGTGTTCAGAGAAAGCGAGGTTGGAGCAGCCTACTTGTTCGGCAGAAAGGATATAACGCTTCCAGCTGTCAAGCAATTGGCAGAGAAGCATCCAGAATGGCAGTTTGTTGGGCGACCTAGATATGAAAGCGAACCAGTCATCAAGTACTTTAAGAACTGTCCAAACGTCAAGATCTATACGAAGCCCATTCCACTTCAAAGCTTATGGCCAGAAACGGATTTGCTTATCGGAGGGGGAGCAACGATGTGTCTGGAAGCCACTTATTTCGGAACTCCCACAATCTCATGCAGACCGATAACCAGCCCGATTACTAGTTATCTTAAAAGTGTCGGGTTGGCTTATGATGCGAAGACCGTTAAAGACGTTATCAATCTTTCAGAGGAGAAGATCGGAAAGCGGAACGAGTTTCTAGCAAGAGAGATCTATGGGGGAATGGAGTTTCCGCTTGAACAGTTGATACGTAATATAGAGGAAGGAAGAAGAAGAGAATCATTCACACATGAAAAACTTGTTACTTCAACTCAGCCATGGTGAAGGAAATGTATGAGTGGAAAGGAAAGCATGTTTTAATCCCCGGCGGGGCAGGTTTCATAGGAAGCATGATTTCCAAGCAACTTGTCAATAGAGGAGCAGAGGTATGCGTATATGATGATCTTTCAAGAGGAACAATAGAAAACCTTAAGCCAATAATGGATAGGATAGGGTTCTTCGATGAGGATCTACGGTTGCTTAGAAGTGCTCCCAGCCTGTTTCCAAAGGTTGACATTACTATTGACTGTGCAGCTAGAATATCAGGAATATGGGGACTATATAAGGATCAAACGGTTTTCTTGAGAGACAATATACCTATTCTTTTGAACATTCTAGAAAATGTTGAAACCGAACATTACGTATGGTTCTCCTCCTCATGCGTCTACAATTTCGACGGCTGCCCACTACCACATAGGGAGGAAGACGCCAAAATAATCCCCAAGACTGGATACGACATAAGCAAGAGATTCGGAGAGGAGATCGTAAGAATCTATGCTGAAAAGAAGGGCTTCAAATACACCATCATAAGACCCTTCAACGTCTACGGTCTAGGAGAATCCGAAGAGTCACCGCACGTGATAACGGATTTCTGGAACAGAATATTAGAGGAAAAGAAAAATCCGACTGGAAGATTCTGGATACTTGGAAGCGGGGAGCAGACACGGAGCTTCACCTACATAAAGGACTTCGTGGATGCCGTGCTCTTCTTGATAGAGAGAGGAGAAACAGGCGTATTCAACGTGGGCACCGGAGAAGAAACACGTATCATCGACCTGCTAAGGTTAATGTTCAATATTGCTGGGCTGCCCTTCGACAAGTATACGATAGAGCACAGGGAACCGTTCAAGGAAGACGTGCGGAAGAGATGCCCCGACGTTTCTAAGATCATGCGTTTAGGATGGAAGCCTAAATATTCATTAGAAGACGGATTAAGGGAAATGTGGAATGAAATACGACATAAAAATTTATGAAGAAGAAAACGGAGAAATTGAAGAAGCGGAAACTATCCGTGACCTTACCTATTCCCAGATGCATACAATCACTCAAGTTCTTTTAAGACATAAGATAAAACACACAGTTTTTAGGAGATAAGAAATGAAAATCGGAATCATAGGGTTGGGAGCCGTAGGCGGAACAATCTACAAGGTTCTCCAAATGTACCATGAAGATGTCAGGGGCTACGATATTATACCTGAGAAATCCAAAAACACGCTTGACGAAGTGCTTGAATGCGGAGCCATATTCCTATGCGTTCCAACAGTAGGCGGAAAAGACGGTCGTCTCGACACAAGCCAGATAATGATGAACCTCAACATGCTCGTACAGAAAAATTACAGGGGCCTCGTCATCATAAAGAGCACGTTGCCCGTAGGCTTTTTCAAGAGCCTTCCCAATTACGACATGGACATAGTTTTCAACCCGGAGTTTCTCCACGCCAAGACAGCTATACAAGACTTCATAAATCCGCCCTTCATAATTGCCTCTGGAAAATCGGCATCTAGACTCACAGAAATCTACTACTGGATCCCCATAGAGAAGTTTCACATAGTCAGCCATGAAACAGCCATACTGGCCAAGCTAGTAATGAATGCTTATGCGGCTACAAAAATCAGTTTCGTTAACGAGATTGAAAGAATATGCGACAAGCACGGAGTCAACCCAGAAACCATAATGAACTTTCTAAGGCTTGAGGGAAGATGCGCCGAACCCTACAGCCACACAAGACTAGGGTTTTTTGCAGGAACCTGCCTCCCTAAAGACCTAATGGAAATGATCACAGCTAACCCAGACAGCATACTTTTGAGGGCTGTTCACGAAGTCAACGAGCTGACGAAGAAGCGTTATGGCGGAAAATAGATTGTTGTCGCCTTGTATTTGAGACACAATCCTATCAGTCTGGGTTTGCATGTTAATGCTGGGCTTGGAGGCGTAACCGCAGTTATCTTTACATATACACATTGACCTGGCATGAAGCTTGTTACCGGCAGACTTACATATTGGCTACGGCATTCCACTCTCCCATTCGGGCTTGGATACAGGTCGTCTACGACTATAGAACCGTCTGTTCCAGAAACAAGATCGTATTCGCTTACCACTCTGTAGTCTATTCGCCATCGTACCCATCTGTTGTAATCATCGCTTCCACCATCGTTTGTCCAGATGAACCTGAACATTAATGGTCCGCTTTCGTAGTCGCTTGGAACTGGAAACTTGAAAGTCATTTTGTCACTATTTAATGTGAAGGCGTATACTGTCAGATTGTCAACTTCTTCCACGGTAGGAGGGTTGGTGGGCGGTCTTCCGAACGCATCAGCCGGTATAGCGATTTCTTTCTCGTACGTTGCCTTGACAGCGTAAATGATGTTTGTAACCGTCTTGTCTATAATCGTTTCCGTCGAGAATATCGGGTTCTTTGTTCTCCTTACAGAACGGTCACCAATTCTCACATTAACCATTTTTCACCAACAACATTAAATGATGATGCTTAAAAAATTAAGTTTTTCCAAAAAAAGGGGGGGAGATTGTTTAGACGTAGGCCGTATACTCGAATATTGCCTTCAAAAGGTTTGTCGCGTTCGGCGCGTCATCCAAGCTATGTGTTCCCTGACGACCAATCCTCATCTGAATGTTCGCACTAGGCAATTTACCGTCCAACAAGTTTGCTTGAATCGTCATTCCGTTCGTTGTCTTCTGAACGTTTGGTGGGGGAGCCAAGGTTCTCTCCCATATAGTTGCTAGTGATGCTGTCAAGTCCTGTCCTTCACCAGCCACTAGGAACGAGATGTACCACAGTATGTATCCGGGTCCACCTCCACCTGCAAACACCAGCTTGACTACGATTGGTGTATTAGGAACCCTGTCAACTGGAATTTTCAAGTCAGCTAAGGCGTACTGATCTGATCCAGCTGCAAACTGCATGACTGGGCTTGCACCCAGCACGGTAGCAGAACAGCCATCGGTTTCCACATCCTTAGCGTATATGACCTTCTCTCTTATTACTTGTCTAAGCTGGGGAACCGTGTGTCTGATGTTTCTTCCAACAGGCATCAGTCAACCCTCATTTTAACAAGAATGAACGTTAAATCACCGAGTATAATATTCTTTGTTAAGTATAAAAGCTTTTAAGTAGTGAAATCCAAATATGTTTGGTGGGGAGTAAGCGAATGGAATGCAAAAGATGCGGATCAAGTCATATAATAAGATATGGTACTAGAAACGGAAAACAAGTTTGGAAATGTAAAAATTGTGGTAAATATTATACCTATGGAAAGCCATTAAAGAAGAAAGAAATATCATTAGTTTTCAATTATTCTCTTGGCTATGTCATCGGAGTTCTAGTTGGTGATGGTTCACTCAGTAAATGGAAGGACTACCATTATTTTGACCATAAACACAGACAAGTTCCAAAATCTCAAGCAACAAAAATCGTTCCTAGATACAAATATGGATTTCAATTACAAGCCAAGGACAAGGAGTTTGTAGAAACATTCGCAAGGCACTTAGAAGAAGTAAGTGGAAGAAAAGTCAAGCCATACCCCATAAAATCAAGGGAAATGAAGGAAATGGCAGGTCACAAATTATCAAAACCCTATACCTTTCACGGTTTCAAAGCACAACTAATACACAAAAAGCTATACCAAAAAATCAACCCATTAACAGAAAATCTTACATGGATTAAAGAAGCAAATCTTGAAGTAAGAAAAGGATTCCTAAGAGGACTATTCGACTCCGACGGTGGAGTAAGCAAAAGACCAAGAGTTCATCTTACAAATCAAAAAATATCTCTTCTCCAACTTACAAAGGAACTTCTCGAACAACTAGGAATAAAATCACGAATCAGCCCATTAGGAACTCTTTTCAGACTATGGATTGATAGTAAAGAAAACAACAGAAAATTCTTCAATATCATAGGATTCTCAATAAAAAGAAAACAAAAAAATAAGGGGAAATTAGGTTAACTATTCTTCAGGAATATCTTCCACACCCCACCACACAATGCCGTATCTTGATCCTGTTGCTGGGTCTGGTGTGGGTCCTAGAATGTCGAATGTTATGCTGCCTTCCAAGACGTGAACTGGATCCCTCAAGCTTCCACGTAGGACTTCTGCTCCCGGTGCTTCCAGCATCGGGTAGTCCCTTACGCCTGAAGGCACGCTTTCTACGACTGGGTATGCTTCAACTGCTCCCGTCTGCCCTGTAGATGTCGGGTTTGTCTGGTAGATTCTGAATATTGCTCCTCCGCTTTCCTGCGTCCATACCCTTAGGAACAGGATCTTTAGTTGTTGTCCAGCGGGTACGATGTGGTTTAACGCGGTATAGTATCCGTCGCTTGCTATTGGATTTGTAAATGATCCTTCCCATGCTCCGCCTACTACGGCGTAGGGAAGCGCATCAAAAACCTCTCGTTGAAGCCCCAAATCCTTCAGCTTATTCTTCATAAATTCAACCATGACTTTTCACTCCTATCACTCCGCAGCCGGCGCTGTTACAGGCAATAGTGTTAGTGGTCTGTGTGGGATCTGTCGCTTCCAAAGCTTCTCTAACGTGTCTCTCCACCTGTTGAACCTCAATTTTGTTTTTGCTTTAGCATCCGCTGGAAGCGATTCCTTTATTGAGTAGCCATCTATCAAAAGTTCTCCGTTCTCCTCTGTGCCTATTCGTTCCGTTATGCATTTGTTGATGAAAATGTTCAGCCAAGGCGTCTGATCTATGTCGGTTGGGTTGTAAGCGCTGAAGTTTATTCTGTCTGTCCAAGGCTTTATCATAATGTGCTCCGTGACGAAGGTTGGTTCGTGGAAGTCGCTCATCCACTCCTCGAAGTGGCTGACCTTACGCATGTCACTGCTTGGCTTAGGAACCTTGGGAACTCCATGTCGATGCGTATCAGTTGGAAGTTCAACGTAGATGTAGCATTGTCCCTTGATTCCGAAGATCATCTGCCATATCCGGTTAGTGTTTGAAGCTTCAACGTAGCCTTGCGTCATAACGAGGTCGTCTGGAACCCTCGGTCCAGAATCCTCACCCGCCGGTATGGTTTCGTACCATTCATACACGTAGTGGGCGAGATCCCTAGCTATGATATGTTCGTAGTAGCGCACGCCGTCAGCTACGTAGCTGACGTAGTATCCTTCCCGTAGCCAGTCGCTCCATTCCTGCCATTTAGCCATCTACTCTACACCTCATTTCTTGTTGTTTACGAGGTTCAGCGAGTATATATTCTGCTACTCGCCTAACGCCTCGTAGTTAAGCCATATTGATCCGTCTACTGGTCCGTTTCCGGGGCCTATCCAATTTCCATCGTGGTCAAAAATGTCTATTGAGGCGTAGTTGTCGTATTCTCCCTTGTGCCATATGCTTTTCTGTGCCATGTAGCCTGTTGCGTTGTTTCTTCCCACTTCAGGTGTTAATTGAAGCTCTTCTATGGTGTTTAGTTTTAGCTCTCTTGCCCATACGAATTCTCCAGCGGCTATTTTGATTTCGCCGTAGCTTTTGAGGGCTACGCCGTTGCCATGAATGTATCGTTCAACATGGTGAACGTGGATCTGTGGTGTTCCCTGTCCAGAAGCGTTTGCTTCATATCCTTCATCTGGGTATGTATTTCTATCTGAGGTTGTTACCTGTACCATTCTTCATTCATCCTCCTATGTTAATGCAGCTCCCACGTTTGTCGTCTGCATCTTGTTGGGTATCCTGTTCACCTGTGTCCCGATGATCTTGATTCTTTGAGGCCCTTGGCTAAGCACGTAAGCGTAGAGGTCGAATCCGGTTTCTTCGTCAAGGATAAAGTAGTCCTCGAATATGACTGCTGGCTTCTCGTATGCCATGGCCTCTTCAATATTGACTCGTGGAAGCTTCCTGTCGCTTACTTGCATACGTATCTCGCTGACTCTTATGGCCTTGTCTAGAAAGGCAAGTCCTACAAGAGCAACCTTGTAGTCCTCGTAGATTCTTCCACCAGCCGCGGCTCCACGCATTATCGTCTGATGTCCAGTTGCGTTGAACCATTGATGCCACGTGTCCATGGTGTTGCCTGAAATGTCTTGGAACAGCTCTGGCATTATGGTTGATTCTCCGAACTGTCCCGACTTAGGTGTCATCCCACCGAATTTTAACGGTTTCCAAGCATCTTCAGCGTTGGCTATGAGGTCGTCTCTAGCCGCCTTCAAGAGGCTTTGGAACTTCGGGAAGGTCTGCTTCAACTCGTTATATTCAACTATTACATATCCGCCTGACATTTTTCATTCATCCTCCTATATTGCTGCTCCACAGTTTCCAAGCACCTTGTCTATCCGTTTGTAAGCTGCGAATCCAAGCATGACGACTCTTGTCCATCCCTGTACCTGTCCAGAAAGATCTGTTGCTAATGGTCCTTCAACATATCCGTAGAGCTCAAAGCTTTCTTCCTCATCTATTATGAATCCATCCTCAAAGATCACAGCCGGCTGATTATAAGCCAACATCTCTTCAAGGTTGAGTCTGCCGAATTTCCTGTCTCCTATCTGGAACTTTATTTCTGTAATGTGCTGTTGCTTGTTCGGAAACGCCAATCCAACCCAAGCTATCTTGAAGTCTTCAGGTATAGCGTTACCCGATCGTGTTCCGCTTATTATTGTCTGTTGCCCAGTGCTAGTGATGTTCTGTCTCCAATGAGACATCTGATTGCCCTGCCAGTCGTCGAAGAGCTCTGGCAGAATGCTTGTCCTACCCCAGTTCTTGCCTCCGCCGAAGGGATTCTTAGGGTCAAAAGTCAAGGGCTCCCAATCCTTATTGCACAGCTCAATCATTTCAGCCTCAAGATTCGCTAGTGTCGTCTGAAACTGCATACGCATTTCAGAACGACCCTTATTCACGCTGGCCCATTCACCTAGTATATATCCTCCGCTGCCCGTCTCTCATACTCTCCTATATTTTAAGCACAAAAAATTTAAGTAACCTGCAATAAAATTGTATCCGTATAATGATACCTTTTGGTTAAAAAAATGAAAAATTTACCTAGAGGAAGAACTGATGGCTAAGGAGAAAACAGCAACTAGAGTGATCATTGGTATAAGCAAGATGTATCAGCATGGAAAGATACAAGTTCCAGCTGATGTTAGGAAGCTTTTAGAACTTAAGGATGGAGATAGGATTTATTTTATACAGACTGGCACAGATGATGTTTTGATAGAGAAGGCTCCTAAGATCATAAAGGCGACCTACAAAAGAACTGGTTGATACTCTAATTTATAGAAATGGGGGAGAAGAATACTGCGGGTTGGAGAATGGTCTTTTTTAGCCTGTGACCACGTATGTGGCTAATGGAGCCGTCCCAGTCGGGGTTGCAGTAGGTGCTGATTTAACTACTGTCTGCTTGACGGTTGTGGCCGGTGTAGGAGCTGCTACGAATCTTGCCGCTGGAGCCGTTATCTTCTCAGCTTGTCTCCATAAATCTGTCGAGATATATCCGCCCAATAGGAGGGCGAGCATGTCGTATGGATCTTTGAGGTTCAGGGCGCCCCATATTCCTCCGACTGTGGCTACGAGGTCGATTAGTAGGCTTGGATCTTGCCCGAAAACTACTCCCGGATACTGAGTGTCAAGCCATTCTAGTCCGCGGAGTATCCCCTGTCCGATATGATCCGCGCCATAAACAACCGCTATGTCCTTAACGGTCTTCATTTTACGTTCACTACCATCATATTTAGCGGATGGAGAATATAAGCGTTTTCCACGAATCGCTTCTAATGCGAAACGTTCAGCCTCCTCCTCATCTAATGGTCTTCCTTCTAGATGCTGAAGAAAATGCGCAAATTCATGGGCAATGACATGTTGAGATACGTTGCCTCGGCAGACTTTTATGGTTCCGCTCGTGTAGAGTCCCATGTCCGGTCTGTTACACGAGTCTACTATTTCAAGTTTAGGGGGTGGAACGCCGTGTTTCTCTGCGAGGCTGTTTAAGAATCGTTGCGCCATCTCGTCTTCTAAGTCTCTAGGTGATGGTTGCTTAAGCTTCTGAACTAGCTTTTCAAGTTCTTCAGGGATTGGACCGCATGTCTTGCATTTTGAGATGTCGTATTCTGGGTTGAAGCTCTCGAAGAACGCTCTGAGCTCTCGAATCTCTTTTATGCCTTCTTCAGGGGTGATTTTTCCTTTTTGAACTTTTCTTCTGAACTCTCTTATCTTGTCTCTTAATTCGGCGAATTTTCTGCTTGATTCTTCCCCCTCAGCTATTAATGCGTGTGAAACAGCCTCGTCTGCATGGGATTCTATTGATCCAGCATGTTTGACGATGCATGACAGGTCTCCAGCATCATATTCAGGCTTCACATTTCTAAAATGTTCTTCGATGGCTATTAAGCCTGAGAAGATGTAGTCTTTATTGAAGGTTAAGAAGTAGGGCTCCTTCCCCGGCATCATTCTTCTCCCAATATCAATTGGGCGACTAACGCTTTAAATTTTTCTTTTGCCTCGTCTAGTGTTTCAACTTTGTTTAGTAGCTTCCATGTTTCGCGGAATACTGTTACGGCGCAGAGTTCTTCTTTTTGTTTTGGCATTTTTTAGCTCTGCCTTGAGTAGTGTATTGCGTAGTGGGCGAGCCATACCCCAGCGAAGGCTGCTATCGCGGCTCCTATGCTTAGCCACCATGTTTTTTCTTCGCCTAGTCTGACTAGGGGTTTTTCAGCCATTAATCTTCACCGTTGAGATATTTTATGCATAATCACATATTTAACTTTCGTTTCACATAGACTATAAATATGATTATTAGAGATATTCCTATGGCAACGTCGACCTGCCAAGAAATGTTTAAAGCTTGTTTTAATGCGTTGACTATTGTGAGTATTCCGACTATGAGACAGCTTATGAACAGACCGCTTTCTACGCTTTGTTTGATCAGTGCTTTCTGTACGACTGGCTGCCGTAGAATTTCCTCTATGATGTTGAAGACTCCCTTCTGAGCTTTTCCGCTCAGATATTCGACAGGATCTTCTTGATTCTCATTCTCTTCTTCCAGTTTTTCGACAACCATCTTATGCCTTCCTCGCTTTCAACTAGGGCCTTGTATAGGTCTGGTCTTCTCATACTGAACCAGTACAGTAGGTCTCCGAGTTTCCATTCTGGGTTGAATAGGTCTACGAAGCTTCCTAGGGGTTTCGCCTTGTCACGGTTCCTGATTATAATTTTTTCTAAGTCCACATCCTTTTTGATGGCTAGACGTATGTCGTCGGCTGTCCACTCAGACAAGAACTTCAAGATGAACCATTCGTTTGATAGTGGTGTTACTGGTTTAAGCTTGTTCGGATGGCGGTTCTGTCTGTTCAGATTGTTGCGGAACAGTTTCAGGTTGTCCTCCCGTCATCTTTTGCAGTTGACTTTTACAGTTGGGACATATAACGGTTTCCGCGTCGCTACTTGCCCAGAATGTGTGTCCGCAGCTAGTGCACTTTACCGCTATAGGTCTTGGTGCTTGTGTTTGTGATCCTTCCGTTTGAAGCCTTGTGGCTGCTGCTCCTCCTAGACGCTCAACTACTCTTCCTAGTGGTCCTTGCATGAGACTTCCTACTACTTGCCATCTTCTTTCTTCAGCGGCTTGTTCGGCGTTGAATTTTGCGGCCCACTGTTGCCTTTCAGCTCTTAGTTTTTCTAGCTGCATTTCACGTTCGGTTCTGAGCTTTTCTATTTCTAATTGTAGTTGTGGGTCGATGTTTTCTGAGGTTCCGCCTAGTCCAAGTTCCTTTAGTGTTTCTTTCATGTTTTTCAGATATGATACTGGATCTATTATTTGGCTTTGAAGTCTCTCAAATCTTTCGTTCCATAGTTGCTGATCTTTCTGACTCATCATCTCGTAGAATGGTTGGATCAAGTCCTTGACCACTTGGAATTGCTGTATAGGTTCTGCTTGTGGCTGTTGCGTCTTGGCCGCTTCAACTCCAGCTTTAAAGATTTCTGCTAACCCCTTCAAGTCTAGTGTAGGCTGGTTCTGCACTGGATTCATCAGTTTAACAATTTCAACTACATCTTTGATTGGTGTACTTGGGCTTCTCAGGAATGGCAGTATTCCAGTTATGCTTCCCGTCTGTCCTGAGGCTGCGAGCATTGAAAGTTTGGCTATGTCTTCTTCGCTTAGGCTGTCAAGAAATTCTTTTGCCCTTTTAGGATCTATCTGCGCTATCTGCATAATATTTTGTAAGAAGTTTGTGGCCACTCCCATGTTTGGGGGTTGCTGTTTTCTCCGTGCTTCTTCTAGCTTGGCTTTTTCTTCTTCCATGAGCCTTTCGATCGCTAGGGTCTTCAGCTCGTTGACCTTGGACTTGTTGATGAGATCTACTACTTCATCTATGTCTGTTCCTCCCTTAGCTCTGCCCTTTATCTTCTTGACTACCGCTTCTATTCCGCCTTCTTCACTCAATTTATCCTCCCTCCTCCTCTACTGTCAATATTAATCCAGGTACTAATCCGTTTCTTAGGAAATAAGCTTTTACTGTTTCGTTTATGAAGTCCTCGAATGAGCCTTCATATCCATAGTTCTGAGCGAGCTTATAATAATATAGGGTGTCTAGGGATGGTTTGAAGGTCGTGGGTATGAGGGACGGCTTGGTGATCTTTATCCCTAGAATATTTTTCCTACGTGTTTTTCCCGTAGGCTTCTTTTCTGGAACGCGGGAAAGATAGGCGTCATCCTCTTTTTTAGGCATCATAGACATGAGCAGCCTCCATCGCGCCTCCGTGTAGGGTCCGAGGCTCTTCTCAAATTTCCCTTTTTTCAGCGTTATATACATGTAATTACCTCGGATTCTCTTGTATGGTCTGAAGCCCTTGTCGATGTAGTCTTGTACTGGGACGGTGTGCAACTGATCCCATTCTTCATAGACTTGCTTGAGGTTTTCCGTGTCCTCTGTTTCTTCCCCGTTTTCCGTTTTCCTTACTTCAATATCCTCGCTCATACACTATCGTAGATTATTTACTACAAACTATTAATTAAGCTTTTATCTTTGAAAACATTAATATGATTGAAATGACCTTTAGAATAGGTTGATGTTGATGAAAGAGTATGTCATTTTGACTGCTAAGCATTGTCCTAGCTGTGAGGCGTTGAAAAGATACATTCCTGAGGGTGGGAAATTTAGGTATATGGATGTTTCTGAAAGTTTGGAGGCTGCTAGGATAGCTAAGGTGTTAGGCGTCATGGCTGTGCCTACTATTGTTGTTCTGGATAAGGAGAATAATAAGATGTGTATTTTGGATGATAAGTTCAGACCTCAAAGATGCGTGGATTCTGCGTCATTAGATTCTACTTAGCTTCTTCTCGGATTAGTCTAAGTTTCTGATCTAGGGGGATTTGTAATTCTGGAACTAGGCTTAGCGCGTATTCTATTATGTCACTATGGGTGTAATGTTTGTGATCTCTGTATTGAAGTAGGCCTTGAATTTCCAAGATTGTGTCTTTAACGCTCTTTCTTACTTTAACTGTCACGTATTCGTCTTTTTCGTTCTTACTACTTTTTCTCATTTCTACCTTTTGTTCCTTTTCTCCATCTTTTCTCAATCAAATATATAAACGTGATTCTGAATTATAAAATTAATGGTGATAGAATATGGCTAGAAAGAAAGTGATTACCACTCCGATGTTCAAGTATCGGCGTGAGGCTCCATCTACGCCTTTCCTAGGCTGGGGTTATGTCGCTACGAGGAAGGAGACAACTGAAGCTACCAGTCCACGACTACTTAAATATCGTAGCTGTATCGCTGGAGAGATGAAGGGTAAATCCTTCTCTAACCTAAAAGAAGTGCAGGAAGCCTTCAAAAAGGCCGCCGAAAAATGCAGCAAGACTTAGAAAGAAATTCACACTTCCCCCTCCTCCCCCCTCTTTTTTGTCATAGATAATCATAGATGTCGAGTTCTCTAGTTTCAAATTTCTTCCGTTCTTCCTCTGGCAGATTTTTCCATTTTAGTGCACATCTCTGCATGGCTTTCTGAGTTTCCTCTAGTGTTCCTCCGCTTCCCTTCATGCACTGGCTCATAAATTCTATGTATGGATTTTTCTTTCTTACTGTCCAGCATCCCTTCTGGATTAGTTTTTTGGCACGTGCGAATTCTGATATTTTTTCGTCTTCGCCAGCTCGTATTGCCTTTTGAATTTCTTCGTTTATCTTGTCTATTATGACTTGTTTGACTTGTTTTGAGAGTAGGCTTTCAGGCTTCTCGGTCATTCTTTTTCTCTCACACATATTTTTGAGGCTACTGTATGGAGGAAATCTAATGATTCTAAGGTTCTTGTAGCTGGATAGATTTCTCCCTTCTCATATTGATCCATGAATTTTTTCATCTGCTCCAGCTCTGCTTTGGAGAGTATTGCGCAGAATTTTGGTCCTATCTCTTCTAGCTTCTTTTGTATTTCAGTAAGAGTTTCTTCATCCATTTCCATCCTCTCCAAGGCTTATCTTCAAACTTTAATGTGAAATTCTTCTTTTTCTTTTTGCCTCTCAACTCATTTTCAATCTGCATGATTGCTATTCTGTCTGAATCTTCTATCCTCTCATTAGTGGACATTTCATAGTATCTTTTCATTATTTTTTCTCTCCTTCCATTCTGAGGCGCATTCCTTCATTCTTGAGGTTATTGGGCCTGTCCTTGACCTTATGCATTTGCCTATGAATTTGTTGTATTCGCTTGGAGCACGTTTCCTACGTGTCTTAGATGGAGCTTCGCTGAGTATCTCGTAAAATACATCTTTCATTAAGAAACATTTATTGTCGTCTAGCTTAAGGGCTTCGCATAATCCTTCAAGCTTCTCGTTTATGTTAGACATGATTGCACACAATAAAACTTTTATCCGAAGATAGTTATTAAAGTATTGGGTTGAAAAGCGATGGCTGAGATTCCGCCTGGTTTACGGAAGCGTTGGGAAGAGTTCGGCGAGCTTAGTAGAAAGTGTTGGAGGAAGGCTAAGGAGAAGTATGAGACTGCCGAGAAGCAGTTTCCAGCTTTCTGGGAGTGCATGGAGACTGGTGATCCTGTTTCGCCCGCCGAGGTTGAGGAGTGCGCTAAGATCGGTTATCCGTTGGCTCCGCATCCAATCTGTGTGATAGCGAAGACAGCGAAGGATATGAGTCCCAGTCAAGCGGTTGAAGAGTGTCTTCGTGAGGGGCGAGTTCACGGGATAAGCTTGTTGGCTTGTAGGGCTGCTAAGAGAGGGGAAATCTGACGGAAGATAAGGCTCTTGCCTATCTAAACGTCGACAAGGTAGGGCAGTATGCCTTAGTTGGCCCAGTTGAGAGGCGTGGGTTTCCTCCGAAACACTTCTTGGTCAGGATGACTCCTGAAACTGTTGAGAAGCATAGGGCTGAGCTTAAGCCCGCTAAGACAAGATGTGTTGAAACGAAGACTGGGGCTAAGTTCTGTCTGATAAATTATGATAGTGTTCAGCTTGAGGCTATGGAGATGTGCAGGCCAGTTTTTGAGTTTAAACGGATTATTGAAACGAAGGAGCCTCCGACGATTGAGGAATGCCGGAAGGTTGGAAAGAACGATTTTCTAGTAATAAAGATGGAGGAGAAAAAAGGTTGAGGCGAGAGATTTTGGATGAGGAGATCGAGCAGTTAAGGTTTAGGCTTGAATGGCTCGATTATTTCGGCAAGATTTTTATGAAAAGATTGGAAAAGATTAATGAATGGAATGATAACGAGAGGGCTTCAAAGAACTGGAGAAGAAAGTCTTGAAGGGTGGTGAGCGTTTAGCTCGTTACCTTGAGGTCTTGATTAGGAAGAAGCCGTATGACGATTATATTTGTATTGATAAGCGGATCGTCTGGCGCATAATTGATCTGCTTCGTTCCAGCTGATTTTGTGTAGAAAAAATTATAATGCGAAAAGCTTATATGTGGATTATGCGTATTACAGTTATAATACGAATACAAAGGAGGAGGGATGAGATTGAATGTTAAGAGGTATATGGAGGTTGATGTGTCTGTCTGCGACTTCTGTGGAAAAGAAACCTATGGCGGTGAATGGCTTAAATGCATGGTATGCGGAAGACACATCTGTGGAGACTGCAACATAGATGAGCTTTCCTATCGCGGTATCTATAGAATAGATCTATGTCCAGAGTGCCGTGAGAATAAGAGTGTGAAAGAGGTTATAGAGAAAGTTAGGGAAGTCTATGGGATTAGAGATTGAGGAGGCATGAGTAATGAAGTGGTTGGAGAACTTTCGGATTATGGGAGTAAGACGCAGAAGGAAACTTCTGAATGAAAAGAGGAGGAGGTTGAAAGTCGTTGAGCGGAAAGAAAAGGGAAACTAAAGTGGTCAGGATCTCTAAGGGAGTTTACGAGGAAGCTATGGAAGCTAAGTCTGATGAGTATAATTACATGACTACTGGAGTTTGGCTCTCATTTCTGATAAAGAAAGGCTTAGAAAAGATAAAGGAGACTTCTGAATGAAGTGTCCTAACTGCGGTACCGAGATGGTTCCACATCGTCGCTTAAAGGGGATCCTCATTTGCCCTGAATGTTGGTTCAAATGGGATCCTGAGCGAGGCGTGAGGGTTCGCAGCGTCCATGCAGGGAGCACAGTGAAGAAAGGCTACATTTACAGAGAAAAGGAGATTTCTGAAGGTTGAATTTAAATAAAAAGTGAAAAAGAATAAATCAGGGATGTGAATCAGAGTGAAGTTAGAAGTTAAGCCATTCAGGGCTGTAACATATTCCAGTGCTGAATGGGCATTTTTTAAGGATAAACTTGAACTCTACGAAACTGTACCATGGACAATCTATGAATCCACTGAACTTACTATTCTCCGTCCTAAACCCAGTCTGAGACCTGGAGATAACATCCGCTTAGATGGTGAACCCTATCACGTGACAAGCGTTAGAATTGTAAAGATGCTTGAAGGACCTCTTCACTCAGGAGTGATAAACTTCCACTTTCTCTATAAGCTTGAGAGGGGCTTCTGGAAGCCTCCTGAATGGATTCAGATCGCTGAAGTAAAGGTGGTTGAGCAGTGATCTTGGTTCGGATTAAGCGTTTATATCGGGGGATCGAGTACGAGATAGAGATGAATTTCGAGGACTTGAAGATCATTAAAGATGTAGGTCCAATAATTGATATGATTGAGAAATTCATAGATAGAATATGGAGTCTTGAAAGTTGAAATTTGATGGCTATATTGATTACTGTTTCAAAGTGGATAGGGTTGTAGCAATAAAAAATGGTGAATGCGACTTTGATAGGGAACATAAATGTCCACATAAGGGTACAGTTCTATGCTTGTTGAGAATAATAGAGGAGCCTTATAATGAGGGATAGAAAAAAATATAGGGAAATATTGGATGGAATCTTCAATATTTTGAATGATGGAAATATGCATAATGCAGGTGAGATTGCTGATCATATTGGTTGTAACTGGATGACGGTGATGCATTGGTTAAACATGATCGTTAAGATTCAGAATATGCCTAAGGTTAAGATGGCTAGAGCTGGCAAGATATATGTTTGCTGGATCGAGGATGGTCATAATGAAGCGGCAGAATGGCAGAAAAGATTTCTGGAGGTTCCGAAGTGAAGGATTTGAGGCGTTATAAGTCTGTTAAGCGATGGTTCAGTCAAGTGTTCAGTAGCGGAATTAGATCTGTTACGACTGAGAAGAACTATCTGATTGTGTTGAGGCAGTTCTGCGAGTATGCAAAGAAGACGCCGGACCAGCTAATATTGGAGAGACGAGAGCATCTTAAGTCTGATGATGAGCTAGTTAGGAGGCAGCATGAGGAGCTGTTGACTGATTGGATCAATTATCTAGAGGAGAAGAGAAAGCTGGCCCGTGGAAGCGTGGTTACCATGAGCAATACGATCCGGAGTTTCTATAAGGCGAATTATGTTGAGCTTCAGATGAAGAGTCCGAAGCTCTGGCGCACTAGGGAAAGGAAGGTTCCCACACAGGAAGAGCTGAGGTTGATGGTTGAGAATGCCCGTGGAATCAGGGATAAAGCTGTGATAATGTTTCTTGCTCAGACTGGGGTCAGTCTTGGAGATTTCTTGGATCTTGTGACTTATGGTAGGATAAAGAATGAATTTGAGCGTGGAGTGGAGCCGCTTCATCTTCCCATGGAGCGTACCAAGATCAAGAAGAAATATGATACGTTCTTAGGATCAGATGGAGTTGAGTTTCTCAGGGAATACTTGAGGGATAGAAGGCTTAGATCGAACCATCCTATCTTTGACATTTCTAGAAGAACTGTAGAGTATATCGTGGCTTCCGCGAGTAGGAGAGCGGGTCTGAAGCCGACGGTTACTCCTCATAAGTTGCGTTCCTTCTTCTCGACAAGACTGAAACTTGCAGGTTGCCCTGAAGCTCAAGTTGAATACTGGATGGGTCACGTCGTGCCATATAGGGGAGCATACTTTGTTCCGCCGGTTGAGGAACAACGGAAAATATACAAGAAGTTTGAGTGGAGCTTAAGCATAGAGGGGTAGAGTAGCCTATGTCCGTCGCTAGCTCCTATCGCACACGCCCTCTCTGGAATTTTTGGCGGATATGGCTACGCCCAAACATTCGTATTACGGAACAAATACGAAAAAAGAGGAGGCTTGAAGAATGAAAGTTAAATGTCCTATGTGTGGACATGAGTTTGAGACAGGGCTTGAACCAATAATTCCTATAGCGTCAGACATACCAGCGTCTGTTTCACCTCCTAAGATAGGATACGGCATGAGTGAGGGTGACATAGCCCCAGAGTTGATGTCGATAAGCGTTAAAACTCTTCTCTACTGTGGACCTTACAAGGAGATCCGCCTGTCCTGTGGACATTCCTTCAGATGTGAGTTCTCACAGTTCCATAAAGGACAGAAGACTTGGTGCAGAGAATGCAAGAAAAAAGTCGAAGTCGTTAAATGCATCGATACTGTTACGGGTAAGGAATATGACAGGTTGTAAGAAGGCTTCTGAATGAGTGAATTGATAAAGTGTAAGTGTGGAAAGAGGTTTCCAGTCAATCCGTTGAAACATCCAAGAGATGACTATCTTTATTGCCCATTCTGCCGTAGATCTATTGAAAATCCTTACAAGCAGAGGGTTCTACCTTCTTTTAATCTGAGGTGGTTGAAAAGAAAGATTGACCGTTGGAGATACTACAGGGAAGTCGATAAATTCTTAAGAGAATACGGCTTTAAAACAGAGATTCTTGACCCGATGACAGGAAAAATGAAGACAATTACAAGATTCTCCTTAAATGATTGGAAACGGGGGAAACGCCCTAAGATAACAGTAGAGGATGTGATCGCACATTTACCAAAGAGAGCTTCCGAGATAGAAATTAGAAGAGAGATGGAGAGGATAAATAAACTATTGCGAGGAGGCTTCTGAAGGATGAGTGAGGAAGTGATAGAAAAATATGCGAAAGAAAATACACATAAGGAAGAATGAAATACGAGCTGTTGAAAAAGTGAAAAGTCATTCAATAATAGATTTTGTGGATCTAAGTAAGTCCAGAGGAGGTAGCCTAGAGTGTTTGAAACGTTGAAGAAGATAAATGCGGTTTCGGTTCCGTGCTTCGACTTCACGTCTGAGGATGGACGGAGAACTAGGAAAACCGTTATCATATCGATAATAAGATTTATGGAGAACGAGGACGGTAGCATAACTCTAAGCTGGGCCTGTAGCCGCGGAATCCACTGCTATGATCCAAACTGCCGATACAGCAAGATCGGAAGGGAGAGAGAATAATGGTTCAACACCGAGGATTTTATTGCCCTTATTGTGGCGTTCGGTATGTTGCTCATGCCTGTAAGGGTAGGCTTCCATGCCGCCATCCGTTTGAGGATGCCTTCTATACATATCAGTGGGACTACAGAGATGGATTCCAGAGGTTCGTAGTTGAGAATAGAAAGCACGGCATACTGTTTGACGTTAGATACGTTACTTACGAGGGTCTTCAAGAGGCAATCAAGAAGTACTGTGAATGGCTAAAGTATCAAGTGGAGCATGACAATATATGGCTTTTCGTTGGAGATAAGAGTCCTATCGAAGTGTTCATGGAAGCCTGTGATAGTGCTGGCGGGCGGGGATGGGATTATCCTCCAAGGTGGAGAGTTGAGGAGCTGAACGAGGCATTAGAGAAGGTTGGTCTTCCGAGAAAGTGGATTTAGCCATGACGAGAACTGTTCAGAAGCATCATATCAGCTATGACCCGGAAGTCACGGTCACGATTTTTCAGGGAGAACACTATATACTCAGCCTGCTGGATAGGTATGAAAGGAAGACTGTTAGTCGCGGATTCATCGAAGCTCTTAAATTGTGGATAAGACAAAATGAAAGTAGAGCCGTGGATCTAGATGAGCGTCTGTAACAAGATAAGGGAAGAAATCAAGAAGAGAAGATACAACATAACCTACGACCATGAAGACGAGAACCGATGTCTAATCAATTTCCGTGACGAACAGCTTTTCCGAAAGGCCAAGGAAAAATTTGGTGAGGATGACGCCCTATTCATAGCGACCTCAACCGTAGACTATGACAAGAAGAAAAAGAGCATATCGACCAATCTGGTGGCACCACTGGAAAAGTTCTGCGAACTCTACCTAGAAGAATGCTGCGTAAAGGAGAACCGCGAACCGATAAACGTATGCAGGATCCACGTGGATCCTGAATATCCGAAGGTGGGCTTGGAAGTGAAGCCTATAGACTTGGAGAGGTTCAGGCAGGCCTTGGATGACTTTATGAACTGCACAAAATGAAGGCATCAGAGAATTAGTCTAGTATTTCTGATGGTTTTATGATGCCTGCTTCTAGGTAGGCCTTAACTATTTTTATAAGCCGGTTCTTGATGGCTTCTACATACTTGGCGTATTCTTCATCCTCAAGCATATCTAGTATTGATAGGCCTTCTGTCTTGATGGCGGGGAAGCCTCCGCCTTTGATCCTTTTTCCTCTGCCGGGTCCAGGAAGGATTTCTCTTGTCTGTAGAACGGCCCAGTCTATGCTCCAATTTTCAAACTTGTCTAGATCAATGGCCTTTAGGGGTTTGCTACGGCCGCAGAATATACATGCTAATTCTTTTTGTTGAGCCATAAGCGTTATACTCCTTATGCTTTTTCCTAATATTGGGGAATAAGGAAATAAGCTTTACTTCACAAGATCATTAAAATCACATTGAAATTTGGAAAATTCTCAAAAATTTTACGTATTATCTCTCTAATGCGCAAGAACAGATATTTTCTTAGGTAATCAAAATCATAAAACCGTTATAACGGTTTAGTTATATTATTGCTTCGTATTATGCAAATAATG
>Ga0180301_10000473_pt1 | contig 30879 bp, 35 predicted proteins | sample GuaBasSediGuay16_FD_121797 | JGI IMG/M metagenome (GOLD analysis project Ga0180301, IMG submission 121797) | Subseafloor sediment microbial communities from Guaymas Basin, Gulf of California, Mexico - Guay16, Core 4569-2, 12-15 cm | ecosystem: Environmental > Aquatic > Marine > Hydrothermal... | reverse complement strand
CTAGCCAGTTTATAAATAGCCTTAACAATTATAAACCTGCCGAGCCAACATATCTTCATCGGGGGCGCCCTTTTTCCGATGTGGTCGCAAGTAATACGGCTATAATACCTATAAAGGCGCCCCCACCACAAAGTCACGAGAAAGACGCTAATTGGCAAGAACTAGGCTAAGAAAAGAGATAAATTTGAAACAAAGCCCCCTGTATTTTCAACATATTTTTCTTGTTTAATGGATAGTACATGTTAGAATCGAGTATATACATCGTCTTTACTATATAACAATTAGTATTTCCTTCTCTGCTCATATATTAAAAGGGGAATTGGTATGGATTTCAAATTCTCTGAAGAGGAAGAACTATTTAGAGAGAGTGTTATAGAATTCTGTAAGCGACACATAGAACCCGTATGGGTAGAGTTAGATGAAAAAGGTAGGATCCCCATCGAACTTATAAAAAAGATGGGTGAGCAAGGATTATTCTGTATTCCCTGTTCGGACACCTATGGAGGAATGGGTGGAACATACCTAATGGCTACTATTGCTGTGGAAGAGGTTGCTTATCACGAACCAGCTGTAGGGCTTGCTGTATATACTCTATTGAACAACGGTTGGCCATATGCCCTGGAGCTTTTTGGTACGGAAGAGGCAAAACAGGAAATAATTCCAAGAGTAGCTAGTGGAGAAGCATTCTACGGAATAGCATCTACAGAGCCCCACGGAGGAAGTGATGTTGCTGGTACTAGAATGCGTGCGGAGAAGAAAGGAGATGTATGGGTACTGAATGGTGAGAAAGTTTACATAAGTGGAGTAAGAGAGCTTCAAGAACTTCCATATGGAGGCGGATTCTTCACAATAACAAGGACTGGGAAACCAGAGGAAGGTCATAGAGGCTTAACAGCTTTTTCTGTTCTTCCTAAATGGAAAGGAGAGCTTAAACCAGGTTTCGAACCATCGATATATGAGGATATTGGTAGACATGCATTATCAACAGGCGGTTTTAAGCTCACGGACTTCGAGGTTGAAGATGTCTACCGATTAGGAAATGTTGGCGAGGGATTCTACCTAATAATGCAGGGATTTAACCTAGCTAGAATTCTCGTCGCTGCAGCATGCGTAGGCTCCGCCAGATGGGCCCTTGACCAGGCAATTGATCATTTCCGGGAGAAAAAGATTTTCGGCAGATACTTATCATCCTTCCAAGGAATAAGCTTCAAGTTTGCGGAACTTTATGCCGAGCTCGAAATGGTTCGACTAATGGTCTATAAAGCAGCCTGGATGGCCGATAAGATTTACAAGGAGAAGGATCCCTCAATGAAACCAAAAGATCTAAATGTTCCTGTAGCAATAGTTAAGATGAAGGCGCCAGAACTAGCTACTAGAATCTATGAAGAAGTACTAAAGTGGCTTGGTGCCTATGGTTATACTAAGGAATCAAATGTCTATAGAGGATGGCTAGGTACGTTCTCGTACACAATAGGAGCGGAGGGTGCGCAGAACATAATGAGATACATAATCGCGCGAGATATCATTGGACGAGAATATGTTAAGGAGTAATAAATAGCAAAAGTTTAATGCATGGCTTCCTCATTAAAAGAGTTATAAAGAAGCGGATTTTTGCGATACTTTTCATTCCTCGATGATGATAGGACTACGATGAGACATAGATGATCGAGTGGGCATCGGCTGAGCTCCCTATTCTTTACTTTTTTATCATCATCTCTTTAAGAAAGATTTCCGCGAGGTTTTAGGTATGAAGATTCTAGTAGGTATAAAATATGGATTAAAAGTAGAGAATCTAGTGATAGATCCCAGATCCCGTAAGGTCCTTGAAGCTGATACGCCAAAGCAAATGGAGGAGTTAAGCAAGAGAGCTTTAGAGGAGGCCCTTCGAATAAAAGAAAAATTGGGAGGAGCTGTAACAGTAGTATGTATTGGACCCCAAGAGGCACGAAAGATAATCACAGAAGCCTACGCTATGGGCGCTGACGATGCTTACTTAATCACTCCTCCTGAAGCCTATGATTCCTATATAGTATCTAAGATACTATCAGCATTCTATAAGACCAAGGGACCTTTCGACCTAGTATTGCTGGGAGGTATATCCACGGATAGTTTCACAGCTTTGGTGGGATCCAGGCTTTCCGGAGAGCTTGGTCTCCCATTATTACCAATGGCTAAGAAGATTGAAGTAAGTGAGCAAGAAGTTGTTGTTGAGAGTGACTTGGGAGATGGGACATATAAGCTGAGAAGTAAGTTGCCAGCAATTGTTACGGTTTCTTTAGAAATTAACGAGCCAAGAATTCCTAAGCTTCCACAAATATTAAAGGCTAAGAAGAAACCGATAAACGAGCTCAAGATCGATGATTTGGGACTAGCTGGAGAAACTCCCAAAGTATTAATCACCGATACTAAGGCGTATGAAGAAAAACGCAAAAACGTCATCTGGGATGCCTCCGATCCATCGAAGATTCCAGAAATTATTGAGAATTTGATTAACAAGTTGAAGGAGGAGGGTGTATTATGACGATTCTAGTCCATGCTTTTAGCGAAAAAACATATCCTCAAGTTATAGCTGGGGGTAAAGCTCTCCAAGAATTAATTGGTGGCGATCTAATCGCTACTGTGATAGGGCACGGAGTTGAGGAATTAGCAGAAAAAGTGGCGAAGCTGTCTGGTTCAAAAGTGTATCTAGTAGATAAGCCAGAGCTAGAGATATATAACCCAGAGGCCTATGCTCGGGTTTTAATAGAGATAGCTAAAGAGGTAGGAGCTAAGATTATTCTTCTAGAATCTGACATAAAAGGAAAAATATTAGCAGGTATTCTTAGTGGAAAACTTGAATGTGGCGCAATAAATGATGTAATAGAGTTCGAAAAAAGAGGAGACAAGATAATCTACAAGAGAGTTACGTACGCTGGAAGAGCAGTTGCTGAGGAGGAAACAACCGGTGAATCACTAGTAATATCGGTTAATCCAGGAGCTTTTAAGCCCGTTGAGGAAAGCGGTGGTGGAGAAGTCGTTAAGAAAGACATCATCTTGGAAGATCTAAAAGTAGTTGTAGAGGAGTACAAACCAAAAGAAGTGGCTGGAGAGATGAGACTAGAAGATGCGGAGGTAGTAGTCGGAGCGGGCAGGGGTATAAGGAAGCAGGAAGATCTTGAAATGATAAAAGAACTGGCTAAAGTGTTAGGAGGTTCGTGGGGTGTTACTAGGCCACTGGCAGCTGATTATGGTTGGGCACCCATATGGATAGGAATTTCAGGAGTTCCTATTAGGCCGAAACTATACATAGCGGTTGGAATCTCTGGGCAGCCACAGCACACATCTGGGATTAGAGACTCCAAAATTATCGTTGCGATAAACAAGGATCCTGACGCACCAATATTCCAGTTCGCCGATTATGGAATAGTAGGTGACGCGTACCAGATAGTTCCAGAATTGGTAAAGAAGCTGAAAGAACTTAAAGGGTGAAAAATAATTGTCAGAGAAATTCGATGTAATAGTCGTTGGAGGCGGACCCAGCGGATTAACTGCAGCATACTTCCTGGCAAAGGCTGGATTGAACTGCGTAGTATTAGAGCGAGGCAAAGAACTAGGCGCTAAAAACGTATATGGAGGACGAATATACTCCCATGCTCTCTATAAACTTTTTCCAGAATTCGAAAAAGAGGCTCCCATAGAGCGGTGGATAAGAAAGGAAAAAATAATGATTCTTGACGGGAAAGACGGGATCTCGCTTGAATTCCACAAAAGTGACGAGGAACTAAAGAATAGCTTCACAGCTTATTTAACAAAGTTCGTTAGGTGGTTAGGAACCAAAGCAGAAAATGAAGGAGCCCTAATTGCTACAGGGGTTCGAGTGGATTCGCTACTGGTAGAAAATGGTGCGGTGAAGGGAGTTATTGCTGATGGGGAAAAAATGGAGGCCGACTATACAATAGTAGCGGAGGGTGCAAACTCTATTCTCTTAGAAAATGCTGGTTTAAAGAAGAAAACAGAGCCTCATGAAGTGGCGTTGGGAATAAAGGAAGTGATTAGACTTGACGAACAGGCAATTAACCAGAGGTTTGGTTTAGAATCATCCGAAGAAGGTACTGCTGCCCTTCTAATAGGGGAAGTCTCTAAGGGAATGATCGGCGGAGGATTCATGTATACTATGAGGAACGAAGTAACGTTAGGAGTCGTTGTTAGATTGGATGAATTCCAAAGAAATAAAATATATTCGCATGAGCTAGTAGAGGATCTAAGGATGCACCCAATGATAAAACCTCTCCTGAAAGATGGCTATCTACTAGAGTACTTAGCACATTTAATAGTCGAAAAAGGAGCTGCTGACGAAAAAGAACTTTATGGAAATGGATATTTAGTGGTTGGAGACGCTGCTGGTTTTGAATTAAACACAGGATTCACCGTTAGAGGCGTAGACTTCGCTATGGAATCTGGAAAATTAGCCGCAGAGACGATTATCGAAGCACACGAGAAAGGAAGAAAGGATAGTGAAGCCTTAGGAGAATACGTAAAGAAGCTAAGAAACAGTTTTGTTCTGAGAGAATTAAAAGCTTTTAGAAAAGCACCGAAATTCCTCGGGAACAAAAGACTGTACTCTGATTACCCAAAAATACTATGCAGCTTCTTCCGAGAGATATATCGCATCGATGGAGAGCCTAAGAGAGTGTATCCTACTCTAAGAAAGGTAATGAAGGGTAGAGTTTCGCTATTAACAATTCTAAAAGATGTTATCGGGGCGGTGAGATCCCTATGAGCACGCTTGAGAAGAAGTTAAGTATTGATGAAAGACTAGCTCTAGTAAACTTCGAAATAGATAAGGAACCGCACATTATCGTAGACAAGGAGATCTGTAAAAAGTGCGAAGGAAAACCATGCATATATGCTTGTCCAGCCAACCTATATAAGCTAGAGAATGGAGAGATAATGTCTAATTATGAAGGTTGTTTAGAGTGCGGATCATGTAGAATAGTCTGTCCTCTAGGAGCTGTTAAATGGAACAATCCCAGAGGAGGCTTTGGTGTTCATTACCGATACGGGTAACTTCGTAGAAGATTTTTAGAATTTTTATGATTGCTTCTTACTCTTTACTTTTTCAGTACTTCTTCAGAAATTTCCTCAATAGATTTACCTCCCTTTGGATTCCGAGTTTTTAGCTTGTAGATGCTTTAATAATTTTCTGCCTCTACTCTTTATCATTCTGTCGGCGGTAAACAATCCTATATTCTCTATATTCCTAAGAATGTAAATGTATAGTATCTCATATAGTATATATATACAATATAAGGCGCATTTTTAGAATACACGTTTCCTGAGATTTTTAATTCATGTATGTAAATCTCAGGATATTCTATGGGTGCTTGTATGCCGTTGCTTTCTCGACTGAAAAAATGGGCTTTGAAGAGATCTCTATGGGTTTTTCATCTAAATACTGGTAGTTGCAATGGTTGCGATATAGAGATTCTAGACCTATTTACTCCACGATACGACGTCGAACGTTTCGGAATAAAGCTTGTTGGGTCTCCTAGGCACGCTGATGTCCTTGTGGTTACTGGTCCCATTACAAAGAAGTCACTCCCCAGGGTGTTAAGAGTATACGAACAAATGCCGGATCCTAAATATGTTGTAGTTGTTGGTACTTGTGGAAGTACGGGAGGTCTTTTCCAAGGATCTTATAACACAATGGGATCAGTGGACAAGGTCTTGCCTGTAGATGCTTATGTTATTGGTTGTCCAGCGAAGCCAGAAGCGATTATAGACGCGTTTGTTAAGTTGATAGAGAAGATAGAGAGGGGTGAGAAATGAGTATCTGCGAGGAAATCTCGAAAGTTTTTGGCGATAAGGCGAATTGTTATGTGGATAAATTTGGTGAGGCGTGGGTAGAGATCAGTATCGAATCACTGAAGGAGGTTCTAGGTTATCTAGCCAAGAACGGATTTGATCATTTATCAACGATTACTGGATATGATACTGGAGAGAAGATCATGCTCGTTTATCATCTAGTGAAGTTTACTGATGGACGTGCTGTAAATGTGAATGTTAGAACATTTGTAGATAGGGATAATCCGATAGCTCCCTCAGTCATAGATCTTTATCCAAGTGCTCTAGTTTATGAGAGAGAGGTTTACGATTTACTGGGCGTTAAGTTCGATGGTCATCCAAGACTCAAGAGGCTTCTTCTCCCGGAAGACGTGCCGGAAGATTTCCACCCTCTTAGGAAGGATGCTAAGTTTGAGTAGGTGAAGAACTATGAGTGTTAAACTGCCCATAGGACCTATCCATCCAATGCTTAAAGAGCCAATAAATCTGACTTTTTATGTTGAAGGAGAAGTCGTGGTTGATGCAGAGCCTAATATTGGGTTCGTGCACAGAGGTATAGAAAAGTTGGCGGAAAGGAAAACGTGGTTCCAGAACCTATATCTCCTAGAGAAAGTCTGTGGAATATGCTCTTCTGCTCACCAGGGGTGTTATGCTCAGGGAGCTGAAAAAATCTACGAGAAAGAACCGCCTGAGAAAGCCTTGTATATAAGGACTCTTATGTGGGAATTAGAGAGGCTGCATAGTCACTTATTATGGCTAGGAGTAATAATGCACGAGATTGGGTTTGATACATTATTCATGTATACTTGGAAGGATAGGGAATATGTTCTCGATCTGGTAGAGTTGATTAGTGGCAGAAGAGTTGGATACTCAATAAGCACGATTGGAGGAGTTAGGAGAGACGTAACGTATGAGATGCTCAAGAAAGCAATGGATGTAGCTAATTATATAGCGGAGAGAGCACAATTCTACGAAAAAGTTGTCTTAAACGAAAGAACAGTACTAGATCGAACACAAGGAGTGGGATATCTAAGCAAAACAGACGCGATTAGATTAAACACGGTCGGGCCCACTGCTAGAGCATCTGGAGTTCGTAGAGACGTGAGACAAGACATGCCGTATGGTGTTTATGAAGAAGCTCCTTTCTCTATAGTAGTAGATACTGGATGTGATGTATTGGCTCGGATTCTTGTCCGTATTAGAGAGATGGTTATCAGTGCTGACGTCATTAAATGGATAGTTTTTAACATGCCTAAGAACGGCGCTATTAATCTAAAAATCTCTCCATTTATGAAGCCGCCTGAAAACGAAGCAATTTCTCGAGTAGAAGCTCCTAGAGGAGAACTCTTCTACTATCTAAAATCCAATGGCTCGTTAAATCCGGAACGAATAAAGATACGTACACCAACCCTTGCTAACATAGCCTCAGTGATTCACATGGTGAAGGGACATTATATCGCTGACATCCCACCAATCGTCGCAGGTATTGATCCTTGTATGAGTTGTATGGATAGGGTGGTGATTGTTGATGTGAACAAGGAGAAGAAAACTGTTATGAGTCATGAGGAGTTGCACCGCTACTCTCTGAAATGGTATAAGAGGAATAAATTACTGGTTAGGGAGGAGAGGAGATAAATGTCTTGGGGAGTACTATTTAAAGAAGCCCTTAAAAGCTTTGTTCGGAAGCCAGCTACTCTACCGTATCCTATGAAAGAGACACCTGTTCCCGACGGCTATAGAGGGGTATTAATGTTTGATATTTCGAAATGCATTGGATGCGGCTCTTGTGCACGTGTATGTCCTACACAAGTAATAACAATGGTTCCTGATGAGAGAACAAAAACAAAAAAGAGACCCTCATTCGATCTATCAAAATGCGTTTTCTGTGGCTCTTGTATCGAGATTTGTCCCACTAAGGCAATCAGTTTTACCAAGAATTACCACACTGCAATTATCAAGAAAGACGAACTTAGAATCTGATAACTAATTTTTCCATGGCGATAGAGAATTATTGAAAGGGTGATTTTAAATGGTTACGTTCTGGGATCTCGCTATAGCGTTTATTATAATTGTGGTATTCTTCGCCATTTTGTATAGTCTAGGAAAGGGCGAGAGGAAGGGAAAGAAGAGGGAGGCTCTTCTCCCATTCGTAAGTGGAGAGAAATATCATCCGATGAGAGTACCTTACAGGATAAAGTGGATTTATTACGTTAGTCTGTTCACGGCTTTTGAAACAGCTGGTCTGCTAGTACTTCTAGCATTTGGAGCTGGAGTGTTGATAGTTCTTCCATTAATCTACATTCTGATAATTCTGCTAGCCCTTTTACTAGCACCTAAAGAATGAGAGGGAGGACTATGGAATACGTGATAGTAGTACTAATTCCTATCTTCATGATATTTGCGTTTATTGTAGAGTGGCTTGAGAGAAAATTTGTTGCAAGGATGCAGTCAAGGATAGGGCCATTGGTTACGGGACCAAAAGGTTTTCTGCAACCATTAGCGGACTTTTTAAAACTTATGAGTAAGGAAGAAATAACCCCCACTGGCGCGGACAAACTATTATTAACAATAATCCCCATTCTTCAAGCATCTTTAGTTACCTTCTCTCTAATGTTCATACCAATCTTCTCGCCAGAACCAATCTTAAGCTATCCAGGAGACCTCATATTCATCATTGGTCTCTCAGCAATATTCGCCACACTAATCGTGTTGACGGGATATGTTACTCCTAGCCCCTATGCCATAGTAGGCTCAGCCAGGTACGCTGAGCTAACAATATCATTTGAAATATCATACGTGCTCTCTATAGCGTCAGCCGCCTTAATAGCTGGCTCTACAATAATTGCGGATATTGCACGATTCCAGACAGTATATGGACCAATCTTCATCTACGCTCCATTAGGATTCGTCATAATGCTAATAAGCACGATGGCCAAAACAGAGAGGGTACCATTCGATATTGCAGAAGCCGAGACGGAGATAGCTGGTGGTTGGCAGGTAGAGCTTAGTGGACGAAGACTTGCTTTCTACAGATTAAGCATGGATTTAGAACTCTTACTAGCAATAAGTCTGTGCGTAGCTCTATACCTAGGAGGAGGCTATGGGCCCTTCGTAGATGTTTTTGGTCCAATAATGTATTTCGTGTGGTTCTTGGTTAAGCTGATCATATTGGTTTTCATCGTTTCATTAGTTGAGGCTATTATGGCTAGGTATAGGATCGATCATGTTCTTAGAGGATTCTGGAAAGCAATCACGCCTCTAGCCGTGTTGCAGGCTCTCTTAGCAGTTATTGTAAGGGCCTACATATTGTGAGGTGATAAGAATGATTAGCCCAGAAATGATTTTAGAGGTCTTTATAATAATTGCGATACTTGTGGCCGCTATTTACGTGGCTGAAGCTTCGCCCGTTTCGAGAGCAGTGGGAGGTTTCATGCTATTCAGTATGCTTGTGGCTATCCTCTTTTTATATCTCGGTTATCCATACCTGGCCGCTTTTCAAGCTACAATATACGCTGGTGCTGTTTCAAGTCTCTTACTCCTGTATCTGAGCATAACTAAGGCAGAAGTGATAGAGGTGGAGGAGGAAGAGAAATGAGAATAGGATATTTCCTGGCCGGCGTAATTGCAATTATTGTCTTCTTGAGCGTATATTATTACATGCCATACACACCTATAGCGAATCCGTCTGCAATACCAGACTGGAACACCAGGATTATAACAAGTTTACAAGCTCTCTCACAAAAGTTGCCAGAGTTCTTGTGGTTCTTAAGGGGCTTCGATATTATAATCCAGGCTATATTAGTCGTGGCGATGGCTGCTGGTATGGCAATATTCTTTGGTAAAGAAGCTGGAGGTGAATGACATGACTGTTTTACCGATTCAAGTATACTTTGCCCTTTGTTTTGCAATCTATGCTATTGGGATATACACCTTAATAGCGAAAAGAAACGTGCTTCGAATGATCTTAGCGATAGAGCTGATGCTTGCAGCAGCTAACATGACATTTGTTGTCGTTAGTTACTGGTTCTCCCCTGGTGTAATTGATCCTCTAGTCCGTAGCATAGTCATTATCTCGATGGCCGTTGGATCAATAGTCGCTGCACTCGCTGTCTCTCTTACAATTCTGGTATATCGAGTCTTCAAGACCAGAGATGTAAGAAAACTGAGTAAGCTTAAGTGGTGAGTGATATGATCCCATATGCGGATATTTTGATATGGTTAGTTCCAATAATTATTGCGGCACTATCCCCATTCATCGCGAAAATCTCTAGAACAGCTGTATTTGCGTTATCTATAGCTAGCGTAACAACATCCTTCATATGTGCGGTATCTATGATTCCAGATATTCTCGCTGGCTACGCTACATATTCGCCAGGTAGAGTCTTAGGGGAAATACCTTTTGATCACGAATTTGTATGGATAGATCTCGCAAAAATAGTCAGGAGCAGTATTAATCTGGGCTTCTTAATAGATCCATTAAGTGTCTTCATGGCTAATATAGTGTCCTTTATCGCGCTATGGATCTTTGTTTTCAGCATTTATTATATGGGTGAAGAAGTGGACATTGGAAGGTACTGGTTCTGGATGAATCTATTCGTTGGATCCATGATCCTCCTAGTACTATCGAATAATCTACTGCAGATGTTTATATCGTGGGAACTTGTAGGATTATGCAGCTGGGGACTAATCAGTTTTTGGTACAAATCTACAGCTCCAAGTCCAGATCCCCGATTTGCCACCGAGGGAGAATATAATGCACATTGCGGCTTTAAAGCCTTAGTAACGACGGGGTTCGCGGACACATTCTTCTTAGTAGCAATCCTCATGATTGGCTGGGTCACTTGGAGAGTTTATGGAGCGCCGATATTCTCATTCACCAGATTAATGGCTGATCAAGAACTGAAATGGATAGGGGAATTAGCGAGGCTAGGACTTCTACCAGTATTTACCTTGTTTATCCTCTCTGGACCTTTCGGTAAGAGTGCTCAATTTCCCTATCACGAATGGTTGCCGGAAGCGATGGCTGGTCCAACAACGGTTAGTGCACTTATCCACGCGGCTACGATGGTGAAAGCTGGTGTATACTTTGTTGCTAGGTTCTTCCCGATAATGTTAGAAGCAACAAATTATTATCCGCAAGCAAAAATGTTCTTCCTAATAGTGGCTTATATTGGTGCTTTCACCGCTTTCCTAGCAGCTTCTCAAGGAATGGTTGCGAGAGAGCTAAAGAAAGTCCTTGCGTACTCAACAATAAGCCAACTGGGCTACATGTTCCTAGCATTGGGAGTAGCTGGCTTAATAATTCATCATGAGCATGCATATCTCTACGGACTCTACCACCTAGCATCTCACGCTGTATTCAAAGCATTATTATTCCTAGCAGCAGGAGCGATTCTTCACACAGTTCACACAAAATACCTAGATGAGATGGGAGGACTGGCTAAATACATGCCAATAACCTTCTGGACAATGCTGATGGGGGCTCTTTCATTAATGGGTATCCCACCATTCTCTGGAGCCTTCAGCAAAGAAGGTATAATCGCAGCCAGTTACGAGTCTGGCAACATGATACTTTTCCTATTGGCGGTCGTTACAGTAGCACTCACAGCTTTCTACACAATTCGAATGATTGGGTACGTATTCTTTGGAAAAGAGAGCGAGCATGTAAAGCATATTATTGAGGAGCATGGCATAAGAGAGAAGAGCATATCAATGGTGCTTCCTCTAATAGTCCTAGCAGCGTCAACAGTGATTTTAAGTATCCTAGGACCTGCGATCTTCGAATTCATCGAGCACGGTACATTATCTCATGCGTTTGAGCCCGCTAATATACTCACATACTTCCTAGAGACTCTTTCTTCAAGAACATTTTTCATATCGGGAGCCCTAATCGTAGTCGGCTTAGTACCAAGCTATTATGCGTTTGTTAAACAGACAATCGATGTGAAGAAGCTTATGGAGAAGAGTATTGTTCTAAGAGCTATATGGAAGTTCTTGTATAATCGATGGTATATCAACAAGGCTTACTATGTCATATTTGTAGATGGAGTTAAAGGCGTTTCTCAAGTATTACGAAGGATTCAGACTGGTATTTCGAATGTGAATATTGCTTATGCTGTTGCTGGAATAGTAATCCTTCTCATATTAGTGCTGATCTAACTGGGGTGAACAGACTATGAACCTTTTATCGCCTCCATTAAACATTTTCCTAACTATCATTTTAGGTATAGTATTAATAGTGTTAGTGGGACTGAAAGAGTCAGTAAGGAAAAATAATTATTTACTTGGAAGCATTGGAGCTGTAGTATCACTATTAACACTAATAGAAACTGTACAAGTTCTCCAAATGACGCTGCATTACCCAATCACTGTATGGTTTACAGCACAGTCCCCGAGTACATCTTGTCTAATAATCGACAGCTTCAGCGCTATCATGGCCGTACTTTTTGCATTTGTAACATTCGTAGTCGCTATATATTCCCTAAAATACATGGAGGGAAGACATGCACTCAATGCCTATTATATTCTCTTACTAGTCATGCTACTCAGTCTCATAGGTATAGTTTATGCTGGAGACTTCTTAACATTCTTTGTCTTTTACGAATCTTTGAGCGTCAGCGCTATCTCATTAGTAGCTTATTTTAAGAATGAGGAAGCGGTTGAAGCAGCTTTTAAATACTTGATAATGGACGCTACTGGGAGTACACTGGTTCTCCTAGGTTTTGCTCTTCTATATGGTGTAGCTGGAACTCTAAACATTGCATTAGCAACAAAGCAATTATATGAAATGGGCTCCAACTTGACAAAGTTTTTCGTGATTACTCTGCTAGTCTGTGGATTCTCGTTTAAAGCCGCTATATTCCCCATGCACTCGTGGCTAATTGATGCCCACCCAGCAGCGCCTAGTGGCATAAGTGCTATGCTATCTGGTGTGGTTATTAAATCGGGTGTTTACGCTATAATAAGGCTTCTAGTACTCTCCTCTGGTATAAGATTTGAACTATATGATCTCCTCTTGATAATTGGTGCCTTGACAATTACTATACCCAATATAATAGCTCTCGCTCAAGACGATGTAAAGAGGATACTAGCGTACTCAAGCATCTATAATATAGGAGTAATACTCGTCGGTGTAGCAACAGGAACAGCGTTGGGCATAGCTGCAGCAATTTTCCACATGATAAATCATGCATTATTTAAAGCAATGATGTTCATGGGGGCAGGTATTTTTGTTCACGAAGCGGGAAGCCGAAAACTCGACGATCTAAGCGGTATAGGTAGATCAATGCCCATAGCTGGAACTATTTTCGGAGGAGGAGCAATAGGTTTAATGGGTCTCCCACCCTTCTCGACGTTCTTCTCAAAGCTTCTCATCGTATGGGCGGCATTAAGCATTGATGGATATCGAGGTCTGATAATCGCCGCATTAGTACTCGTGAATAGTATAATTTCAATAGGGTACTATGGAAGACTCATAAAATACATAATAATGAAGCAACCAAAAGAAAAGAAAGTAACAAAAGAGAGTAATTACAAAGAATTGAATGAAATGATAGCTGCGTTGACACTAATATTCGTTGCAATAATAATTGTAAGCATCTATCCAGGCATCGTGCTAAGCTATATCCAAAACGCAACAGAGAGCCTTCTAAATCCCTCAATCTACTGGGCTGCAGTATCTTAAAAAGCTTCCTTATACTATGTCACATTTTCTCTTTTTCTTTTCCTAAATAGTCTCTAGCTTTTTGTTAACCACAACTTTTCAATAATTGATTTTATGGTACCTACTATCGCCTTCAGAGTGATTAAGCCGCCGCGCTTAACGATATCCTCGACAATATACTTTAGCCTGAGATAAAAAGACACGTAAGCTTTGAATAATAAGCGCTTTATCTGCTTCGGTGATAAGAAAAAGCTCTTCATTACAACGTCTAAGGCGGTGTATTTCCGCCAATCCTCTGTTAATAATAACTTGTGTCGGATAGAATAAGTCCAGAGATCTGTGCCGGGATAGGGCGTAGCTACAGTATACTGGGCAGCTTCGAGATCAAGACTTTTCGAAAAACTTATTGTAGTATTTATGTCCTGGAGCGTCTCTATGGGAAAGCCGATTACAAATGATCCGAGAACGCCTAAACCTGCTTTCTTAGAAACTTTAACAGCGTCTCTAGCTTGATTTAGAGTTATTTTTTTCCGAATGAAATTCAGGATTTTTTGAGTGCCTGATTCAATCCCAAGATACACTGTATGAGCCCCAGCACGTCTCATGTATAAAGCGGTCTCGTAATCGATAGTATTTACACGAGACGAGGCGCTCCAGGAAACATCCATATCATTTCTAACTATCTCTTTAGAGATCTCCTTCGCTCGTTTCTTATTTAATGTGAAGGTGTCGTCCAAGAATTCGATTTCTCGGATATTGAATTTGTATCTAAGGAGACTTACCTCTTCTAAGACTCTATCCACGCTGTGTGCTCTATATACGTGACCAAATAATGCTGATGAAGAGCAGAAAATGCAATTATAGGGACAGCCCCGGGAAGTTATGATTGTGGCGAAGTTGATGCCGTCAATTTGATACTTGTCTAGAGGTAATAGATCGTAGGCTGGGATGGGAATATCATCAATATTCCTTATTAGTGGGCGGGGAGGGGTGGATCTTATTCTCCCCTCTTTATCAAGATAAGTGATTCCTCTGACATCTTGTAGTCTCTTTTCAGAATCTATAGTGTTTAGTAATTCTTCGAATGTTTTTTCTCCCTCTCCCCGCACAACTATATCGATGTAAGGGCATTCTCGAAGCGTTCTTTCTGGCAAGAAAGTTACATGCGGCCCTCCGATAATTACTAGGGCGTTCGGATTGATCATCTTGGTTATATGCGCAACCGCGTAGGCATCAGGTATCATAGGAGTAGTAGCCGTTACCCCAACAACATCGGGGTCAAAAAATTTTATCTCCCGTGAAAGCTCCTTCAGCGATAGATTCTCAGCTACAGCATCAATTATTTTAACAGTAAAACCATTTTCCCTAGCTACTGCTGCTAAATAGGCTAGGCCCAGAGGGGGACCAGTAACACCAGCTATTTTCTTCAAAGCGTGGATTGTTGGTGGGTTTATTAAAAGAATACGCATTCAAGGTCCCTGAGTTTTGGAGGAACCTATATATTTCTACAAAAATAAGTATTAATTAGGCATGGCTAATATTTAAAATAAATTGTTAGACCGTAGAAGGAGTTAATTTAACTTGTTTTCGTTAATATAACACAGAAATAGTTTCAAATATCTTCTCCAAGTACTATTTAGTACGGAAGAAGATTAACAAGATGGCCACTATAATATCGATAATATCAGCCAAGTTATCTGTTATCGTGAAGCGAATTCTTACCTTAGAACCGTGAATATAAATCCTAGTTTCGAGGGGGAATGATGAAATACAGTTAGTATCTCGTAGACAAAGTTATAGAACAACGCTTCTTTATATACTATATATGAAGGTATAATATATACTATACTACTTCTATACTTATAACTGATTGGAATATATAGAATCAATAGACGTAATAAACTTATTATTTTTACAATCATTTTCCCTATAGACCTTATATTAAATGCTAAAAAAGGATCTCTACTTGTGTTAAGATATAATAGTTTCCTAGGTGTTATGTATGCCTGGAAGAATGGTCATAATTGTCAATAATGGAACGCCTGACAGATTGCTTGGAATGGCTGTTCTTGTAAGTGGTGCTGTAGCTCTAGATATGGAAGTAGACATATACTTAATGCTTTGGGGAGTCTACGCTTTCAGAAAGGATGTCGTAGAGAAAAATAAAGAGTTAATAGAGCACAAAGAGCTTGCTTCCCAAGTTGAAGAAGGTTTAAAGAGAGCTGGTCTGAAACCATGGTACGAGATGTTAAAAGAGCTCAAAGAGATGGGTACTGTAAGGATTCATGCGTGTGGAGCTGCTGCTAAGGCTTGGAATGCAACATTAGATGACTTGATACTTGTAGATGATATGTGTGGAGCTACTGAGATGGTTGATGCCGCAAGACAAGCTGATGTAGCGCTTTTCATATAGGGAGATAAAGATGCCTGAGGAAATTGATCTAAAGAAAATAAAACCCGACAAAACTGTTGATGCAAGAGGCGTATCCTGTCCAGGCCCTCTTCTAGCTGCTAAAAGAGCCATTACAGAGGTACCTATTGGAGGAATTTTAGAGGTTCTTTCTTCTGATCCAGGTACTGCTAGGGATCTACCATTGTGGGCCAAGAAAGCGGGGCACGAATTTTTAGGAGTCATTGAGGAGCCAGGTTATTGGAGAATATTTGTTAGAAGGAAGAAGTGAACCTCTTTACTAACTACTTATTTTTTACCACTTAAAGTAAGGTTTAAAGGGAAATTGATCGTAAAAATAATAAGTTCATTATGTCTATTGACTCTATATTCTCAATCAATTTTTGGTGTTTTAAAATGTCAGGGGAGTTTAAACCGAAGATTCTTATTTTCTCAACCGATTTTATTTCAGATCCAGCGATTGATTTGACGGGGCTACTTCATAGGCATTACCCTGCTACTACATCTATTATAAGAGTGCCGTGTTCCAGCATGATAAGACCAGACATAATACTTTATGCGTTCCAATGCGGCTTTGACGGAGTATTTGTTGCGGCTGACGGTACTGATTGCCCGTTTCTAAAAGATTGTCCCGATAGAACCGCTAAAAGGATTTCAGAAGCGGTAGAACTGCTTAAGAAACATGGTATTGAGCCAGAACGACTAAAAATGTCCGCGATATGCTCCGTGTGTGTTGAACCATTCCTGAAGCATATTCATGATCTCTATGAAAAAGTGAAGAAACTGGGTCCAGTTAAGAAGAAGAGATAAAAATAAATAGGAGTGAAGAAGCGATGAAGCAAGTGAATGAGTACGATGTCTTAATAATAGGTGCGGGAATAGCTGGTATCGAAGCCGCCTTAACCCTGGGAGATGCTGGTTATAAGGTTCTATTAGTGGAGAAAGAGGGGAGTATTGGGGGAAAGATGGCTTTATTAAGTAAGACTTTTCCAACATTAGATTGTGCAAGCTGTATTGCTACACCAAAAATGGCAGCCGCAGCGCATCATCCGAATATCACTTTATTAACGTATTCTGAGGTACAGGAAGTTGTTAAGAATGGAGAAGCAGATTTCTCGGTCAAGATATTAAAGAAACCTAGGTATGTTGACTTAGATGCTTGTACTGGTTGCGGTGTTTGCGAGAATGTGTGTCCAGTGATAGTTTCGGATGAATTTCAATTCGGTATGCGAGGACGTAAAGCAGCTTATATACCATTCGATATCGCTGTACCAAAGAAAGCGGTTATAGATCTTAACAATTGTATATTATGTGGAAGTTGTGAAAGAGCGTGCCCAGCTGGTGCTATTGATTTTACTCAAGAACCAGAAATATTAGAGGTAAAAGTAGGAGCAATAATAATTGCTACGGGCTTTAAACTGTTTTCGCCAACGCTTAAGCCAGAATTCGGTTATGGTAGATGCAAGAATGTTATAACTGCTATGCAAATGGATCGCTTACTTGCTCCAACGAGACCATATAATAGTGTCTTAAGGCCTTTGGATGGTAAAGAACCTATGAGAATTGCTTATATTCTCTGCGTTGGTTCTCGTGATCACAAGGTGGGTAATCCATATTGCTCACAGATATGCTGTATGTACTCTATAAAGCAGGCACAATTGATTATGGGTGCTCTCCCATTAGCGGATGTATCGATATTCTATATTGATATTAGAGCTTTTGGTAAGGGCTTTGAGGAATTCTTTAATCAAACTCAAGCGATGGGTACGATGTTCATTAAGGGTCGGGTTATTGTTGTTGAGGAGGATAAAGAAGGTAACGTAGTAGTGAAATATGAGGATATAGATGATGGAGGAAAACTAAAGGAGGATACGTTTGATCTTGTTGTCTTAGCTGTTGGAGCGTTACCGAATTCCGATATTGTAAAAGTATTTAAGAACGTGAATATAGAACTTGATGAGGTAGGATGGATAAAGCAAGTGGATCCAAATAATAATCCCACAGCTACATCGGTGCCAGGAGTATTCGCAGCTGGATGTGTCTTGGGGCCTAAAGATATCCCTGATTCTATAGTTGAAGCTGATGCAGCTGCAGCACAATGTATGGCTTATCTGAATGAGCATAAACGTCGTGCAAAGAGGTGATGTATATGGCTAAGCGGATCGGAGTGTATGTATGCCATTGCGGCGGGAATATATCGGATGTTGTTGATGTTGAGAAGGTAGTTGAGGTAATCAAGAATTACCCAGGAGTAGTCGTGGCAAAACATTTCATGTTCATGTGCTCGGATGCTGGACAAAAAATGATCGAGGAGGACATAAAGAAGTATAATCTCGACGGCGTCGTTGTTGCTTCATGTTCTCCGAAGTTGCATGAAATGACATTTAGAAACTGTGTAGCCAGGGCTGGTTTGAACCCATATCTTTTCTATCACGTTAACATTAGAGAGGATGTATCGTGGGCGCATTCGGATAACCCAGAGGAAGCGACTAAGAAAGCTATTAGGCATGTAAAAGCGGGTATCGAATATGTGCGGCGTGCAAAACCATTAGAGAAGATTAAAGTTAAGACAACGCCGAGTGTATTAATCATAGGAGGGGGTATTGCAGGAATTAGAGCAGCCCTTGATCTATCAAGAATGGGTGTAAACGTATTCTTGGTTGAAAAGTCACCATTCTTAGGTGGAAGAGTAGCTCAGATATGGAAAGCTTTTCCGAGCGGAGAGAGCGGGAAAGATATTGTGCGAAGATTAATAGAGGAGCTTAAGAAAAGGGATAACATCGTTGTCTATACGAATGCTGAGGTTGAGAGCTTTAGTGGTTTTTTGGGTAATTTCACTGTTAAAATTAAAGTTAATCCAAGATATATCGTAAAGAAGCATCCTAAAATAGCAGAGGCTATTGAGAAGTGCCCAATAGAGGTTCCTAACGAGTTTGATTACGGGCTTACGAAGAGAAAAGCGATTTATATTCCTTACGAGGGGGCCTACCCAGATCTACCCGTAATAGATATGGAACATTGTAATAAATGTGGTGAATGCGTAAAGATTTTAGGCGATGCAGTGGACTTTAATCAACAACCACAAACAATCACGCTTAACGTTGGTGCAGTAATCGTTGCGACTGGCTTTGACACGTACGAACCCAAAGAAGGAGAATTTGGTTACAAGAAATTCCAAAACGTTATAACATTGCCGCAGTTTGAAAGAATCTTAGATATTAGTAGTGATGAAAAAATAATGTTTAATGGAAAAGAAGTAAAATCGATAGCTTTTATCTACTGTGTTGGGAGCAGGCAACTACCAACTGGTCCAGAGAAGGTTAATGAGTACTGCTCTAGGTACTGTTGCTCAGTTACAACGCATCTCAACGCAGAGTTGTTTAAGAAATTCAAAGATTTGACAATCTATAACATCTACAGAGACATTCGAACATATGGTAAATACGAAACATATTACGAAGAGGCGGGAAGGAAAGGAGCGGTCTTTATTAGATATGACCCAAATGATCCACCACGAGTCCATTCAGAGGGAGATAAACTCATCATCACTGTTAAAGATTTATTAACGAACAGAGAAGAGATAGAGATCCCTGTCGATCTTGTTGTGTTAGTTACTGGAATGGTAGCGAGAGAAAATAAGAAGCTAGAAGAAATTCTGAAGCTACCTATTGGTAGAGATGGATTCTATCAGGAGGTTCATCCCAAGTTACGACCAGTAGAAACAAATATTGCAGGGGTTCTGATAGCTGGTACTTGTCAAGCACCAAGAAATATCCAGGAGACGCTGGCATCTGCATCAGCGGCTGCTGCTAAGGCCGCATCCATTGTATTGAGGGAGACAATAGAGCTTGAGCCATTGGTTGCTTTTGTGGATCCAAGCAGATGTAATCTATCTAAGCTATGTATGAAGGAGTGTCCAGTTAATGCGATTCAAGAAAAAGAGTATGAAGGAATAGGGATTAAAGCTTGGGTAAATGAAGCTTTATGCATTGGTTGTGGATCATGTGTCGCTGTATGCCCAACAGAAGCTATTCAATTAAAGACACTATCTACTGAGCAGATCAGAGCTATGATTAAAGCTATGGCGGAGGAGATTTGAAATGAGTGGAAAGGAGAGGAGTCGTGAAAAAAGAAATACTTTCCTTTATCTTCGGGAAAAAATAGGTTTTAAGGCTCCGCCCAAAGAACTACAGGAGCGGCTTAAAGAGCAGAACGAGATAAAGAAAAAGATTCTAGAAGCATTGAAAACCGGACCTAAAACAGTACCAGAAATAGCTAAAGAGACTGGAATAGATACCTACACGGTATTTTGGTACCTAATGACGTATCTAAGATACAAGCAGATTGAACCAGTTGAGAAAACGGATGAAGGATATTGGAAATATAAATGGGTTGGAAGCAGGTGATTAAGCTATGGTGAGAACAAATCCAAATCTTATAAAAGAAATTAAGAAGCTTGGGGCATTTGATATCACAGCTTGTTATAGTTGCGGGGAATGTACTGCTATTTGCCCACTATCAGAGAATAACTTTGAATTGCCACGAATGATGATAAGGTACTCGATACTCGGGTTAGAAGACAAGTTATTATCGAGTCCACAACTATGGTTATGCTATTATTGTGGAGAGTGTAGCGAATCTTGCCCTCGCGACGCTGATCCTGGAGCGTTAATGATGGCTGCTAGGAGATACGCTATCATAAAATACTCTCTGGGCGGCATCGCGAGAATATTCTATTCCAAGTTAATGTCAGTAGTGTCCCTAATTATCCTATCTATTATCGCCGCTTTAGGAATATACTTGTTTAAGAAACCGCTAGATCTCACAAAGTTTAATCCGTTCTCATTACTGAGCTACGAGTTTATCCACACAGCGGGCCTAGTTTTAGCTGTTTATATTGCTGTTATCGCTTTACTACAAGGGATAAAAATGTACAATTACATAAAACATGGCGCTCTAGAAGGAAACTTGTCAACTGGGACAAAAGTCAAAAATTTAGTTAAGAGCTTTTTCATTATACTTTTTGGAGAAGTGCTTGCTGAACGACGTTACTCGAAGTGTGAGAGACAGAATAGGTACATAGCACATCTGGCAATATTCTGGGGCTTTGTTCTAATGTTCCTCGCTACATCACTAGATTATCTGAAAAACAGCAATTTACTTGGATTGAGAGAAAGCTTTGAAATTCTTAGAGCCATAGATATCGAATTTTTTGGAGTTCTAGCTAGAGCATTCGGTATCATTGGAGGCTTAATCGGTGCTTATGGATCCATATACTTTATCTATAAAAGATTAATCAAAAATGATGTTTACTCCCAATATAGTCATGAGAGCGATTGGTCTTTCCTGATACTTGTATTCCTCGCAATATTGACTGGTTTCCTAATAGACATATTCATGTACACAAACATGTTTCTTCTAGCATACGTGATGTTCGCGACACATCTAATATTTGTCTTCGATCTAATTGTAACGGCTCCATTTACAAAATTTGCACACTTTGGCTATCGAATAATTGCTGTATGGTTCTATGAGTATCAAAAATTAAAAATCAGCAAATAGTTTTCACTTTTATTCCATATCTTTTCTAATACTTTCCTAGTCATTTATTTCTAATTATTTATTTATGAATATTGATAATTTCCTACCACTTCAAGCATGTGCATTCTACAAGCTTTAGAGGTTTATATTATCGTCTTCCTCTACTCAATGCTCTTTGTATAGCTTCTTTAAGTATCTTGGTGTGAGGATAGGGATCGTCCTTAAGAATGTAGAGAATTACGATTTTTCCATATCCATGATTTTCTCCAATGTATAAATCTTACTTAATATAAAGTAATTTTCCGAATAGTTTAGAGATTTTTAGAGTTCTGGAAGCCATGGGGGTTTACCAGTTATGAAGTGAGAAAAATTTGCTAAGGCGTTTTCTCTAGATACTATTTCTAGAATATCATTCGGGGAATCATAGACATTTACGGTCAGAAATGAGGGCTTAATTTTGATAGTTGATATAAATTTTTTCAAAAGATTGGCTACGGGGATCTCATCTTCTCTTCTCCTAGTAATAAACGCAATTCTTGGGCCTAATGTGATTATGGGTCCGATTTCTTTTTGATGTTTCTTCAGGAAGTTTAACAAATCTCTGCCCGAAGCCCATACGGGAGGTCCACGGATTCTCATATAGAGAGGTAATTTCTTAGTATTTGTTTCTAGGAGAATTAGAATGCTTTTCCTACCCTCAAAAATATCGATATTGTATAAGTATACATCTTCTTGTTTCCTGATAAATTGTTGTATTTTATCCATTATTCTTTTAGCCTGACCCCAGTAAGTATCTGGGGACACGTCTGGATTTATCTCGAGTTCTACGAGAATGATTGATCTTTCTTGGAGATGCTTTAGTAATTCGTTTGGGGGCAAGATGGCTTCTTTTGGAAAGAAAAAAGTGTCACTAGGTTTTTCTAGAAATAGTTTAGCCGCTATTTTAACTTTCAGAAATGTTTGGTTTGAGAGATTAGCGGTGACGTTTCTCTTGGGATCTGTTGGATCTATTATAATCACTCTTTTTTTGAATGTCTTTTTTGCCTCCTTCTCTGTCCATGTCTTAGTAAAATCAATAAATATTCGAGGTTTATTAGCGATTTCCAAGAGAGTTCTGAGAAAGGATCTATAATGAATTATTAATAGTTCACAAGCATAACCAGAAAATCCCTGAACTTTTATCTCAGCCCCATAAGCACCAATTCCTTTGAGAAATGCTTTGAGGAGACGGACTTCGTCGCATAATTCTCTCGTCAAATGCTGTTTAAGAAAACGTGTATGACGCGGCGTCCTATCAACGGCGGATAATACTTTATCTTCTATGTAATAGCCTGGAACGATTTCTATTTCTACATCATCAATAAGGGTTTTCAAATATGGGTGCTCTGCGTATCTATGCTCAAACTGGTAAGGTAGTTTCTCTTCTAGGATATTAAGAATTTCTTGGAGAAAGTCTTTCGGCTTGCACTCTCTCAATAAGATGAATATGTCGATGTCCCTATCACCCGATAACCATGTATCGTGGGCAAAGGATCCATGAACTTCAACGGAGAATGGAACTGGAAGTCCATTTAGGGCCTCTCTCACTTCTTCACAAACTTTTTCAGCTACTTTTTGTAACTTCTCTTCCTCATTAGGTTTTGGAGTAATTTTTTCTAATACCTTCCTAAGGATCAGAGAGAGTTCTGGTCGTATTTTTGTGCTTTCTGAAATCGATAACATCTTAATCATCTACGGGATTAATTTCTCATCGTTATCTGCTCTAATGTAAGGAAGGATATATTCTTGACTCACTAAACTATGTTGTTGCTTAATGAAAATCTGAAATTAGGAAACATATAATGTTAATTATGTAGCACAAACTATTAGGATGTATCAAGACGTTATTAGAAACTATTTTAAAGGCTAGGAATTACTTTTGTGCATGCTGTATTTTGAAGTTAAATATAGACTTTAAGGATCTTTTCAACTAGCATTGGATTATTATGGTGGATTATGAATTGGTTGAATATGCTAAATCGAGAGTAAGGACAATAATGGCGAAGAGCAAGCTCTATGGAGTTGATTACGCTATCAATCCCTACATTGGTTGTGAACATGGTTGTGTTTATTGCTACGCTAGGTTCGTTTATATAAGTATGGGAAAAGATCCTCTTGAATGGGGTAAACGAGTTGTTGCAAAGGCAAATGCGGTCGAGTTATTGAAGCGAGAAGTGGTTCGGAATAGGAGAGGTGTGGTTCTAATAAGCAGCGTTACTGATCCTTATCAACCCCTGGAGCGTAGAGAGTTCCTCACTCGAAGAATCTTGGAGGTTTTGCATAGATATGGTTATCCAGTAGTGATTCTTACCAAATCAGATCTAGTCCTGAGAGATATAGATCTCTTCAAAAAATTCTCGGAGATTGAGGTAGGGCTAACGATCACGTCATTAAACGATGATGTTCGTGAAATTTTTGAACCTATGGCGCCTAAACCAGAAAATAGGATTAGAGCACTGAAAATGCTGGTAAAGGAAGGAATTAGAACATATGCACTCATCGGGCCTTTGCTCCCCCTTTTTGTAGACAAGGAGATCGATTCGCTACTAGAGACTCTAGCAGATATTGGTGTAGGAAGAATATTAGTGGATAAGCTAAATCTTAAAGCCAAAAACTGGGTAAGTATTAACATTGCCTTAAGAAATAATCTTGACCCACACACAGTATCAGAATTCTGGAGAGCAGCGAGAAGCACACAATACTTCCTAAGTTTAAAGAAAAAAATTACTAGAAGATCTAAAGAGCTAGGACTTCAAATAGACTTCTGCTACTAGCTTTTTGATAACAAAAATAAAAAAAGTTGAAGTTGATCCAAAAATAAGTTAAAAGTGATGAGTTATTCATTCAAGGTGCTCTGGGCCTAAAGTTTTTCTTCCCTCACTCTTTGCTTTTTCGATAGCCTTCTTCACTAATTCTTCAACCTTAGTGTTTAAGGCTTCGTAGAATTTCTCGGAGACTCGGAGCCCCTCATTTTTTACAATTTCACGAACTTTACTCTTATATATAAGGAGCTCTGGCATAGGAATCACCATAAAAGGAGAAGTCACTATCTATCTATAAATAAGGTTTAAAATCTTTTCGTTCTTCTTTCCTCTTAGAGAAACGCTATCCTTAAAAATAAATGAAAAATAGCCCTGTGCGAAACGTTCTCTATGAGCCTGCTCCAGCTTCTTTTTTCTCAATCATCGAAAGTAGCACGAATGCAGCCATGACTCCTTTTTCCGCTGCTTCTTGGAGAAATTTCTTTGCGGTTTCTATATCTTTCCTCCTTATATATAGCAAGCCATAGAGGTATGGGATATACGGGTTATCAGGGGCTACTTTTTGTGCTCGTTCAATATACTCTTTAGCTTCATCTATTTTCTCCATGGTTAAGAGTGTGCTAGCTGTGTGAATATATCCCGTAACGTCTTTTGGATTAAGTTCTATTACTTTCTTAAACATCTGTAAAGCTGTTTCGTTATCTCCTCTGTCTCTAGCTAAGATTCCAAAGTAGAGATGTGGGAGAGGATTTCTAGGATCGATCTCCATAGCCTTATTTAGTAGTTCTTCAGAGAATGCTGGTGCTATTCCCCTTATTGAGTAGGCTAAATCTGAGATAAACTCGGGATCGTTGCTAATGGTTAAGACTTTTTCTAGTCGTCCTCTCTCAGCTAGGAATATTGCGTGAGCAAAGGATATTTCATCATCCACTTTATCTGGCTCCAGTTTTGCTGCTTCGCATATCTCCTTGAATTCCTCTATATTACCTCTTTCCCTCTCTAACCAAGCTTTCAGCAATGAGAATAAGGTAATGTGGAAATCGCTCATATAGTTTCCGTATCTTTCTAGCTCGTTGAGACTCTTTTCTAAACCATTGATATCGCCTAACATTTTTGCCGTAAACGCTTTTCTGGATAAGATCTCTACAAGGATAGATACATCGCTCAACTTGGACGCTACATCAGCTGCTTCATCAAACGTCTTTAAAGCCTCTTTCAACAAATCATTGGCATAGAGAGTCTTTCCTTTCTCATATTTTATTAGAGCAGTTACTAATGGTTCCTTAGAGATTTCCTCCGCCTCCGTGAATATATGTACTGCTTTCTCGGGGGCATTGGCGTGATCGAATAACATACCACACATTAATAAAAACTCGCTTCCTTTAGGAATCTGTTTAGCCAACGAAACGAGTTCTGGGATAGATAACTCCTCTAGAACACTTTCATGTTCCGGATACATATTAATAGAGAGAGCTATGTCTGCAAGGATTGGGTCTCTCTTACATTCAGACACGATATTCTCTGGAACTTTAGCGTACCCCAAAACGCCATTATCAAGGGCTCTAAAGAAGAATTCTACTAAAGCTTCACAAATTTCTGGAATTTCCATGCCTTATCAACTTTTAAGAGCGAAGATTAAGACAAAGCGAGAGAGAAACAATATTTAAGCTTTTTTATGAGAAGCTGTGCCTAATAGAACACTTTCTTAGAAATTTATCATGCGATTTACCAAAATAGAGTACCGTGGAAATCGTTAATACGCAACGAAAAAGATCTAAGGAGAAAAAATACTGCTTTAGATAGTTTGAAAAAATAAAGGTTGGGAGGTAAAGTTTGGTACGTGATTTTTGTTAAATCAATTTGATGACTTTGAATTGGTGTAAGATGAGGTGGTTCGGAATAATCTTATGTCTATGATTCATGTTCCCTAGCAACTATTAGAGTTAATGTATCTCTGATGGATTCTAAGGCCCGGATGTTTCTAATAACTACGTCATTAAGATGAGCTTCGTCCCTAATCTCTATCTCAGCAATTAAATCGTAAGGCCCTAGAACTTCCATTAACCTTTTTACCTCAGGTATTTTAAGTAGAGCATTTATGGCCTCATCTTCTTTACCAGCCTCTATTTTAGCGAGAACATACGCACGCATATTTTATCCTCCTTTCAGTGGTGGCAAAATAGATATGTGTTTTGAAGAATTTAAATAATTACAGTTACAACATGTGCTGTATTCTAGTTAATAAGTTGCTAAGCCTCAGCTTCTAAAGAATTCAACTACCTTTCAACTCTCCTGTGAAAATAAGCATAATACTAAAAAATGTATTAACGTAGCTTGGGTATTGGATCTTTCTAGAGAACTCTCTGTTAGTTGGGTCATTAATTAGAGTATGGTGATGCCTTATTGCCAAGTGCGAGTAATGGAGTTGATAGGAGAATATGGGCTCATCCAATTCTAGAATTTAAACGCGGTAAAAAAGTCAAGTTCTATTTCGAGGGAAAAGAAGTAGAGGGTTATGAGAACGAGTCGATAGCAATAGCTCTCTATGCTTCTGGAATAGACATATTGTCTTGGACTCCACAAGGACGACCTAGAGGAGCCTTTTGTATGATAGGAAAGTGCAGTAGTTGTTTCATGGTCGTAAATGGGGTTCCAAATACAAGAACGTGCAGAGAACCTGTGAGAGAGGGGCTACAAGTATTTCGTCAAAGAGGATTACCCTCTATACCAGAAGTTCGAGAGGAAGGCGAGTCTCCTGAGGAGGAAGTGTTAGAAACGGATGTCTTAATTATAGGGGGAGGACCGGCTGGTCTTTCTGCAGCTCTCAAAGCAGCAGAATACGGCCTAAATGTTCTTCTTGTAGAAGATCATTTTAGACTCGGAGGTCAACTAGTTAAACAAACGCATAAATTTTTTGGATCAAAAGAGCTTTTTGGTGGTCTCAGAGGTTTCCAGATTGCTGAGATGTTAGCGGATAAGGTATTGAATAACGAGAATATTAAGGTACTTACCGAGACCATTGCTTACGGAGTATTCAGAGATGGATGGGTAGGATTAGCATCGAAAAACAAGCATTATAGGGTTAGAGCAAAAACAATGATTTTCGCAACTGGTGCTCACGAGAATTACCTAGCATTCCCAGGAAACGATTTGCCAGGAGTGATGGGGGCTGGTGGTGCACAAACCTTAATGAATGAATACGGGGTAAGACCAGGGAATAATGCTCTCGTTGTAGGTGCTGGGAACGTTGGGTTAATAATAGCTTATCAGCTTCTCCAAGCTGGCGTAAACGTAAAAGGAATCGTTGAAATAATGCCCCAAATAGGAGGTTGGGCAGTTCATGCTGCAAAAGTGAGGAGGTACGGGATACCGATTTTCACAAGACATACAATAAAGAGAGTTTGGGGAAAAGACCGTGTAGAGGGCGCAACAATAGTTCAAGTAGATGAAAACTTTCAGCCTATTCCTGGAACAGAGAAAGATATTGAATGCGATTTAGTCCTACTCGCTGTCGGTCTCACACCAGACGCTAGTCTCCTAGCTCAGACTGGCGCCAAGATGGCTTGGGTATCAGAACTGGGTGGTTTAGTAGCGTACAGAACCAAATATATGGAAACCACTGTACCTGGAGTATTTATAGCTGGGGATGTTAAGGGAATCGAAGAAGCAACAGTTGCTATGCTAGAGGGACAAATAGCCGCATTATCAGCGGTTATTAAAGTGAAAGGAGAAATCCCCAAAGCTGTGGAAGAGCGAGAGAAACTCGTTAAGATTCTTGATGAGTATCGTCAGTCTCCTCTTTTAGCTCGTGTTAGAGAAGGTATTAAGAAAGTATTGCTTACGGAGGGTGAGTGTTATGAATAAGGAAATTCCCCCCTACAGAGTAAATGGTATAATTCCTCTTGAAGTAATTAAAGAGCTCGGACTATTGCCTCCAGAAGAAAGGTTAAAAAAAGGTCCAGTAGTGCTTATAGAGTGCCCCGAAAGAATACCATGTAATATTTGCGTAAGCGCATGTCCCTACGGGGCTATTTCAATGAATTCTATAACAGACATACCAAAAGTGGACTGGAATAAATGTGTGGGATGCGCTACTTGTGTAGCTCTTTGTCCCGGATTAGCGATCTTTGTCATTGACCTCTCTCAGGAAGATAAGGGATACGTAACAGTGCCCCACGAATTCTTACCAGCACCGAAGAAAGGCGAGGAAGTCACCCTGTTGGGAAAAGATGGCAGAACCTTAGGTACGGGAAAGGTAGTTCGAGTTTTCGAGCGTAACAAGACCTATGTGGTAACCGTAGAAGTGCCCAAAGAATTAGTTTTTGAGGTGAGGGCGATATGGGTAGGGAAGAAGTAAAGAATAAGGAACACCCAGTCATAATATGTAGGTGTGAAAACGTTACGCTTGAGCAAATAGAGGAGGCCATCAAGGAAGGAATAACTGACTTAGAAACGCTTAAAAGAAAATTGAGAATCGGAATGGGTCCGTGTCAAGGGAGGACATGCTTACCAGTTGTGATAAGACTGCTCGCGAGAAAGCTAAAGAAAAGACCCGATGAGCTTCTAATCCCTAAGCCCCGACCACCGATATCACCAATCCCTGCAAAAATATTCCTAGGTGGAGGGGAAAAGGATGAGGAGTGAGACTGTAATCATAGGCGGTGGAATAGTAGGTCTTTCCATAGCTTATTATCTGGCTACCATGGGTCACAAAGATTTAGTACTCGTAGAGCAGAACTATCTTGGAAGCGGCGGAACCTTCAGATGTGCAACGGGAATAAGAGCATCATTCACAACAGAGGAGCACATAGTTCTCCTCAGGGAAAGTATCAACCTCTGGAAGGAATTATCAGAGAAACTGAACTTTTTCTATTCACGTAGCGGTTATGTATGGTTACTAAGAACAGAGGAGCAGTTAAAAGCGTTTACAGAGTATTCAAAAATCCATAACAAGTACGGTGTTCCCACAAGAATAGTACAACCAGAGGAGATAAAAGAGCTTGTCCCAACAATAAATACTAATGGCATTATAGGAGGTCTTCATGACCCATTAGCTGGTAAAGCTGATCCCTTTGAAGCCGTCTTATCCCTTGCAAAAGCAATTAGGAGCATGGGAGCCAAAATCTGTACTCAGACGAGGGTTGAGAAAATAATTGTAGAGAATAATAAAGTAAAAGGGGTCAAAACATCGATTGGTGAAATCGAATCTTCAAACGTGGTTATAGCAGCTGGATATGGCTCAAGAGAACTAGCTAGAACAGTAGGTATTAATCTACCCCTCAAAAACGTACCGAGACATGCATTAGTGACGGAGAAGTTTCGGGAAGTTTTTAAACCCCTGGTAATAGACTGGACAACAAGTAGCTACATAGTTCAAACGCATGCTGGAACTTTCTTGATAGGGGCCGATGTAGAGGAAGAACCAGATTCCCCCGCTACTCAGAGGATAGACTATATTCCAAGAGCGGTAAGAATAATGGTAAAGCTCTTCCCATGGCTTAAGCATGTGAATATTCTGAGATACTGGACTGGATACTATGTGATGAGCCCTGATAGACATCCCATCCTAGGTCCATTAGAAAACATAACTGGACTATACGTGGCGACAGGTTTTAGTGGACACGGGTTTATGATGGCTCCAATCGTCGGGAAGGTGCTTGCGGAATGGATAATTGATGGAAAACCATCAATTCCACAAGCAGAAAGATTGAGTTTCGAGAGAATAAAGCTAGGAAAGCTTATTGAAGAGAAAGCAGTTTTCGGCTAATCTCTCTCACTAATAGACAGTCCCTGCAACGTCAACACAGTTAGAAGCAGTTTTTTAAGCCTTTTTTCAATCTCTCTACCTCTGTTTAAAACCTCGTTGAAAAGTTCTCTATTAGCTTCATCTATGAGCTCTTTGAGCATCTTGTAAAGAGATAATAAAAATTCACGCAATATATTACACTGGAGACACTCAGAATTCTTCAATTTAAGAGACGATAACTTGGTCATCTTCTCAATATAATTAACCATTAATTCCCTTTGCTCCTCTAAAGCTCGTTTAAATTCATAACACTCTTTGCAAAGCATAGCTTGTGGCGACTCACAGCTACTGCAGATAGGTCGTCTGCAACGAATACAGATAGTTTCCGCTTTTCTCTCGTTACAGATTTCACAGATCTCCAAAAGAATCACCCGAATTTATAAAGTATCATTAAAGGATGGATAGTGAGTCTAATATTTAATCATTTATAAGCAGAATTCATTAATAGGATATGAACTATGGAAAGGGGCGATTTCTGGATGCCATACTACGCCTGTCTAAGAGCAAATTCGTCTTTTAAGAGGGTTTTTACCATAGTAGCTACTGCTTTTGGAAACATCCATATAGAAGAACATCAGAGAAGAGATGGATCTTTCTTAGGAATAGTTGTAGGGCAGGATTTTTTGAGAAGATCCAAGGAATTTATTGGAACATTGTTACTCTTAGAAGATATGGGTGAGAAAACTCTCATAAAATTCATAGCACTCGGCGGAATTATGCTTGGAAAGGATAGTACTTTTTTAAAGAATTGCGAGGAGCAACTATCGGATCTAATAAAAACTCTCTCTAAAGAGGGAATCGGTGTAGAGGTTTTGGAGAGGAACCCTCACTTTTT
>Ga0180301_10000472_pt1 | contig 30894 bp, 34 predicted proteins | sample GuaBasSediGuay16_FD_121797 | JGI IMG/M metagenome (GOLD analysis project Ga0180301, IMG submission 121797) | Subseafloor sediment microbial communities from Guaymas Basin, Gulf of California, Mexico - Guay16, Core 4569-2, 12-15 cm | ecosystem: Environmental > Aquatic > Marine > Hydrothermal... | reverse complement strand
GCTGTGACAACCCGTTAAATCAAGTAGTCACAGCATGTGGAAGTGGGGCAGTGGCAGCAAAATCTGCCTATACTTTTGTTAGTGGTGTTGAACTTTGATTTTTTAAGATATGACCTATGTCAATTCAGTAAAAAATAATAAAAAATCAATGGTATTCATGCGTTCCTAACACCACTGGAACTCCAAATTTTTCCTCCAACAGCTTTGCAAAATCTTCAGCACTACCATATGGACATTTTGGAATTGCATTAACCAAGCAGGAGCTTAGATGTATCACGTCTGGTTTAATTTCTGACAACCTCAAAGCCATGCCCGTGTTGGGTACGATCGTTCTGCCTGGACACTCACACTTGACAAAAGCCACAACGCTTGAAGGTTCATCAAACTTCCCTTCTCCGAGTGCTGCAGCCTTCAAACACCTCCACTCTCCAGGACATCCATATCCAGTGTCCATGTATGCTCCACAACCAATTACTACAACTTTTTTCATAAAACCACCAAAAGTTCTTGTATTCTAAAAATTTAAACTTTGCCTTACTTATAATTTAAAAGATTAATGCCAGAAGATAAAAGATTGACAAATTAATCTGCGTGTTTCTTTATTTTATCAATTAGCCCACTTTTACTGAAAGGTTTTTCAATGATTTCTAAAGCCCCAGCTTCCAGCATTTCCTTCCCTTTATGTTTTGCAAAAGCCGTAATTGCCAATATTTTTGCATCCTTATCGATCTTTAAGATCTCTTTGGTTGCATCAATGCCACTCATTTCAGGCATGACTATATCCATCAATACGATGTCCGGTTTGAAAGTTTGGTATTTCTCAATCGCATCCTTACCATTCACTGCCACCTCAACTTCAAAATCTGATAGCATTAACTTTAAAGCCTCTAACAAAGCGATGTCATCTTCTACAATCAGAACTTTCATACCACCACCTACCTGTATTTTTTCAAAAACTCTTTAATTTTTTCTGATTCTATCCACCCCTCATCAAGTTTTTTAATAACATCTACAATCCTTTTTATCTGCTCAATCGTCATGTCTGCAACATCCACATCCATTTTCGTTTCAGCAATAGCCTGTAATGTTGCCAACGGATTTCTTATGTGATCTATCAAAACAGCAAACTGCTCTATGTTTTTCTCAATCTGCTCGTACGCTCTCTTTTTTACCTCATCGAGCTCAAGTGTTTTTATTGCAAAAGCTAAATCGTTAGCCATCGTCTTGAGCAATTCCATTTCCCCCTCTTTTACTCTATCGGTTGTCAGGTATACTGTGATTATACCCTTGACTTCTCCGTCAACAACCATTGGTATGCTTAAAACTTGTTTAAACCCATTCTGTACCGTGCATCCATAACAAGTTTCTTCACTCTTAGCTACCATCAACTTACATTTCAGGGCATCTTTATTACTTTGCAATCTTTTTGTTGTTCTACTACTCTTTCATCCCCATAAAATGCCACTGGAAGAACTCTTCCATTTTCAACCAGACAGATTGTAACGGTGGAGTAATCTTCCAATAAAGCCAGCTCCTCACAAGCTTTTTCCAATAACTTCTGTTTATCTTTTTCATGAATAATTAATTCATTTATGTTGTTTATGGCATTCAGAAGTCTGTTTAGCCTTGTTAGTTCTGTGACATCACTTGCTATCACCAAACAATGTTTCCCCCCAGACAAGTCGATTGGTAAGAAGTTGGCGTGAATGTACTTATTACCCCTTCGATTCCTCAATTCAATTTTCTCACCCCTTTTTATCACATTATCGATAATCCTCATCCTTTTCTCCGCTTGTTCTTTTGGTAGTATCTCAAACAAGTCCTTGCCGACCGGATTTGTACCAATAATTTCTGCCACCTTTGGATTAGCCTCAACAAATACACCATCTTCATTTAATATTGCAACCAAGTTTGGTGAATTCTCAAAAATTTTCCTGAATTTTTCTTCACTCTCCTTAATTTTTCTCTCCATCTCGATTTTTTCTGTTATATCAATCAACGTCCCAACAACAGCAGGTTTTCCTTTATAGATAATTCGTGAGCCAAAAACCTCGTTAGCTCTTACTTTTCCATCTTTTCTTACCATTTTTAGTGTGTAGTTTATTGCATCTACTTTGCCCTCAATTCTAAGTCTAAGGTTTTTATCAACCAATTCTCTGTCTTCAGGGTGGATAAACTGCAATGGACTCTTACCAATTAATTCATCCACTTCATACCCCCATAATTCGGCAAGTTTTGGATTTACGTATTTAAAAACACCGTCTTGGATTAGATATATGCCAACCAAAGATTTTTCAGCCAAGGTTCTAAACATCTCCTCAGATTCTTTAAGCTTTTCCTCCATTTTTTCTTCTCAGTTATATCTATTCTACATGCCAGTGTTTTGTCGTCTGGCAGTTTTATTATTTTCACTTCTACATCTCTAATTTCTCCATCTTTTCTTAGTAATTTGTACTCATAGTGTGATGGGACTTCCTTACCTTCCATTCTCCTTCTGTTGTACTCAATAACTCGTTGCCTGTCTTTTTCGGCGACGAACTTTGAGAGAGGCCTACCAACTATCTCTTCTTTTGTATAACCTGTTAATTTTGCAAATTCTTCATTTACATCGACAAATTTACCATCTTTGTCAGCGACTGTGATTGCAGCTGGATTTTGTTCGAAGAATCTTCTGTATTTTTCTTCACTTTTTTCAATTCTTTCTCCATTTTTTTCTTTTCTGTGATGTCTCTGCTTATCCCTTCAACAGCAACAACTTTCCCATCTTTAAACACAGGCCACTCCACAAATTCCAGATGAATCGTCCTACCATCCTTTGTTATAGCCCTACTCTCAAACCTAACAGTCTCACCATTTATCACCCTCAAAAAGTTATTTTTCAGATTTTCCAAATCCTCAGGATGGCTAAGAACTCTTGCAGTTTTGCCAATCAACTCCTCCTTCCTGTAACCAAGCATCTCCGCATACCTCGGATTAAGATCGATAAATCTGCCTTTTGTATCTACAACAAAGAAGAGGTCTTTAGCTCTGTCAAAGAATCTCTTGTATTCCTCAAGTTTTGTCTCCAGAGTTTTGCGATCGGTGATATCCCTAACGATAGCTTGAATGTAGCATTCATCTCCTAACTTGATGCGATTTAGGCTTACTTCAGCATCAAATAACGTGCCATCTAATTTACAGTGTTTCCATTCAAAAAATTGTGGATTACCCTTTAATGCTGCATTTATCTTTTCTAAAGCTTTTTCTTTCGAATCTCTACCATCCGGTTGTTTTGGTGGTGAGAACTCGTAGGGTTTTTTACCAATTATATCCTCCTTTTTGTTGCAACCAAACATTTCCAGCGTTTTTGAATTGCACTCAACAAAAACATCATTTTTCATCAGAAAGATTGCATCGTTTGCTGATTCGAATAGCATTCGATATCTTTCTTCCGATTTTGATAGTTCCTCTACCTTCTCTTCATACTTTCTCTCCAAATACAAACACAAAGCTGTAAAGATTGCCAATCCTAAAATTGATAGCCCGCCTATGATAAAGACCTCAATCATAACCCTTTAACCTCACAACAAACACACTACCCCTCGGCTTGTTGTCTTCAACGCTTACATCACCACCATACCTTTCAACAACCTTCTTTACTATGTACAATCCTAGACCTGTATGTCCTGTTTCGCCGTAGTAAAAGCCCTCATCAAACAACTTATCCTTAATCTCATTCGGTATTCCCTTGCCGTAGTCTGCAATCCTTATCTCGCAAAAGTCATTAAGCCTGTTTATCGTGACATCTATTCTGTCTGTTTTTCCATGTGTTATTGCATTCCTAACTATGTTGTCTATCACAACTGGTAAAACCTCGTCAGCCAGAACTGTGCAGTTACCTTTGATGTTGAAATCTATGTCATATTTCTTAATCACCTCATCCAGCACCGCTTTAACGCTGTAGGGCTTTAACTCTCTTGTTGTTGTTAACTCCTCAAGCTCTCTCATCTGATTTATCAGCTTCACACTTCTCTCAATCGCTTTGAAGACTTTTTCCAACGCCTTCTCATCTCTATTTTCCCTGTAAAGCTGTAGGTACGCATCTATTACCGTTAAGTCGTTGAGTATGTCGTGTCGCATGATCTTGTTTATCAGACGTAGGGTATCGTTCAATTCGATTAAGTCTCTCTCCATCTTCTTTCTTTTAGTAATGTCTCTTGCCACACCCAATCTTCCAACGACATTTCCCTCATCATCGTGCAAATTTGTAACATTCAGTTCTACAGGTATTCTTTCTCCATCGCTCTTAACAATCTCTATTTCATATACTGGAATAACCTCTCCAGCCAAACCCCTTTTGAACCTATTAATTGTGGACTCGATGTATTCTGGAGCAACGATTTCTGCAAAGTGTTTTCCAAGCATGTCCTTGATTGAATAACCAGTAATCTCCTCAAATTTTCTATTTAGGTAAGTAAATTTACCATTTACATCCAGCACAAACACGATGTCATTAATAGTTTCAACAAGTGTACGATATCTTTTCTCAGACTCTCTTAGCTTGTCTTCCATCAATTTTTTCTCTGTTATGTCTCTAACACTTCCCAAGACTACCCTCTTACCTTTATACATTATAGATTTAACAGAAAACTCACAATATCTTATATCACCATGTTTTGTAATTACTTTTGAAATGTGTGATTCTGGTGCATCTTCTCCCATAAACCTTCTTGTCAAGTAATCTCTAATGCGATCTCTGTCCTCAGGATGAATTAAGCTGAGTGGATCGATTTTGTACAGTTCCTCCTTTGAATAACCTGTAATCTTACAAACGTTGTCATTTACAAACAGAAAACCGTTTCTATCAATCAAATAAACAGCATCGTGTGTTTTTTCTACGAGAGTTCTGTATAACGACTCGGATTCTTTCAGTTTTTCTTCAATTCTTTTTCGATCAGTAATGTCTCTAAAATTGCCTTGAAATCCAACAATTTTGTCTCCTTCCCAAGTCAAACTTATGTTGCCTTCAACAAATATTCTATCTCCCTTTTTCGTTACAACTTCAAATTCAACACCCCTTATATCCTTCTTTCTTTTGTAGCCTTCATAGTATTTCTGAAAAATAAGGTCAGCATACTCATCAGCAACCACTTTTTTAAAACTCTGACCTATTACCTCATCCCTTGAATATTTTGAAAGGTTTTCAAAAGCTTTGTTAACTTCAACAAGTTCGCCTTTTAAATTTGAAACAACGATTACATCCATAGAATTCTCAAAGAGCATCCTATATTTTCGTTCCCTCCTCTTTAACTCCTCCTCCATCTTTTTTCTCTGAGTTACATCTCTGGCAATACCCTGTATTGCAACAACCTCACCATCTTCAATAATAGGTCTTGCTCTAATCTCAACCCATATCGGCTCTCCATTTTTAGTACGGCACAGAAGTTCAAAAGGATCTGTAGGCTTTTTTGTTCTTAAAATCTCCTTAATTTTCTCAAAAGCAAGTTGTACGTAACTTTCATCAACTATATCCGCTATATTTCTCTTTCCTAATTCTTCTTTGGTATATCCAAAAGTCTCAAAAGCAATTTTATTTGCATCAATAAAATGCCCATTGAGATTATGAACGTAAAAGATGTCATTGGCATTCTCCCACAGATCTCTATACCTCTCTTCATTCCTCCTTAACTTCTCTTCAATTTTCTTTTTCTCAGTAATGTCAAAGAATATTCCAAATCCCGCAGCTTTGCCGTTAAAAATTGTATTTGAAAAAGAAAATATGCCCCACCTGACTTCACCATTTTTTGTGCAATAGGGAATCTCGTAAACATTTGGTTCAACAATCTCCCCTCTTTGTATTTTTTTACCTTTTTCTTTGGCAATTTCTCTTAAATCAGGATGAACAACCTCCCAAAAGTGCATTTTCAGCAACTCGTCTTTTGTAAACCTTGTAAATTTCTCACATGCCGAATTACAATATACAAAGTAATCATCTTGGTAGATAAAAACACCGGCAATTGAATTCTCAGCCAAAGTTCTGAAACCTAACTCCCTCTCTTTAAGCTCCTCTTCAAACTTCTTTCTTTCCGTAAAATCTTCTGCAAAATGCAAAAACATTGTAGAACCATCAATATTCAACTTGCTAACTCTAACCCTTAACCATTTACCGATACTTGATTCATAAAACTCCTCCTCACCTTTCCAACCTCTCAAAAGATTCATTATTGCACAGTATTCTGGCGGAGAATCGGTGGAATGAAAAACCCTGTAACATTTTTTACCTACAACGTCACCAAAGAGTTCTTTCACTTTGTCGTTAATCATGATAATGTTAAAGTCTTCATCAATGACTGCAGCAAACAGGTCCAATTGATTTAGGATGTGTGCAAGGTCAACAGTAATACTTTTCATAATAATTGTGATGAAGTAAAGCTTATTTAATTTTTGTGGTGTACTGTTCAACTTTTCTTAACTCAATTGTCAACAATTTTTCTGATACAAATTCGAAAATGATTTAAAGCTGGCTTATGAAAAGAATTCGGTGATAATATGGTTAATTTTGAACTTACTCAGGAACAAAAGGATATACAGAAAGCTGCGAGGGAATTTGCAGTAAACGAGTTTACAAAGGAAAGGGCTGAAGAGTACGACCAAAAAGAGGAATTTCCATTCGATTTATGGAAAAAGGCATGTGAGCTTGGATTTATTGGTGTGCATTTTCCTGAAGAGTATGGTGGGGCTAGCTTAGGAATTTTGGAGAACACACTGATTGTTGAAGAGTTTTGTAGAGCGGATAGCACAATTGGTAGTGCAATAATACTTGCTGACTTCTCGTCAGAAGTTGTAATGAGATTTGGAAGTGAACAGCAAAAAGAGGAGGTTTTGCCAAAGGTTGCTGGTGGTAAAGCAATTACTGCAGGCTGTTACACTGAACCTGAAGCAGGAAGTGATTTGACTATAATAAAAACTAAGGCGGAGAAGGAGGGGGATGAATGGATAATAAACGGGACAAAGACGTTTATCACAAATGGAACAATAGCAGATTACTTCATCGTTTTGGCGGTTACTGATCCAGAGGCAAAGCCAAGGTATAGGGGATTTACAACATTTCTCGTGAAGAAGGATGCTGAAGGATTGACAACGAGCAAGATTGGTGGAAAGTTTGGAATAAAGGCATCTCCAACTGCAGAAGTCAACTTTAAAAATGTTAGAGTTGGAGATGATGCAATAATAGGGCAGCTAAACAAAGGATTCTACCACGTATTGGAGTTTTTTGATGAGAGCAGGATTGAAATTGCCGCTCAAGCTTTGGGCATAGCTCAAGGAGCTTTTGATAGAACAGTCGAATACACAAAGCAGAGAAAGCAGTTTGGACAGCCGATTGCAGCGTTTCAGGCTTTACAACATAGACTTGCCGACTTAAAGACGCAAATTGAGACTGCAAGGCTTTTAATTTACAAATCAGCCTGGAATTACGACCAAGGCAGAGTTGATCCGGGCTTAACCTCAATGGCTAAATACTGGGCTGGGAAGGTAGCAGTTAAAGTTTGTGATGAAGCCATTCAGATGCATGGAGGATACGGATACATAGCTGAATATGAGGTCGAGAGATTTTATAGAGATGCAAAGATAACTGAAATTTACGAAGGAACCAAGGAAGTTCAGCTAAATACGATTGCCAAGGATTTGTTGGGTAAATTCAAGTAATTTCTGATTTTTCCAATTTTCTCCCGTTTATTGTTATTTTTTTAAATTTAAGTTTAGAGTTACGATATTCTGCTTGGTAAGCATGATACCACCGTTAGCCACGTCTTTATTGGGTTTACCACTCAGGTTGCTTGCGATAGGAATTATAGGAGCCATAGCTTTTCGTGTTGTAATTTACTTGCTTACCGCATTCTTTGCAAGACCAATCGTAACGTTGTGGTGGATTCTCGTGTATGGGCATTGTAAATCCAAGCAGAGTTCGTTAAGTCAAGTTTAATAAGTTAAGTATTTAAAATGAACAAATAAGAAAAAATTAAATACGATTTTGTGTTAAGCTATTTAAATGATTTACAAGGATGAAAAAGAAGTTCAAAATGAGCTAACAGATTTTGATATTAGTAGAAGAACGTTTACAAAGATGGTTTGTTATTGCGTTGCGTTAGCCTTAGGCATCGGTTTTGCTGGATGCAGTCAGCGAAGTTTGACCTAACCCTCATCTATACCAACCCAAACAGAGACGCCGTACCAACCATCAGACCCATCCACATGGATGGAAAAATACGGAGATCTTATCATCACAGAGGACGGTGTGCCTGAGATAGAAAAATGGGTAAAAGTCTTGCCTGATGGTTCTGTCGATGCCTCCAAAATAAGCGAATTTGAAAAAGAAGTACTCGGAAAATATAAGGTGTACGGCAAGGTAATAGCAAATCCTACCAATACAGGACCAAAAGAATTCGACATCCCGAAAACAGCATACAATGATGATATAATTGGCAACACACCCGAACTATGGAAAGAGGTGATGGTGTATAGACTTGCTATCTTTGATAAAAAAAGAGATTTACCATATAGTTGGTTAGTCATTATAGCAATCGAATTTATAGAAAAGGATGGCAATTCAGGTTTTGAATTGCTAAAAGCAATAAATGAAAACACTTGAAACTTGTTTAAACTGGCAGAAAAATATAAGATTAAGAAAAAACTAAAAGTGTTTAGCATGAAAGTTCACACTTTAAGCAACATCCAGAAGAAGGAGATCATAGATAAAGTAATCAGAATACTTAAAAAGAGAGAGGAAATAGTTTTTGCATACCTTCACGGTTCGTTTCTCACTCATGATTTTAGAGACATAGACCTTGCGATTTACCTAACGGAGAGTAAAGATGTTCTGTATGAAGTCAAACTCGGAGTCGAACTTGAAAAAATTCTCAAATTTCCTATGGACGTGAGAGTTCTAAACTCTGCCCCACTCACTTTTAGGTTCAAGGTGATTAAGGATGGTTTGCTGCTTTTTAGCAAAGATGAAAAAATAAGATGCAACTTTGAAGCACTAACCATCTCAGAATACCACGACTTTAGCTATTTCAGAAAGAAGTATCGGAGGGAGGTTCTTGGAATTTGATGAGGAAAAGGTAACCAAGCTCTCATCTGAACTTTTCAATGCATTTGAAAGGTTAAAAGAGCTTGCAACCTTACCAAAAGATGATTTTTTATCTAACCCATATTTTATTGCGAGTGCTAAGTACTTCCTTATCATTGCTATTGAAGCTGCAATCGACATGTGCAATCATGTGATATCTATGAACAGATTAAGGATTCCTGAAGATTACGCTGACACGTTTAGAGTAATGGGTGAAATTGGATTCTTCGATAAAGAGTTTGTGGACAGACTCGTACAAATGGCTAGATTCAGAAATAGACTTGTTCATTTGTACTGGAACGTCGATGATGAAATACTATGAAATACTCCAAAAAGATATTCAGGATTTAGAAGAATTTGTCAAAAGATTTATAGAAGGTTTAAAGCAAGAATGAAAAAATTTTTGAGTTTTGATTATTCATCAAATTCATCAAGTTCTGGAGAAAGACATATCACAAGCCCCGTTTAGCTTAAGATTTTCAGCTTAAAACAATATCAAATTAAGCCAACCAAGAATCGCCAATATTTTATAACTTTTCACAACACTTTTTTTGTGGAATTTTGTCAGAAATGCCTTGATAGGGTTGGCTTTGAGTTGAGGAATAAAATTGAGACAAAAATTGTTAAACCCAAAGAATGTTTACTCTGCTCGGGAATACTTTACAAAATAGATGAAATTGCTGAAAGCATTGTTAATTACCTAAAGGATTACGAATTTGAAACTTTTCAGGTTGGTTGCAGACTTGAAGGCAGTATTAAAGCCTTGGAGGAATATCTGTTTGAAGAGTATGGAGACTGGATTAACGAAAGAAGAAGCATAAAATTTCAGTTTAACAGGGAATTGTCAAATTCCTTAGAAAAACATGGAAAACGTCAATCAAAGAATCCCGATGTGACAATCTTGTACAACCTTGAAAGGCAAAAATTTGATGTTAAAATTCACCCAATCTACCTCTACGGCAGGTACATAAAGAGGGTCAGAGGTCTATCACAAACGAGATGGCTATGCAACTGTAAGACAGGATGCGAGGAGTGCAATTACACGGGAAGGCGTTACTTGAGTGTTGAAGAACTGATTGGTGAGCCATGCGTAGAGATTTTCAAAGCCGAGGATGCAATCTTACATGGAGCGGGTAGAGAAGATGTCGATGCGAGAATGCTTGGAAATGGGAGACCCTTCGTTTTAGAAATTGTAGAGCCGAAGAAAAGAAGTGTTGACTTAAAGGATGTTGAGGAAGCTATTAATCAATCAACAAATAAAGTTAAGGTTAAGAACTTAAAATTTGTAAACTCCAAAGCCATCGAATTTTTGAAGAATGCGAGATTCAAGAAAATATATCGAGCCAAAGTTGTGTTTGCTAGGGATATTGATAAAGATGTTGAAAGCAAATTAAACAACGCCATCGAAAAGTTGAAAAATGCTGAAATCATGCAGAGAACGCCAAAGAGAGTTGAACACAGAAGAGCGGACTTAACCAGAAAAAGAAAGGTGTACGACATTCGTGTTTTATTGTTAAAGCACAACATAGCAGTTTTGGAGATAGAGGCAGAGAGTGGATTATACATAAAAGAATTGGTTAGTGGAGATGAGGGCAGAACAAAACCGAGTTTAAGCAGCATCGTTGGAGTTGATGCAGTGGTTGAGAAATTGGATGTCATCAGCGTTGAGGGTGGTTTGGATGCTCTATTGAATACTTAGGCGCATTGCGGTTTACCTGCCCATTATATACTTTCTACCTACTCTGACTCAAAATTGAAAATTGTTTGTCCCATTTAACGAAGCAATTTGCCAATGATAACAAGTTGCCAACGAGTTTATTTAAATTTTATTGAATTTAATAAAATTAATAAAATTTCAAAGATTGTGTTTTTAAAGTAAATTCTAACTGGTTTATCGTACTTCTCGCTTAATATTCTAATTTCCCTCTCCTTTTTTAACCAAAATTCTTTTGATAATTCTTTGTATTTTTCTTCTAGTTCTGGGAAATTATTGCTTATTGCCTCAAAAATTTCTTTTCTACACGGATTTAAGTTTAGATCCTCAAAAGATATGTGATCAACAAATGGAGAAACTTCTCTAAAGATCTCTTCCAAATCGGTCAAGTATGGGAGAATTGGTCCGACAAAAACATAGGTGTAAAATCCCTCATCCTTTAATTTTTTTAAGAGCGTCTAACCTTGCATGTGAACTTGGAGAGAGTGGCTCAAACACCTTTTTAACGCTCTCATTTAAAGCTGTTATGGTCAAACCAAGCTCGCATCTTTTAAATCTCCTAAACAAATCAACGTCTCTCACGATCAAATTAGACTTTGTTAAAACAAGCAATCTTAAGTTTGTATTTAAGTTTTGGAGAACTTTTCTTGTTAATTGATACTTCTTTTCGATTGGTTGATATGCGTCTCCACCTGTACATAGAATAGCAACTCCTTTTTTGTTTTTACTTTCTTTAGCAACCAATTCTGGAGCATTTATTTTTACATCAACGAATTCTCCCCATTTTTCTTTCTGCTTTCTCCACCTACAAAGAAATTTCAGATAACAGTAAATACAATTATGAGTGCATCCACGATAATAGTTTACTCCCCAGTCGGCATCCGGAATTTTGGTTTTGTGAAATACACTTTTTGCTTTTACTTCATATATTTTGAACATGCTTTAAATGAAGTAAAATGGCTTGTTTAAATCATTTTTTGGAATGGCCATTTAATTTTGCACAACAAACAGTAGAGCTTTTGATAATGACCCTACGCATGACTTAGCGTTGAGTAAGTCTTTTAAATCCTTAAAATATTTTATGCAAATTTTGCCCATATCTTGCCTGTTTTTCAACTCGCAATCTTTATTATACATGCCACGTTCAACGTTCTAATTGTTTTAGAGGAAGCCTTAAATACCTAACAATACCATGGCTTTTGCTTACAGGAGGTTTTAAGTATGGGTTGGAAATCTCATGGTTTTCGTTTCAAATCAGGAAGAAAGTTGAGGAAAAAGGTTAGAGAGAAAGGGGTAAGGATCAGGAAAGTCCTGCAAACGTTTGATGTTGGACAATCAGTCCACATTGATATAGAGCCTGCAGTACACAAAGGCATGCCACATCCCAGATTTCAAGGGAGAACGGGCGTAGTAATTGGACAGAGAGGCAGAGCATATCTCGTGAAAATCAGGGACGGTGGGAAGTACAAAACCCTAATCGTTCGCCCCGAACACCTAAAACTTCAGGGGTAGTATGTTTAAGGAAGTTGAGGAGTTCGACTACATAACGATCTCAGAGGCTAAGGAGATAATGGAAGAGATAGCCAAGAAGAGGCAGGAGAGGGCAGAGTTACTTTTTGAGACGAGAAGGGCATTAAAACACCTAAGAAATTTTGCAAAACTACCGCCTGAGAAGGCAAAGGAATTGGTTGAAGAGTTAATCAAACTCCCGCAAGTCCAAAGGAGAGATATAGCGGTAAAGCTTGCTGACTTGATGCCGAGAATTCCCGATGAAGTTAGAATAATTTACGCAAAGGAGAGGTTCACAATAACTCCAGAGCAAATCGAGGAGATTCTTGAGATAATAGATAAGTATAGGATTTAAAGAAAAAAATAAATAGTTTTTCAGCAATTTTGCCTAAGGAGCGATCACCATGGACAGAAGGAGGAGAGAGAGGAGGGAGATAGACAAAGAAAAAATGGAAGATTATGGTTACATTCTTGATTTTATGCCTTACGGTCATCCTGATGATAAAAGACCCATTCACAGGAGAGAACCGATCGCCCAAATCGTGGGTGAGAAGTTTTTTACACTTTTGGAGGTTAGCATAAAAAAGGGTTTAACTCCATTGGTGATGGACAAAGTGTACATTGGAAAAGAGGAGAGAGATGTTGTTAATAAGATAAAAAAGAGGTTGAGATACGATCAATTAACTCCAGCAGCAAAATCAGAATTACCATACGTTTTGGAGCACATCGTAAAAACTTATGCTGACAGATTTGTTGAATTCTTTAATAAAGCTGAGCCTATTACAACAAGATTGCATCAGCTTGAGTTGTTGCCGGGGGTTGGCAAAAAAACGATGTGGGCAATAATCGATGAGAGGAAAAAAGAGCCATTCAAGAGTTTTGAAGACATTGCAAACAGAGTTAAAGGTTTGCAACATCCTGAGAAATTGATAGTTAACAGGATTATTTACGAGTTGAAGAATCCAGGTGTGAAATACAAAATTTTTACCGTTTAATTTTGTATAGCAGAAGGCTGATTTGTCCCAACCAATTGAATTCTCTGCAAAAATTATCTTTCAGCACTACAAAAGAGGCATTATTAAAAATTTTCAATAGACCAGATGTAATAGAGAGCTTTGAAAAGAAATCAAATGAGCATGTTCAAACCTTCAATGAACGCTTCGACAGAAGCCATAATTATGTCTGTTCTTGCCCCCCTAGATGTAACTATTCTGTTCCCCCTCTTAAGCTGGATTATGACATCAACCAAAGCATCTGTTCCACCAGTTATTGCATCAACATGATAGCTTAACAACTCTATGTCTGCATATTCTGAAATTGCCTTTTTTATCGCATTTATTGCAGCGTCAACAGGTCCTAAGCCAGTAGCAGCCTCAATTCTCTCATGACCATTGATTCTTAGCTTAACACTTGCTGTTGGTGTTATACTCATGCCACTCACGATTGATAGTCCTTCAAGTTTAACTTTCTTCTCTCTCTTAATCTGCAATACAGTTTCAACTATCGTTTTGACATCGGCATCCGTCACCCTTTTACCTTTATCCCCAATCTCTTTAATTCTATTCAGAATCTCAAGCATCTGCTCCTTTGTTGCTTTGTAGCCGAACTCCTTCATTAAAGCCTCAACGCTTGCCCTCCCAGCGTGCTTTCCTAAGACTAGCAACCTCTCTCTCCCAACTGTTTCAGGAGATATTGGCTCATAAGTTGTTGTATCTCTAAGCAAAGCTGATGTGTGTATGCCACTTTCATGAGTAAAGGCATTATCACCAACTATCGGCTTGTTCGGCGGAACGGCAACCCTTGTTAGTTTCTCAACTAACTTGGAGGTATTGTATATGTTTTTCTTGTTAATCCTCGTCTTTATTCCGTAAAGAACTTCTAAAGCCATAACGACTTCTTCCAAAGCTGCATTTCCTGCTCTCTCTCCCAATCCATTGATTGTGGCGTGAATTTCAGTAGCACCACCTTTTACGGCGTATATCGTGTTTATCGTCGCTAATCCAAAGTCGTCGTGGCAGTGTATTGAAATCGGAATTTTAAATTGTGATGATAACTCCTTCATTATGCTTTCAGCCCTTTCAGGCGTCAAAACACCTACAGTGTCACAATAACTTAGTCTATCAGCTTTGGCATCAACTGCCGCTTCAAACAACCTCTTTATGAATTCCAATTTACCTCTTGAAGCATCTTCTCCACCAAACTCAACTATTAAGCCTCTCTCTTTAGCATATTCTATTGTTTCAACTGAAATTTGAATAACATCCTCTTCACTTTTCCCCCTAAACTTACTCTTTATGTGAATCTCCGATGAGGGGGCGACCATAAAGACCGAATCGGCATTCGCATCGGCTGCAGCATCGATATCTTCCTTCTTTATCCTTGCAAAACTACAAATTTCCGCATTCAATCCAGCTTGTGAAATTTCTTTAATTGCATTAAAATCTCCTTCAGAGGCTATGGCTGTTCCAGCCTCTATTATATCAACACCCAACTTATCTAAAGCGCTGGCTATCAACATCTTCTGCTCAACGCTCAGCGAAACACCTGGTGTCTGCTCACCATCCCTGAGTGTTGTATCCAAAATTTTCAGCGTCATTCAGCTAAAAATCGACACGCTTTTTAAAATTCTTTTGGCTGTAATCTGAATTTGTAGTTTCCCAAAGTTATTTCATATAATCAAACCACCTTCAAACATAACCGTTTTATATCCCTTTTTATTTCTTCTCTTATCTTCTCAACTTGCTTCTTCCTTTCCTTTTTTGTAACATCGTAAAAACTATTTTGGTTGGAATGCCTTTGCCGGACACTTTTCAACATCCATATCTGCCGGAACTTCATGCCCAAAGCAATTGCCCTTTGTTTCGTCAATTGGCTCATAAAACTTGCAGTCTTTCTTTTGAAAGAATGATTTTATTAAATTCTATTCCTCCATTTCTCATTCCAGTACTTTTTGATGACTTCCAAAGCTACAAGCTTTTCACCGCTCAAAAACCTTATGCAAGCTCCTCCTGCCGTTGAAACGTGGTCCATCTTTGCGTCAATTCCAATCATTCTTGCAGCCGATGATATGTGACCTCCACCAACAACTGAAAACTTTGCTTTTGATACAGCCTTCAGGATTTCTGACGTACCTAATGTAAACCTCTCATCCTCAAAAACACCTGCAGGACCGTTTATTACTGCAGCATCGTACTTTGAAATTTCTTTGGATAACATGGATATTGTTTCAATTCCGATATCCATTATCCTTGAACTCCCATCAAAATCGTTAATGTTTACATCTTTTCTTACACCTTCAACTTCAATTCCGAAATCGAAGGGTAGGATTATCTTATCCTTATAACTTTCGAAAATCTTCTTCATCTCCTTGTCATCAACCCCCTCTTTGTTTTCTTCAACAATCTTTTTGTTAACCTCCCCCAACTCAACTCCATCGAGCATCAAAAAGTAATTAGCCACTACACCTGTCAAAACAACTCTTTCCGCAATATTCTTTTTCAGCACATTTTTCATAACCTTAACAGAATCCTCAATTTTAGCCCCTCCCAATATGAATATTTTCTTTCCAGGACTTTTTATTGCTGTCGATAAAGCTAAAACCTCCTTTTCAACCAATCTCCCAACAACTGAAGGCAACACAGGAACAAAACCAACGAGAGAAGCATGGGAGCGGTGGCAGGCGGAAAACGCATCATTGACAAACAAATCAAAATATGGCATGAGATTTTTAACTAGATGACTTGACGAATGTTCTTCTGCATCTCTCTTGAGCTGTTCCTCCGAATAAAAGCGAACGTTCTCTAACAACAAAATCTCCCCTTTTTTCAATCTTTTTATCCTGCTTATTGCTCTACTGCTGAATATTTCATCAATGTACTCAACTTCTCTCCCAACAAGCCTTGAAAGGACATCGGAATGACTTTTCAAGGTTGTGAAATCTTTTTTACCTGGTCTGCTCTGGTGAGCTAGTAAAACGAGTTTTGTATCTTCTAGCTCCTTTATCGTCGGCACATGACTTTCAAAACGCGTTGTATCCAAAATTGTTGAGTTAACAATGGGAGCGTTAATGTCAATTCTTAGCAGAACGTTCTTGTTGTTGAATTCTATATCATCTAAGGTTGGCAAATCTTCAATCATTGTATCTGTATAGCCCTATACAATTAAAAAATTTTTGAAAGTTTGCACTACTCCATATTTATCCTTCTCCTTTTAAATACAAGTTCACAATGCTTTCCCCCATAATCGTTGCAAGTTCAAATTCTGGAAGAACTTCCGTCAACTTTTTGGAAGTTGCCCAGGTGTAAAGTTAAGTTAATTTGGAAATTGCCTTAATAAAAGTTAAATCAAAAAACGTTTTAAGATGATATAGCAAAACAAAAACAAATGGACATAAGAGAGCAAATCAAACGGTTGGAGGAGGAAATCAAAAACACATCCTACAACAAAGCTACCGAACATCACATAGGTAGGCTGAAAGCTAAACTTGCAAAGCTTAGGGATGAGCTTGAGAGCCAGAAAGCTAAGGCAAGAAGGCAGGTTTTTTCAATTAAGAAGGAAGGTGATGCCACCGTTGTGCTGGTTGGTTATCCATCAGTGGGAAAGTCAACATTGCTCAACGCATTAACTGGAGCTAAGAGCGAGGTTGCAGACTACGATTTTACAACACTAAAACCAATTCCCGGAATGCTTGAATACAAAGGGGCTAAAATCCAGATTATAGATGTCCCGGGATTGGTTGAGGGAGCAGCGAAGGGTAAGGGGAGAGGTAAGGAAATCCTCTCAGCAGTGAGAAATGCCGATATGGTTTTAATTATTACAGATGTTTTCAACATCAATAGCTTAGAAGTTATTAAAAGAGAGTTGTATGAGGGAGGTATAAGGCTAAACCAAAAACCTCCGGAAGTGATAATCAAAAAGAAAGATAGAGGCGGTATAAAAATAACTTCTACTATTCCATTATCCTTGGATGAGAGGACGATCATAGAAATACTAAGAGAATACAGAATACACAATGCAGATGTGCTGATTAGAGAGGACATAACGATCGACAGGTTAATAGATGCCATATTGGCTAACAGAGTTTACATTCCTGCAACCTATGTTATAAACAAGATTGATTTGTACAATGTTGAATTGGATGGAGCAATCCCAATTTCTGCTGAAAAGAAAATTAATTTGGACAAATTAGTTGATGAAATCTATAACAAACTGGAATTTATAAGGATTTACTTAAAGCCTCCAGGTGGTAAGATCGAAAGTGAACCGATGATTTTAAGAAAAGGAGCGAGAATAGAAGACATTTGTAAAAAATTACACAGAGACATGCTTAGAAACTTTAGATACGCCAAGGTTTGGGGCAAGTCAGTTAAGTTTGATGGGCAGAGGGTTGGTTTGGAACATGTGGTTGAAGATGAGGATGTTGTAACAATATATGCCTAACATTTTTTATCTAAGATAAAACACCCTTTAATTTTTTAGGTTTGTTTGCGGTGTTAGCATCAATGTCAATGGCAGCTAAACCAATAAGGGAGATTGCAACAAGACGGAAACATAACGAGTGTTGATGTTTGATTGCATTAAAGATGTCAGTTGGCAAAATCAAGCAAGACATGATTGCTGACATGAATGGTGATACGATGCGTTCAAAATACTGATGTTGGCCACTGGCGATAAAGATGAGTTGTTCTTTGAAGATGGCTTTGGATGATAGCAAAGTAATTGGGGGTTGGATTTATCAATCAGATTAGGGTTAGTGTGATGGGAATAGTGTCTAAGTTTGTTTGAAAATTGTTTCGTATTCCAGTTAATGATTTTGACTATTTTAAAGAAACCAAACAAAATTGCAATAAATAGCCATTTATGGAAAAACAACGGGATTACAATCGCCAACTGGTTTTGCTTTTTTGATGGATTCTAGTAAAAACAACCTTGCCAAACGGCACGCATCATCCAAAGTACTCCCTTTTGCCAAGTAACACGTCAAAGCTGTTGAATAAACGCATCCCGTTCCATGAATTTCAAAAGATGAAAATTCAGCTTCAACCGTAAACGTTTCCGACTTTTCTAAATCATAGACAACATCCTTGCCATCCAAACTTCCACCGGTTATTATTGTTGAACAGCCAAATTCTTCAGATAATTTTTTGGCAACTTTCTTAGCATCCTCCACACCCTCTATTCTTTGATTTGCCATCAAGGATGCTTCGCTTGCGTTTGGTGTTATGTAGTTGCAGACATTTGCCAACACTCTATAAACATCCATGTTTGTAAATTCAAACCCAACTGATGCTTTAACAACTGGGTCTAAAACCTTTGGAATGTCCAATGACTTAATCCTCTCAGCAATCAATTTAGCAGCCCCAATATCGCAAACCAATCCAATCTTAATCCCAATAATGTTCAGGTCATCCAGTACAGCCGAGATTTGCTCATCAATCGTATCGGCACTTATTTTTTCAATTCCATAGACGTTGCATGTGTTCTGGAAGGTGATGGTGGTGATAACCGATGAGGGGTGAAAGCCAATCGATGAAATCGTTTTTATATCAGCATGAATTCCAGCCCCACCGCAAACATCAAAACCGGCTATTGTTAGTATCGAAGGAAATTTCATAGTGCTAGTTGGCAAATGTTTTAAAAATTGTTTTGTTGTTCGATCTTTTTACTTCACAAAATTTAAAGAAAAACAATTAAATTTCTGCGGTATAATTTCCAAAAATGAGAGATAAAATCCTTTCAACTCTGGAAAATTACGATAAAGACAAGATATGCATAGCAACCTTGGGTAGTCATTCTGCTTTAAACATCTTAAAAGGGGCTAAAGACGAGGGTTTCAACACAATCTGCATTTGTAGGGACAAGGAAAGAATAATCTACGAATCTTTTGGTGTTGCTGATGAAATAATCCCGATAAAGGATTATCCCGATTTGCTTGACGATAGACTTCAAAACAAGCTGATTGAGTCAAATGTTATATTAATCCCGCACGGCTCGTTCAACGCTTACATTGGAAGTTTAGAGAAATTAAGGATTCCAATCTTTGGTAACAGGGTTTTGATGGAGTGGGAGGTGGATAGGGATAAACAAAAAGAATGGTTGGAGAAAGCAGGTGTAAGACTGCCAAAAACGTATTCAAGCCCTGAGGAGATTGATGGGTTGGCAATAGTGAAGTTTCCCGGAGCTATGGGTGGTAAGGGATACTTTATAGTTGCAAGCAAAGACGATTTTTATGAGAAGGCTAAAAGAATGGTTGAAATCGGTCTAATCACAGAGAATGAAATAAAAAATGCATTCATTCAAGAGTACGTTTTTGGTGTGAACGTTTATTTCTCTTTCTTTTACTCTTACATACTAAACAGGATTGAACTCATAGCAATGGACAGGCGGTACGAATCGACAGTTGATGCTTTGGGTAAAATTCCAGCAGACATTCAAATTAAGGCAGAGATAATGCCCACTTACACAGTCATAGGCAACTTTCCGATTGTTTTAAGAGAAAGTTTGTTATCTCAGGCTTTAAAAGCTGCAAAAGACATTGTTGAGGTTTCGAAAGAAATAGCGTATCCCGGAATGGTTGGGCCGTTTTGCATTGAATCCGTTTTCGATGAGAATGCGGAGATGACTGTATTCGAGATATCTGCAAGGATTGTAGCTGGAACAAACGTTGGAATTCCCTTTTCACCATACTCATACATCCTCTGGGGGGAGAACATGTACATGGGGAGGAGGATTGCAAGGGAGATTAGGTTAGCAGTTGAAAAAGATTTGTTGAACGAGGTAGTTTATTGATTTTTTATTGATTTATCGATTTTTGTGTAGCTATACACAACAGTCATATATCTATGTTCAAAGTAGGGATTATGAAAAGAGCATTGTTGCTGATCATTACAGTAACATTACTATTTTCCGGTTGTGTAGAACCTAGAATAGAGTATGTGAAAAACAGTTGGGGGGAGGTCAATGAGGAATACACAGAAATGGTAACCAAAGTAGGAGTTCACAATCCCCTACCAGTTCCTCTTCCGGTAAAAGATATTAAAATTGAAATATTTATGAATGGTATAAAAATGGGGCAAGGTTCTGCTGTTAAAGCTGACATAGGGGCAAATACCATATCTGATGTAGTAATTTCGACAAAAATTGATAACGATAAAATCGTCGAATGGTGGGTTAGTCATGTAAAAAACAATGAGGTCACAAACGTTGACGTTAAGGGGAAAACTATACTCGACATTCTTAGTATCACCCAATTCGATTACCCAGTTGAGTACAGTAGTAAGATTAAAACCCAAATTTTGGATTCTATGGGGTTCAAGAATATTAAAAAGTTTGGTGGATTGCTTGTTGAAAGTGTAAATGCCAAATGGGGTGATGTCAGCAAAGATTATACTGAAATGAAGGTCAACGTTAAATTCAAAACCTCTTCACCAATTCGAATAGTTAAGTTGAGGTATTACATCGAGCTTAATGGAATTAAGCTTGCAGATGGGGTTGATAACGTCAATAAAGACCTTGAATCCTCAAAGAACGTTGAATTTAGCGTGTACATTGATAACAGCAAAATACCAAGGTGGTGGGTCAGCCACATAAAAAATGGGGAAAGAAGTGTTGGTAAAATTGTGATCAAGCCAGTTGTTGAAATTGCTGGTAGTGAGTATAAGATACCGTTAATTGAGCAATCGATAAATCTTAAGACAAACATGTTTGGTGAGTGATAGTTATGACTGATGAAAGTAAAAAAAGTAAAAACAAAGAGAAGTTTGATTATGCTAAGGCTGGTGTGGACATAAGACAGGAAGAGAAGGCTATAAAAGCATTGACTGATAAAATAAAGCACATTAGAATGGGTTTTGGAGCACCAATTTTGATGGGGCATTACGCAAGTGTTGTTGATGTTGGCGTTGGTTTAGCTATCACAACCGATGGTGTTGGAAGCAAGATAATGGTTGCAGAGGCTTTAAACAAGTACGACACGATTGGTATTGACTGTGTTGCTATGAACGTTAACGATCTGATAGCAATTGGTGCTGAGCCAATAGCAATGGTTGACTACATAGCCATACAGAAGCCTGACGAGAGAGTAATGGAGGAAATAGCTATTGGACTGCAAAAGGGATGTGAGATGGCGAACATCACGTTAGTTGGGGGAGAGACTGCTACACTGCCAGAAATGATCAATGGGGTTGATTTAGTAGGCACAGCAATAGGTGTTGTTGAGAAGAACAAGATAGTAACAGGGGAAAAGATAGAGGTTGGAGATGTTATCGTTGCCATTGAAAGTAGCGGTATCCACAGTAACGGCTTAACCTTAGCAAGGAAAGTTGTTGAGAAAAGTGGGTTGAGCTACAAGGATGAGTTTGATGGTACTACGATTGGTGAAGAGTTGCTAACGCCAACCAGAATATACATTGAAGTTTTGGATGTTATCAAGAATTACGAAGTTCACGGCTTAGCTCACATCACCGGTGGTGGGGTGTTAAATCTAAAGAGGCTGAAAGATGTTTGCTTTAGAATAGAAAAGCCATTAAAGCCGCAAAAGATCTTTAGATTTATTCAGGAGTTGGGAAATGTTGACGAAGATGAAATGTATAGGACTTTCAACATGGGAATGGGCTTTATGATCGTTCTACCAAAAAGCGAGGCTAAGAAAATTGGTGTTGGTAAAGTTGTTGGGCACGTTGAAGAAGGAGAAGGGGTTTACGTTAAGGACTTGAGGATTGATGTTGAATAGGGCCGGTATAAAACAAGAAAATTTTCGAATTGATAAGGAAAAGCTTAAGGAGTTGAAAAGAAAAGGGATTGTTTAATTTTTTAATTCACAACTTTATCTCCTCAATTTTTCTCAAAATCTCATCATCGTTGAAAGGGAGTAAAGGCATGAAAATTGGTTTGGTTCTTTTTCTTAAAATGTTAATGTAATCCTCGACTTCTTTAGCAGTTATGGATGTGAATATCCCGTTGTGTTCCATTTCAAAGGCTTTTTCTATATCTCCTTCAAAAACATCTATTTTCCTATAACAAGCCCAAGGTTTTAGCAATTTCTTAAATTTTTCTACATTTTTACCAATCAAATCTACATCACACCCCCTCTTCAATGCAAACCACGCTGCCAAAACTGACTTATTATCTTTCATCCAACACAAAACCCTCTCCTGTGTTCCTACGGGCAATCCAGCATAACCTTTGAAAATCTCAGTAAAAATGTAAGCTTTATCTTCTCTAATCTCAATACTTATCTCAACATCCGGATTGTTTAAATCAACCTTAGCCTTTGTAATTTTTTTCACCTCATGTCCAACTTCCCTTGCAACGTCCATAGAGGTATAATCGTGTTTTCCATACCTTCTTACCCTTACAGCAAAACTCTTTCTTTCATCAATATTTTTCAAAGCTGTGCTCACAGCTTCAGATTTTATTTTACTTATGTTTGATTCGATTTCCATAGCTATGCTGGTAGATGCAACTCCAAAAACCTTTGATACTCTTTTTGCAGTGGTTCTGTCATCTGAATACAAATAAATCCTGCCCCAATTCCTCTTTAGTTTAAAATCTCCATACCCTTCAACCTTCAAAACCCTTCTTATGTTCTCAATCAGTATATCTTCAAACCTCTTCCTAACAAATCTACTCTTCAAAGCAATTTCGCTGTACCTTATCAAAATCATCTATCAAATTATGCAATTGCATAAAAAATATTAACCCTCCTTTTTAGCCAAAGCTTATGGCTACAATTACACCGTGGGAGGTTGAAGGAGTCGTTGATTACGATAGGCTCATTCAGGAATTCGGTATGCAACCCTTTTCATATCTACTCGACAAAATCCCAAACCCAAACTGGTTGATGAGGAGAAACATAATTTTTGGGCATAGGGATTACGAAAGGATTATTGATGCTATTTTAAACAAAAAATCATGGGCTGTTATGTCAGGCTTTATGCCTTCAGGCTTGCCCCATTTTGGCCATAAAATGACGATGGATGAAATAGTCTGGCATCAGAAAGTTGGTGGTAAAGCGTTTGTTGGAATTGCCGACATGGAGGCTCATGCGGTAAGGGGTTTGAGTTGGCAGAAAGTGACGGAAATTGGTTTTGAGTACATTAAGAGCATAATTGCGTTGGGTTTGGATGAAAATGCGATAATCTACTTCCAGTCTGCAAGCGACTACGTTAAGGATTTGGCGTTTGAGTTGTCAGCGGAAGTCAATTGGAGCGAACTAAAGGCAATTTATGGATTTACCTCTGAAACAAATCTCGCAAAGATGTTTGTTACGTCTGTTCAAGCGGCAGACATTCTGCATCCACAGCTTAAAGAATTTGGGGGGCCAAAGCCTGTGGTCATTCCAGTTGGTGCTGACCAAGACCCCCACATAAGATTGACGAGGGATTTGGCAGCGAGGATAAGCCTGTTTTCAATGGAAAGAATAGAGAATGGTTTAAGGATAAGAAGTAGGAAGGGAGCTGAGCTTTTAGACCACATCAAAAGCTTAAACTTTGAGAAGAAGATTTACGAAGAGCACATCGATTTGTTTGGAGATGTTAATGAAATAGAAAGTGAGATTAGAAGGATGGAAATTGAGATTGGTGGTTATGCATTCATTCCCCCCTCCTCAACCTATCACAAGTTTACAACAGGCTTAACAGGGGGAAAAATGAGTTCTAGTAAGCCTGAAAGCTACATATCGTTGTTAGATGAACCAAAAGAGGCTGTAAAAAAAGTTATAAGGGCTTTTACTGGAGGCAGAGTTAGCGCTGAGGAGCAAAGGAAGTTAGGGGGAAAGCCAGATAGGTGTACGATATTTGAACTTTATTCGTATCATCTAATTAAAGATGATGTTGAATTGCAAAAAATTTACGATGAATGTAGAGGTGGAAGGCTGTTGTGTGGAAAGTGTAAAAAGATGGCTGCTGAATTGGTTGAGGAGTTTCTTAAGGAACATCAGGAAAAGAGGAATCAAGTTGAGGGTGAGCTGGACAAATACAACATAATCGTTCGCAATCATTAGTTTCGAAACTATATTCAGATTATCCAAATCACCTAAACAACGTCAAATATTAATAATAATACGATTAAATTGAGACAAATGAGACTTCTAACCATTGGTGCTGGTGAAAGGGGGGCAAGAATATCGGAATTACTCGCAAAAAAAGGTGTAAAAGTTAATAGAGTCCCTCTTTTCAAATGCTATGCCATTTCAGATAACATCGAATTGATCGGTAGATTAAAAATAGATGATAGTAAAAAATTCTACATTTGGAGAGATGAAGATAACGTTGACGTAAAAGGGTTTTTAAACTCTGTTTTTTCAAGTTATGAGCTTATTGAAGGTAGTTTAATAATAACTTCGCTAAATGACGATTACGGCTTTATAACGAGCTACAGGCTTGGTTTGGAGCTTAAAGAATTGGTTGAAGACCCGATAATAGGACTAGCAATCGTCCCTCAATTGGGGGAGGTGAGCATTGAGGATGTTAGGCGGAGAATTAAAAGGCTTAAGGAGGCTGTTGACATACTAATTCTCTTCGAAGACAAACCAGAAATGGAGAAATACTTGATAAATTCCCTAAACGTTCTTTCAAGAGTTGGAGAAATGGACATAAAGAGAAGAATTACTGGAGAAGTTGTTGTTGATACGTCTGATGTATTCAATTCATTAGTCAAAGATGGTTTTTCGGTTTTAGGCTATTCAAGTAGGAAATTGCCTTTTAGCTGGTTTAAGAGAGTTTTGCTTGCTGGAAAGAGTGAGTTGAAGGGTTGGAGAACGAAGAGGATGATAGATATGGTTCAGGAAGCTATGGAAAACTTGAGCATTCAAGGTGACATTGAAGATGCAAAGAGTGCTCTGTTGGTTTTTTCAGGTAATCCGAATGAAATAACAATGGATGGTCTATTCTCATGCATCTCTTTAATTGAAAGGATTAACTCAAAGATACTTGTGAGGTATGGCGATTATCCAATAGCCAGATCAACGAATCTCTCAGTAGTTCTTTTGTTTTCGGGGATTAGAAGGTTCAAGTTTTAGTTGTCTGATTAGTATATTGGTATACTAATTTTTAGGAGTTGAACCAATCTAAGACGGTATTCCACTATCAGAACCTACAACGCTTCAACTCCTAAAATAAGGCTCCCTCAGCAAAACTGCTTTTTTAATAGCTTTTACAAGCTCATCATCTTTTAGTCCTTTGGCATCAACCAAGTTATCGTTCCTCAACAAACAAGGCTTGATTTTTCCGTCTGGCGTAACCCTTATCCTGTTGCAGTTTGCACAAAATTCGGTATTATCCAAAGGCTTTACAAATTCTATTATGCCTTCATCAACAACGTATTGCTTTCTTCGATGCATAACCCTTACAAACACATCCTTTGCTATAGCAGCATACTTCTTCTCGATTTCTGAAATGTCAAAATAGTAGTCTTCCAAGCCGGGAAGTTTAAGAAGTTCAATTACTTGTAAGATTACTTTAACTCCATGTTTGTTGTATTTTGAGACGAATTCAAGCATTTTGTCAATTTCATCGTTGTTTACGCCATTAAGCACAACAACGTTGAGCTTTATTGGCGTCAAATCTGCATTGTATGCAGCCTCAACACCATCGATAACTTTTTTTACATCACCATTTCTTGTAATCCACCTGTATTTGTGTTCATTAAGAGTGTCAAGGCTGATATTAACCCTGCTCAATCCTACTTCCTTCAGCTCATCAGCAAGTTTAGCCAACAAAGTGCCGTTGGTCGTTATTGAGATTTCCTTGAAGGGGGGCATGGAATTGATGATCTCTACTATGTCCTTTCTAAGTAGAGGCTCTCCCCCAGTTATTTTGATTTTTTTTATCCCTAAATCGAAGAAAGCCTTGGAGATTCTTTCAATTTCTCTAACACTCATCTCTTCATTAAAATCTCTGAAATCAACACCTTCATGATGACAATAAATACATCTAAGATTACATCTATTTGTGATTGCTATTCTCAGATTTGTTATTCTCCTCCCGTATCTATCGATGAGCATAGTTCTTCAACTCTTTTCAAGTCTTGTTTGGTGTTAACGTTAAAGAAAGAAACTAAATTCTTATCTATTTTTCTCAGGTTTTCAATGTCGTAAAAAACCACTTTTTTTAGTCTGTTAATTGGAATTAAAATTTTTCTTTCACTCTTTTCAAAGCTTTTTTCGATTTCTTTTATCACATTGTATGAATAGCAAGCAAGTAATGGCTCAAACTTGTTGCCTTTTGCGGGAATTAAAGCGTCAGCTTGCATCCTTATACATTCCCGATAAATTGTAATAGCTACCTCTCTCTTTAACAAAGGCAGATCGACTGCTACAATCAGCGTGTAGTCTTTAAAGTAGTTTAAAGCAGCATGAATTCCTGCTAAAGGACCAAAATTTTCGGTTGTGTCTTTGATAAAAGGGCAATCGAAGTTAAAAACGTCCTTGTATGTTTTGATTTGTTCTGAATTTCTGCATACGACTACGATTTCAAAATCTTTCAATGTTTCAACTATTTTTTCAAGAAACCTCTTACCACAAACTTTAAGCATTGCCTTTTCTTCCCCAATCCTCTCTCCTTTACCCCCAACAAGAACTGCCGCCTTGAGCACCAAACATCAATATAGTTACATATATATGACGATTGTGTTATGGGCTTTATGCAAGAGCTGTTAGAATACAGAGCCAAAGACATCCCGTATTCCAGAGTTTTAAGCTCTATGTGCACCATTCCTCACCCAGTGGCTGTTGAGGCACATAACCACTTTATAGAGACCAATTTGGGTGATCCCGGAATTTTTAGAGGAACGAAAGAGTTAGAATGCGAACTTATGTCCATGCTTGGCAAACTGTTAAACAATGAGAATGCTGCTGGTTACATTTGTTCTGGTGGGACTGAGGCGAATATACAGGGTATTAGGGCTGCAAGAAATTTGAAAGCAAGGAAAATAAAGAATCCCAACATTGTAATTCCAAAATCAGCCCACTTCTCGTTTGAAAAGATTGGGGATATTTTGGGTGTTGAAATAAGAAGGGCGGAATTAGATGAGGAATATAGAGTTGATGTAGCATCTGTTGATGGGTTAATTGATGATAATACGATTGCATTGGTGGGAATTGCCGGAACGACTGAGTTGGGGCAGATTGACCCAATTGATGAGTTGTCAAAACTTGTAATTGAAAGAAGCATAGAGCTTCACGTTGATGCCGCTTTCGGTGGATTGGTTATACCATTCATGGATAACCCTTACCCCTTCGATTTCAAGCTTGATGGTGTTTCTTCAATAACCATCGACCCCCACAAGATGGGTATGGCAACAATTCCGTCAGGGGGGATTTTGTTTAAGGATGAGAGATATTTGAGAGCTTTGGAGGTTGAGACTCCATATTTAACAGTTAAAGCCCAATACACACTTACTGGCACCCGTCCTGGGACTGGTGTGGCATCGGCTTATGCTGTTTTGAAGACATTGGGTTTTGAAGGTATGAAGAAAATCGTTGAAGAATGTTTGAAAAATACAAAGATTATGGTTGAAGAAATGGAAGCTTTGGGATTTGAGGCTGTTATCGAACCAATAATGAACGTTGTTTGCTTTAAGACTGATAAGGCTGAGGAATTTAAAGAAGAATTGTACAAGATGGACTGGGTAATTTCAACGATAAGGGAGCCAAAGGCGATAAGATTTGTAATTATGCCACATGTGAGTGAGGAGGTGATTAAAAACTTCATTTCCGATTTTAGGAAGATTATTTAATTTTGATTGAACCAACAAAAAAAGAGGTGGGAAAATGGAGGTAAAGCTCGTTGTGGATGGTGAGGAGATTGAATTAAACCCATTCGTTTCGCAAGTGTTTTTCAAGGTTATTGAAGCGTTGGTTTCAACGCTTAAGGGAGTTGATGAGAATTGGGGTTATGTGGAGATTGGAATTTATAAGTAATTTAAGTTAAATAAATTTGTAAATAAGGGCGGTAAGATGGATAGAATAACTGAAAGAATTAAAGACTGCTTAAAAGATGTCCCAGAATACGTTGCGGGAAAGAGTATTGAGGAGGTTAAACAGAAGTACAGATTAAATAGAGTTGTGAAACTTGCGAGCAATGAGAATCCCTATGGGGCAAGTAAAAAAGCCATTAAGGCTTTTAGGGAATTTGGTGATTTTCATATCTATCCAAAAACGGATTTTGTTGAATTAAGGGAGAAGATAGCTGAATACGTTGAAGTTAATGCAGATAGAATAGTCCTTGGGGCTGGAATGGATGGTGTTTTGGAAAACATCTTCAAGATGTTTCTGAATGCTGGAGATGAAGTGATAATCTCAATTCCATCTTTTCCGTATTACCACACGCTAACAAAAATACATTGTGCAAAGGATGTTCAAGTAAATAGAGGGGAAGATTTTACAATGAATGTTGATGCGGTGTTGGATAAAACGAATGAAAAAACGAAAATAATAATCGTCTGCTCTCCAAACAATCCAACTGGAAATGTTGAAAGTAGAGAAGACATTAAGAGGTTGATTGAGGAGACTGACGCTTTAGTGTTTATTGATGAAGCCTACGTTGAATTTTCTGACAACGATTTAATGGATTTGGTAGATTACGAGAACATTGTTGTGGCAAGAACATTCTCCAAAGCCTTTGCCCTTGCAAATCTGAGGATTGGTTACGCTGTGATGCACGAAGACTTAAGAAAAGAGTACATGAAGGTAAGTACCCCATTTCCCCTCTCAACCTCAGCAGTAAACGCTGCAATTGCCGCCTTAGATGATTTGGAATACACAAAGCGATGTATCAAATTGATTGTTGAAGAAAGAGAGAGGCTGATGAAAGAATTGAGCAAATTTTTTAAAGTTTATCCATCCCAAGCTAATTTCCTGTTTGTTAAGAGTGGTGTTAAAGCAAAGACAATAGCAGAAGAATTAATGAAGAGGGGAGTTATAGTCAGAGATTGCTCTAATTTCATTGGATGCGATGAATACAGCCTTAGAATAAGTGTTGGCAGAAAAGAAGACAACGATTTTCTCTTGGAGGCTTTAGATGATCTAAAGGCAGAGGGAATTTTATGAAAGTAGCGTTAACGGGGACTCCCGGTTGTGGGAAAAGTGAGGTAGCAAGAGAATTGAAAAGAATGGGATACAGGATTGTGAGGATTGAAGAGTTGGCAAGAAATTTCGATTGTGTCATCAAGGAAGACGACGAAATTGTTGTAGATATCAAAAAATTGGCAAAAGAGTTTGCAAAGACAGATTTTGATGGAATTGTTGAAGGTCATTTATCGCATTTACTCAATCCAGACATAACGATTGTCTTGAGGTGTAATCCCTTGATTTTAAAGAAGAGGTTGGAGAAGAGGGGCTGGAATGCGAATAAGATATTGGAGAACGTTGAGGCTGAGCTTGTTGATGTGATTTTGGTTGAGGCTTTGGAGAACAAGAATGTTTACGAAATAGACACGACAACCAGAAGCGTTGAAGAGGTAACAAACATCGTTGATAGGTTAATAAAAGGTAAAGATACAGATAAATTCAAGCCCGGTAAGATCGATTGGATAGCAGAGGTTGGGGATAAGATTGAGGAGTTTGTTAGCTTTTAATTTTTATTTTATCGTCTTGAGGAAAAATAAGCCAAGTTCACAAAGTTTATGGACTATTTAATCTTGAAAGAATCATATCCTCCAATCTTTCACAGATTTCTGCAGCAGCATGGTTAAAATCTATTTTCTTCGAGATTTTAAGTACTTCAGAAAGATAATGTTCATACATTGACTGAATGAATTTATTTAAATCATATTGCCTACACGCAATTACCAATGGCGTATCAATTTGATTTTGAAAGTCTGAGTAAAACGCTTCGGAGTCTCTCTTTATCATATCAATTGCTCTGAACATTCTCGCCAACTTTACAACCCACTCAACACCCGTTTCGAGGCTTAAGTCTGTAAGAGGCAGTTCAAAAAAGATGTCTACATCCATGCTTTTCAAGCTGTAACACTTGATTGTGAAAAACAGCTTGTAATCAAAACTCTTAGATTGCCTTATTGCATCGTAATAGACCGCTTCTAATCCCTTGACACATAAAATTTTTTGGAAGTATTCCGAAATTCTATTTCTATGCTTATAGAAGTTGTCCTGCAGACAAAGGAGGGAAATTAATTTAGCTAGCTCGATAGCGTATACATCCACATTTTGTTTGTTTGAGAGGTCGTCCAATATGTTTAAGATGGCATCAAGCAGCACTGACAATGGTAGGGTATTCGTTGGATGGATAGGTATTGCCTTCCAAGCATATTCTGTTCTGAAAACTTTGCATTCTTTACTCCATTTCTCAATAAGGGTTTTGGATGTATCAAAATTGATGTGTGATTCATCAACATCCAATTGCCTAAGTAATCTATCTATTACGACTCCATCAACAACTTTCAGATAAACTGCTGGAATGTTGAACAACGCTTCATCCATCATAACCACCACAGACCTGTCCACATTACATAAAACTACAAATACTTAAAATCATGCATTATTATGCTAAAAGTAAAGGAAATTGTAAAGAAGTTGAAAATCTTCGAGAGAAACAAAGTACCT
>Ga0180301_10000471_pt1 | contig 30926 bp, 30 predicted proteins | sample GuaBasSediGuay16_FD_121797 | JGI IMG/M metagenome (GOLD analysis project Ga0180301, IMG submission 121797) | Subseafloor sediment microbial communities from Guaymas Basin, Gulf of California, Mexico - Guay16, Core 4569-2, 12-15 cm | ecosystem: Environmental > Aquatic > Marine > Hydrothermal... | reverse complement strand
GATCCCTTCTACGATATGTAATAAGGTATGCTCTTGTACCCATAAACCTAGCTGCATATATGTCCATTCCCGGCTCAATATTCTCTAGTTTACCAATAATTTCCATAGTAGTAATATTTACTACATATATCGAGTTTGAATCATTTGACCATACATGTGTTGCTATATAGAATAGATTGTTATATTCGCTATATGAAAATGGATCTAGTGTATATCCTGGTACATTGGCTTTTCCGATATATGTCATATTGAGATCATTTATTGCAAACCTATATATTATAGTCTCTTCTTCCCAAAATACTCTAGGCGCTACAGTAATAACTGGTTCAATCATAATAGTGGTGGTTGTCTCGTTACCTATTCTTTCTTCTAATACCTCTATAATCATCTCAATTCTTTGAGGCATAGGCATGGATTCATTGTTTATAATACCTATAATTGTTTCATTAAGTGTCTCAAGAGATATTTCTCCACCAATACTTGAAGTTAATCCAACAATACGTTCGGCATAAGCTGATCTATGCATTATGTATAGACTAGTATATGACATGTATATGTCCGATGCATCTTCTAGTATAAATGCATTGAATGCTTCCATAAATCGATCTAGATCTAGTCTATATACTATGACATATTTCTCAGGCATATCATCCTTAGGAGCTATAATTCGATTGGCTGCTATTTCTCTACCATTTATTGTAGGTATAATTATTTCGCCCTCATAATCATAGACAGGCAATGAAGTAATAATGTAGAGAGTACCATTATATAGTCTAGAACCTATTTCCCAGCCATCAATAGTTGTATTGAATACTAATGCTGGAGTACCACTTGACACGTTATAAATCAATAGTTTGGTTTGCTCAATGTTATAAGGATGCTCAATAGCAATCGATCCTACAATAGATTCATCAATCTCAACTGTTCTATACTCCCTAACAATATTATATTGTATTCTCGAACCAATGGCTATGAGTAGCTCATTATATACATATATACCTGATACAGTAATATTCGGTATCTCTATTACATTAACAATATCAGCTTCCTCCGGCGGATAAGCTTTTATAACATATATTCTAGACCATAATGTATTTTCTTCATATACTTTTTTGAGCAAGTATATGTATGTACCATCAGTCTTAACTATGTCAGCTTCATCTATTCCTTGAACTTGGACATTAGTCATTGAATAATATCTTCCCTCAACAGCGGAAGCTGTTTGTCCAAAAACTTGTGCACCAACCTTAGCTTCAGGAGCTAATGTTTCCACAAGTAAGAGATCAGTACGTGTCATAGTAGGTATATTAAATACGTTCATTAACTTCTCCATAACATTCCTGGATTGTACAAGATAACTCATTAGATCCTCTCTAGTACTAAATAACACTACGTCTCCAACATTATCTAAAGGTATCATCAATGAACCATTTCCTGTTAATGGTTTTTGTGTAATAGGGGTCTTAGGAGAAGGCGGTAAATACATCTCTGAAATAATAAGGATAGCAAATAATATTCCTATTATGAGTAATAAAGAACCTATTATTTTAAGATCTAAGCCTTTCAATATATTCAACCTCTTAAATTCCCCTAGGCTACTATATATAATTGTATATATATAGAACTAGTTACAGAGAGTTTATTGTCAATATATCCTTGACAGCATCATGAACTTCATGGTGATTGTTCCATTGAATACTGCAAAGGATTTTAGAATACTGGTTGCCGAGGATGCCTTAAATAAATTAGAAGATATCGTTAAATACCATAGACTCAATCTTCCAATCAACTGGAATAAAGTCTATAATATCATAAGAGATACAAGATCGTGTCTAATGAAGATCAAATATAGTTATTTGCCGCTAAAGAATCTTTCTAAAACAAATGAGATAAAGGACCTTCAGAATTATTCTATAGAACTAGCTAGGCATTTACTTGATAAACAACTCATACAGAAGTTTAATCCTGATCCATATAACCTAGCTATGGTAAGATACTGTCTACGAATAATATATGGCTTGAAATATAGGTTAATGCTTGGTGAAGATAATAAGCCATTTTATGCAGTCGATATAGAAGGTGTAGAAATAGTTAATGTAATTCGGCATCCAAGAGCTGAAAAACTATACATTACCAAAGCTGAAGGATTATTTCCATATACAATTATTACTAATATCGAAACTGTAAGGAAGGGAGAAACTAGAGCAGCAGCTATTCTTCCACCAGCAATTATTAGGGGAGAACTCAGCGAGGCCATGTATTGTAGTGATCCTATTCCAGCCAAATATAAAGGCAAGAGACCTCCTGAAAAACTAGTTAATACATCAGAGATCAATAGTATAGTTTATACTATTGTGTCAAGGCTTCATAAATAGCATAGATAATATCCTCGCTAGATCCCTTCTTATCCATACAAGCATAATCCTTAATTAACTAGTATTGGTAGATAATAATCTCTCAAGGATAGATTAAATAGGTGCTATGAATGGGTTATGTTAGTAGCGAATTGGGCTTAAAGCTTGCCGGCATTGAAGAGGAAGAAAAGAGATTTATAATTAATTATTTTAGAGCTCATCTAAAAGAGGATATAAGAGTGTTTATTGAAAAGGGTTTGGAAAAACTCGATCAAATAATAGTTACTAAACCATATAGAACATATTCATGGTTTTTAATATTGTATTTAACGACGCATAAGTTATTGGACAATAGAAGGGCCATAGTTTATTATAATAAAGAGGATCCTAGATGGACCGTATCAGGGATAATACATGAAATACTGGGTAAGAGTATTATTCCTACAGGTGTAATTAGTGAAGGTGTTCTCTCATATACTGCTGTATATAAAATGGGTCTATACAAGATCTATGATGATTCGATTAAGGAAGCAATATTACAATTATCTAATTACACTATAACCTCCGATCCCATGAGATTATTGCTTGATACATTGCCTAAAATAATTTCATATAGGTTAAAGGATCTAGACTACGGTTATTTAGTATCGAGATCTATTGAAGGAGATTATGAGATCTTAAAATTATGGCTGGATACAGAGCCATGTAGTGAAGAGATTAATGCAGTTTCAATGGCCTTGTATATAAACGGGATCAATCCAATTTATTACGGATTGCCCCTTGTTGATATGGAAGCCAATATAGTAGAACCATTAGAATATGAGCTAGATCCTATGAGTATTTGTAGGACTATAGATGGAGCTGATGAAGAATATTGCAATATGCTTAAAATACTTACTAAAATAGCCGAAAATCCGGATAAGGCATGGGAACTACTTAAACCATGGAAGGATGAAATAGCCCCTATAAAAGAACATATAAACGAATTCATACATAGTCTTGAAGATAAGTAAATCTATTTTTCTCTAAAATAACTGCCCCGATATAATTTCTTAGTTGATCTACTCATCTTAATAAATACGAGCTGAGCTATTTGCGCACCCTTTTCAATATATATGCCATTCCTATTATGAACCACCAGCAAACCAGAGCCTCTTCCCTCATAACCAGGATCCCACACAGCAGTATAGAGTGAAGCACCCATTCTCAATAAACTCGATCTCTGTATAGCCAATGCTATAGTATCTGAAGGTACATGTATATATTCATTATACCTTACAAGATAGGCTCCGTTTTCTAAATAAAACGTATTATTATTAACGGGCTTGACCTCAACATATTTAGGAAGTTCCTTATAATTAATACCGATCTTTCCAGGAGAGTTTAAACGATATACCTCAGATAATGTTAATCTTAAACCAGCACAGTCTAGTTCCTCCAACGGTATACTAAATATCTTTGATAGATCCTCCGGAGATAATACAACCACCTTTATACCACCATATTATGACTTTTCACGAATAAAAGATTTAATCACTAGGGCTTTTAATTTGATTACAAATTAGATACACTATATTTATATATTAAATCGGGTAAAACAGAATGATCAGAATCGAATCCTCCAAACCACTTATCAAAGTATATTAATGAAATAGCTTGCTAGAATAAATAAAACTCAATAATAAAGAAGATCTTAGAAAATGGAACACAAGATTGTATTCATACCTAAGATAAAATTTACTAAATAGAACTTGTACAAATAGTTCGGCACAAAGGATTTGTCCTTTGGATCTTGGAAATAGATTAAGATTTGTGAACAGATGATTGATTTGCCCAACAAGTTTACTGAAACAATTATTCCAGCTAATAATGATCGAGAGTTGATGAATTACATTAAATGAATCATGTTATGATTTATGAGTTCAATACAAGTATTTTATGCAAGGATATTTAATAATTCTAATAAGGATCTAATTGTTAATATTGGCTTACATCTCCAGTGATCATTTACTTTTCTAGCTAATCTAATAAACCTTACTCGAGCATTAATTGCAGCAATACAATCAACTTCCATGTCACCTATATATAGTACTTTAGATGGCTCAACATTGATTTTCTTTACGGCATAAAGAATTGTATCTGGTCTTGGTTTACCAAATATCTTACCTTCTATAACACCTGAAATGACATCAAAATAGTGTAGTATTCCGAAATGTTCTAAAAATTCCTTAACTCTACTTATAGTACTTGATGAAGCTACTCCAAGAATGTATCCCCTATTCTTTAGCTCCCTTAACGTTGGTATAACATCAGGGAATAATTTTACTCTATCTCTCCATATTTCATTCATTATCCTTCTTCTTATTCTAATATATTCCATCAACTTCTTTTCATCAACATCTTTAACCAATGATCCTTTAACAACATCCATTAATGGGCGTCCAAGAAGACTCCTTAATTTATTAAGATCGATCTTGACACCAGTCAATTCACTAGCTTTTCTAAAACTCTCTACAATAGCATCTTCACTATCTACTAACGTACCATCGAGATCAAACAATATTAGTCTCAATCCTCTCAATATCACCTTAGACACCTAAAGCCTAAAATAATGTGGCGTGGCATAAAAAATTATTGAAACATAAGCCATACAGCATATATTTTTACGAGGAAAATACTACTTACCATATTATTGAACCGAATAAATATTAAGCTATCAACCAATTATATATGGCCTAAAAACTATTTTCCAATAAGCCAGATTTACACCATAAAATGAATATTTAAGATCAAATATAGGTTGTAGTATTATTAAATTTATAAATAGGTTCTAAATAATATGCCCTTATTTTTTCACCCTTGGATATTTTCTTTATTCCAGGTTTAATTATGGTAAAGGCATCTGATCTAGTGAATATTGATACATGATATGATCCAAGGCCACGTATAATCTTTGCTTTAACTTCACTATAGTTTATTCTAAGAAATCTAAGCCTATAGAACCCAATATATTTATCAATTACATAATCATCCTCGATCTCTACATCAATAAATGGTAACTTTACATGGAATCCACGGCCATACATATAGTTTATAATAGGTAATATAATGAATAGGGTTCCCGATAACGTTGATTGAGGTAAGCCCGGTAGGTTTATTATTGGTATTCCTTCAACTAATGCACCGCTAGTTGATCTTCCTGGATGAGTCTTGAGGCCTCTGAAGAATATTTTTGGCCTATAGTATTGATAGATTGTGATCCATGTAAAATCCCTAGGCCCCATGGAAACGCCTCCAATGGTTATTATTAGATCTATTCTCTTCCTTAATAGATAATTTATAAAGGAAATAAGTTCATTAGGATCATCCTTCACTAAACCCATGTAGGCTATTTTAGCTCCATAGTATTCAAGTATATGTTTTAGGAAGTATGAAGAAGAAGATGTTATCTTAGACGTTGATGGAGGAACTATTTCATCAGTTAATTCACTTCCTACACCTATAATGGCTATTTTAGGTCTACAGAATACTTTAACATACTTTATCCCAAGATCCATTAATGCCTTTTGAATACTTGGATTAATATAGTCTCCCATAGATGCGATCTTTTCTCCCTTCTTAAAATCGGTTCCCTTTCTAAAGACATCTGAGCCGCTCTTAATCTCTCTATAAACATAGATCAAGTCCCCTTCTCTTCTAACAGATTCAACTGGAACTACAGCATCAGCCCCTCTAGGTAATGGATACGCTGTCTCAACAAATACTGCTTCACCCCCTCTAAGGATATAGTTATGGGCATTCCTTGGATCTATACCTTTAACTACCTTTAGCTTGATAGGATTTCTAGAAGAGGCTCCTTTAGTATCAATACTCCTAATAGCGTATCCATCTACATGAGAAATATCTAGGAACGGTCTATCAATAGGTGAATAAATGTCTTCAGCCAATACATGGCCATAAGCATATCGTACATCAATTTCACTAATACACTGATTAATATAAGGCTTAAACATATTAAGTACCATATTAGGGTCAGAGTACTTGAACAACCTAGATAAGCTATATTCTATACTCAATAATTACCGCCCCAAATCAAGAAAAATAATAAGTGCATTAATATATGTATACCTGTCCATCATTTTTATAGAAACAGTATTTTTCTAAGTAAATCTATTATATCATCGATAGTTAATCCGATGAACACTATTCGATCTCGAAAACAATTAATAATCTCTATAGCATTAGATACACTAGCACCCTTCAACATATTCTCTAGCTCATCAACAGCTTCCATAGGATATGCGAAGAAATCTCCGCTTATTATTATATCTTTTATTATACCTGACTCCACATCCAGATCTATTTTTAAGGTTTTACCGCCTTTTACCCTCTTTATTCCACTCTTATAAACCAATTTATCATTACCTCTTGAAAATCCATTCTTTCGATCTGTATTTATTGACTAACTTTTTAGCGTATGTTATTTCCATAGGAGTTAGTTCTTGATGTTTAAACTCTATACTCAATGCTTTTCTAAAGCCGCTAATTAGAGATTGTACGATATGTTTGTATCCGGGATTATATCCTAATTCTATAGAAAGCGTTGTTACTCTATCTCTTATACTTCTAATACCATGTGCTTGCATTTTCTCCTTAGGTATCTTTATTACATTAGATAGAATATCTAGATCTGTATTGTACATTAGGGTTCCATGTTGTAGAAGGCTTTGTTTTTTCCTTGCTTGTGCACTTCCAGAAATCTTTTTACCATTGACTAATACATCGTTAATAGGTTTATATTCGGCCTTTAACCCGAACTCTTCAATAGCATAGACTATTCCTTGGCAGATGATTTTATAACTTTCAAGAATATCCCGTGAAATATTGTCTATTTTTGCAACAATAGAATATGTTATTTCACCATTCATGTCATGATATACTGCTCCCCCACCTGTAATCCTACGAGTATAGTCTATATTCTTTGATCTAAGGAATTCAAGATTAATAGCATCGTCTACCCTCTGGAAATAACCGAATGTTACACCGCTTGGCTTCATAACGTATATCCTGAGAGTATTCGGGATCAATCCTTTATCGTGTAAAACTAGCATTGCCTCATCAATAGCCATATTCCAATAAATACTTCCCTCTCCAATTATCAATCTCCAAACCATTTATAGATCCCTAATAAATCAGTTCATCTAAGTTACTAATACCTTGAAAAGCAATAAATAATTACCTTTAACAAGTATCAATATTCCAGGTAGAATGACTTAGCTGGAGCTTATGGCTTATGAACTCTAGCAAATATGTCATAAGAGCATCTATAGCTACACTTGCAAAACTCGGACTTATAGATTTAAGGATGCCTTTTCCAATGGAGACTATATACTTATTACAATATAGTGAAAATGGTTGTCTGGCAAAGTGTAAGTTCTGTCCACAGAGCATAACAAACATTGTTGATAAGAAGTTTTTATCAAGAGTTACATGGCACACTATATCCTTAGACAAATTGATCAATAGCATATTAGCTAATAGATCTTGGATAAAGAGGATATGTATACAGTCAATTATGAAGAAAGGATTTATAGAGGAAATAATCAATGTAATAAAGTATTTTCGCTTTAACGATATAGAGATACCTATAAGCGTTGCTACAACCCCTATATCTATAAAGTATCTTCACATATTGAAGGAGCTCGGCGTGGATCATCTTGGAATAGGATTAGATGCCATGTCTCCAAAAGTTTTCAAGGAAATGAATAAACCATATACATGGAACATTTATATGGACTTTATAAAGAAGGCCATATATGTTTTTGGTAGAAAACATGTAACTATTCATCTGATAATCGGATTAGGGGAGACTCCATCGGAAACAGTTAATCTGATTCATAGACTAATTAGGCTGGGTGCAAATATTGCCCTGTTCTCATATACCCCAGTAAAAGGATTAATGCTACGATTAAAAAGACCTGATATAAGCTATTATAGAGCTATACAGATCCTTATACATTATCTCAACGAAGGCTATAGTCCACCAGATATCGTCTATATAGATAATGGAAGGCTATTTGTGAAGAAGAGAATTATTGAAACTATTTTAGAGAATATTAATGAATACCTAAAAATATTTTTGACCTTGGGATGCCCGTACTGTAATAGACCATATTATAATGAAAATCCAAAAGGACCCTTCTATAACTACTATTCTATAGACCATGTGAAAAATCATATTCCTGACCTAAAATATGAATTATTAAAGATTAAAGGTGAACAATAATTTATGGATAAACCTTTAGTTTTTATACCAGGTAAGAAGTTCCCAAGTATAAGTATTACCGGCTCTAAATGCTGGCTTAATTGTAGTTATTGCATGGGATATTACCTTAAATCCATGGATCACGTTTTTTCTCCAAAGGAATTATATGATTTGGCTAGATATTATTGGAAGAATGGAGCAATGGGTATGTTAATAAGTGGTGGATTCACAAGAGAAGGCAAGTTACCTATAGAACCATATCTTCCCATTATAAAAGATATTAAAAACGATTTTAAACTAATCATAAATCTACATATAGGAATAGTTGATCGTAAATTGGCTTCAAATATTCGATATTCAAAGATAGATATAGTAGACTATGAATTCATTCTTGACAATAGAGTGATTAAGGACATTAAACACCTAGACAAAGACGCTGATGACTACATTAAGGGATACGAGGCTCTAGTCAATTACGGTCCAGACTACATAGTTCCACATATACCATTAGGCCTGAAACATGGAATCATAGACTGGGAATACATGGCTATCGATCTCCTAAGTAATTATGATCCATACTTAACTGTTTTTCTAATATTCACCCCTACGAAGAATACTCCCATGGCCTATGCAAAGCCTCCAAAAACTAGTGATATACTTGATATTATATGTTATGGTAGGAGAAGATTGAATGGAGAAATAGCTCTAGGATGTATGAGGCCCTGGCCCTTAAGATACGTTGTTGATGAAATCTTGATCAAGAATAAAATAGTTAATAGGATAGTCCATCCTCCAAGAAGATTAATTAACAAATACGATTTAAGAGTTATAGAAGCTTGTTGCTCGGTTCCACAATCAATTCTTTCTACTATTGGATATGGCATTAATTGAAAATCTAAATATCATAATTTATTATCAGATATCGAGAGAAAATAGTATTAGGTATTAAAGCCAGTGATTAGAAATTGAGCATAGGAATATTAATTGGATTATGGGTTTTAAGAATTATCGCCATATCCTGGAATGTCATTGAATTATTCCATGGCAGGAGATGATGATTATGGATTATATGCAGGGAATGCATGATCTATTATCAAGAATTTCTTCTACTGACATAATAGTTATAGGAGGTAGTTATGCTGGATTAATGGCTATGTATGAGGCGACTAAAAGAGGATTTAAAACTATTCTTATTGAAGAAGAGCCTTGTATTTCGCCGTATATCTATTATGGTGGTATTTTGGGTTATGTTATTATTTCTAAGAATTTACATGATCTATTAATTAAGGATCTTGGAATAAGAATGATTAAGAAAGTTGATGAAGTATATCTTGTTGATAGCAATGAGTTCTATACAAAGATTTTATCAAGAATATATGACTTAGGAGGCTATGTTTTAACCGGATTCTCTATAGAACCGTTCCCCGCCTACGGTCTTTTTAGGTCTCCGTAGGTCGGTTCATCACGGTTTCCTCAGACCCCCTCCCTGCCCACCGAGGAGCGGGTATCGGGAATCTGGGGTCACCAGCAAATTTATAAGTAGCCTAGGGTTTATATTTTTATCGGGATATACCCCTATGAGCAAAAGTGTGGCTGAGTATATTACGCTTAGGTTACCTTTTCATGTTACAGGAGTGGATGCTAAGCTCATTTACTGGACTGCTTGGTTATGTAAGCTATGTGCTCATAGACTACTTGAAGCAATCAAACTAAACCCATCGCTTGCATATCTATCTCAATATGATTTCATTAAGGTGGGCAGAAGACTGTGTTACGATATAATCCCTAATCGTAGGTATGTAGATGGAATCTCTACACTTATTCATGCTTCTCTTCAAAGTGCTAAAGCATTAAAGGTAGATATCACTAAATTAGAGCCTAAGCATTGGCTATTGTTCCAGAGTGAGGCAGAGCCTTGGGCGAAAGGAAACCTAAACATACAATTTGTAGACTATGATAAGGTAAAGGTACTGGTTTTCGATAGGGATAAATCGAGTAGAAGGATAATTATTGAGCCAGTCATACCAAAAGGCTACATTAGGCTAGTTAAGGCATTAGTTGATAAAGCTCTCAAGAAAGAGATAGGCTATCCCGCTAGAATCTACATCACAGACTATGGTGAGAGGCTAGAGCATCTCTATGGCGAAATACAGGTTATGGTGAAATACAACTTTTACCTAGAAGTCATGAAGAGATATGATAAACCCTTAGGTGATAATATAGCTGGTGTTGATGTTAATGTAGATAGGCTCAACCTTGTCGTTATTAATAGAGATGGAGACATAGTCTGGAAACATACTGTTAGATTTCCGCAAATAACGAGTAGAGGATGCCCGAGAAAGAGGGCTTGGAGCATCATAGGAGAAGCAATACACAGTATTCTCAGGAACGCTTATTCTCACGGAGCTTCTGTTGTAGCAGTCGAGAACCCCGAGGTTTTAGGCTATCTACGGTACTACTGGATAAAGAATGGTGATAGAGGAACAAAGAACTACAACTACAGAATCTCGATATTCAGGAACTCAATCATAGAGAGAATTGTGTGGAAAGCACCACTCTATGGACTACATGTAGTAACAGTTAATCCCAAGGGAACGACACACTCCAAAGACCACGAATACGTTATGAGGAGATATGGACTAGATAGACATACGGCATCAGCATACCTCATAGCACTAAAGACAAGAAGAAACCTACAGAGACCTTGAAAGACCTACAATCAAGAAACAGCTTTCAACCCTATCCTGATGTTACGCCATTGGTTTTAAGTGGTAAAAGAGCTGTTGAATTAATTATAGAATCTATGGAGAAAATACATGGAAGAAGAGCTCATGAAGATAAGTATATTCCCGGCATAATATAATTCCTTAATGATATCTATATTAGGGATTTCAATCTAATCTAATTCATAATGGTTTAATGAATATAGTTTAGGAGATGAAATATTATGTTTTGGAGATACATGTTAATAGCTACATTAATTTTAATGATAACGATCATATATATTCCAGTAAGTAATGGTGATAGTATATTTGAGGAATCTAGGGTTCCTATACCAGATAATCTTCCATGGTATCCTATAGTAGTTTTTGGAGACAATAGGCCTCCAAATGTACAAGATCTTTATCCTCCACCAGTTTACTACGATATTATTAACGAGACTAAGGTAATCAATCCCATAGCTGTTATAGGTACAGGCGATCATACTGGAGTAGGTAAAGAGGAACAAATGGATATATTCGCTGAGTCGTTAAAAGGCTTAGAGAATGTATGGGTGGCTCTCGGAAACCATGATCTAAACTATAGAAAACTAAGTTATTGGAAGAGCGTTATTGGTCCAGAATACTATTATGTTGATGACATACCTGGTTGGAGGATCTCAGTTGTTAATAGCGATAGATATCCTAAGGATAGATTTCTTGAACAGGTATATTATGTCTTAAATACAACTGATAGATCCATAATATTTGTGTTCCATAGGCCTCTATATCCATATGTCGGACATAATATTAACGAATTAGGAGACGGTAGAGAACATGATCTAGAAGCAATTATAAGTAATAGATCAAATATAAAGCTTGTACTACAGGGTCATTGGCACGGATATGCTGTTGCTAAGAAAGGACATGTCGAGTATATTATAACAGGCGGTGCAGGAGCACCATTATATAATTGGCCTGCTGTTATAGAAAATGCCACAGACGTTGTCCTAGGTGAGTATCACTATATAGTATTTATCCTCTATTCGAACGGTACTTACGAATATTATCCAGTATCTGTTAATGGTGAAATAGTAATTAATGAATTAAATGAAACAGCATCAATTATAATAAATAATAAGACCGATATACACGGTAATCCAGTGAATATTCCTATTAGACTTAAGTACGAAATTAATGGTAAGACATATTATATTGTATTAATGGCGAACAATGGAGCTACTATTGTAAACTATAAAATTATCGAGAATACAGTATTATTCTTTACAAACTCTACAAAATGGTATGTCTATTCCCCAACTACAGACCCTGATGTAGCCGAGGTTTATACAAGTACCGAAATGCTTGAGCTATGGAGGAGCCTATTAACAACTACTACAGAGACTAGCCCGACAACTACTTCACCATCAACTAAGACGTCTAGTGAAACACTAACTACTTCACCAGCCTCAGATAATACCATGATAATAGTTGGAGTATTAATTTTAGTTATAGTAGCTGTCTCAGTGTCTCTAGTACTAATTAGGAAGAGAGGAAGATAATTTTACATAAATTCTTTTCTTACAATATAATATTTTATAGTTCTTTTTAATCCTTCTTCAAAGCTTGTCCTAGGCTTCCAACCTAATAATTTAATAGCCTTACTTATATCTGCAAGACTATGTCTAATATCCCCTCTCCTAGGCTCATCATAGACTATCTCTAAATCCTCTCTCCCCATAAGCCTTAAGATCCTATATGCTAAGTCCTTTATTGATATATTACTTCCACTACCAATATTACAAGATCCAGTAACACTAGACTCTAATGCTATTAAATTAGCCTCAGCTACGTCTTCTACATATATAAAATCTCTTGTCTGTAGACCATCACCATATATTGTTAATGGCTTATTATTCATTATATTATGTATAAAGACATATACAACGCCCGAATAAGGCCCTGATTTCATCCTCGGACCATATACGTTAAAGTATCTTAAAGAAATAGTTGATAAACCATAATTGTGTGAGTAACTATTTACAAGCGCCTCTCCAGCCAATTTCGTTGCTCCATAGAGACTTTTAGGACGTAGGGGATGATCCTCGTTTATGGGTAAAAATTGTGGATCTCCGTAAACAGCCGCACTTGATGCATATACGAATCTTTTTACATCATATTTTCTACTCATTTCAAGTAAATTGAATGTTCCATAAACGTTAATGCTATACCCTTTATAAGGTTTCTGAGATACTTCATCAACACTTATAAGAGCCGCTAAGTGTATCACGCCATAAAATCTATATTCCTTAAACAATTTTTCAAGAAGCTCATTATCTCTTATATCTCCATTAATAAAGATTATGTCATTTAGAACTTTTGATAGGTTATCAATAGATCCATAAGATAGATTATCTAGAACAACTACTCTATATCCTTTGGAAATTAGTTTTTCAACAGTCCAACTACCGATAAATCCTGCCCCTCCCGTCACAAATACGTAACCTCTAATATCCATGATATAGCACCACACTCCATAAAGTAACCCTAACGGTGACCCCTTCTACATTGAATTATATCAATAATTTATTTATTAACATATTCGCTATTAAACAATATAGTTATAAATTTAATTACACATTAATAATCTCCGATCAAAATGGGAATTATGGACTGTAAGTCTTTAGCTCCTTACCGTCAACAATGACTCCTACTTCAACAAGATCTTTTAATGGTGTTGTTTTAAGTTTAGGCATTAAAACCTCGTCCACTTGAAATACTCCAGCTAGTTCATTCATATATACAATGATTTTTATCGGAGTTCTTGAGCCATTTACAACTTCTACTCTTTTAATGGACAATGCTGACACACTATGGATATTTACTTGCCCCATTCTATATGGTACGCGTGCTCTTCCTTCAGCCATGTCAAGCCCATCACCTACCTTAACACATCCAGCTTCAATAGTTAGACATTCAACGTCATAGGCAGTACAATGTATACTATGCATAATTTCTTGCCTAAGTCTTATCCTTAACCTATGGTCATCAATTAGTTTTCTAAGAGCTTTTTCTATCAATGGCTTAGCTAGTATTGAACCAAGTTTTTCATGTAGATCTCTATGTATCGAATTGCCTATGTCATGGAGTAATGCGCCGTATAAAGGTATGAGCCAAGTATACTTTATATCATCTACAACACCATCTTTTAATAATGTAGGCTTTACACCATTATTTACTAATAAATCATATAGCATTAATGATGCGCCTGCAGCAATTTGCGCATGGATCGGGCCATGGTCATTATATTTAAGCCTTTTAACAGCCATAACATTACTCATTATCCATAGTTCCTGTACTTCTGGATCGCTTGTCAAGACTTCATATGCTTTCTTTATCCAAGGATCTCTATCCATAAATTGCTTGATCAATTCTGGGTTTACCACGACCACTATTATATCACCTCATGTTTAATTCTTTTAGTTATCTTTAGATTAATATATACTTTAATGGTTTCAAAGAGAAGCTATATCTTATTGTATGAAATTAAAAAATATTATAGCTTTTAAAATTATCTTGGTTAACTATTTTTCCTTACTTAACTTTTCAACTAGTTCTTTAGCATAATCGAATCTTATGCGTCCCGCCTTAATCATTTCTTCAGCAACTTTATCAATTAGATCTCCAGTAGCGCCAGCCATTATAGCCAGGTTTCTAGCATGCAATTTCATATGTCCTCTCTGTATTCCCTCTGTAACTAGTGCTCTCAATGCTGCAAGATTCTGTGCTAATCCTACCGCACCCATGATTTCTGCTAATTCATTTGCTGTTTTAACACCAAGTATCTTTAAAGCAATACGAGATATTGGGTGAACCTTAGTAGCTCCACCTACAATGCCTATTTGTAAAGGCATTTCCAGATAGCCCGTAAGATAGCCCTCTTCATCAACTCTCCATATACTTAATGGACCATATTTTCCACTTCTAGCTGCATAAGCATGGGCACCAGCTTCTATAGCACGATGATCCTGGCCAGTAGCTAATGCAACAGCTATAACTCCATTAAGTATACCTTTATTATGGGTAGCTGCTCTAAACGGATCTATTTCAGCAAGTACCGATGCTTCATAAATCCTCTTAGCTACCTCAGGCCCGCCGACATTTTCGGGTCTAGTTCGAGCCCATGATCTAACAATTCTATACACCGCATTATTACTTATAATCCTAAGTCTAGCTTGACCACCAGTTATTTTCTCAAGCAATGGAGCTATTGATTCAGCCATAGTATTCACTGCATTAGCTCCCATAGCATCTCTTACATCAACTAGTAAATGAACTATAATAGTAGGTCCTATTGGTGTATTCTCAAAAACACGTACAATTAAGTCCTTAGCACCACCACCTAGCTTAACCAGTATAGGATCCTGTTGATTAGCATGTTCTAAAATCTCATCCTTGCGATTAAGGATTAAGGCAGCTTTATAGTGTGGCGAATCCACTTTAACCAGATGAATTTGGCCAATCATTATCGGATCGCTCGCCTTCGATATAATGCCATCTCCTTCACGAAGCATTTTAGCAGCATGACTGGCTGCAGCAACAACACTAGATTCCTCAATAACCATGGGAACAAGGTAGTCTTTACCGTTTATACGGAAGTTTGTGGCAACAGCAAAGGGATATGTCATTCCACCGATAACATTTTCGATCATGGCATTGGCTAGATCCTTACCCAAGTTACCATAGTTTTTAAGAAGCTCTATCTCCTCATCAGTTAAACCAGCCCATTCAGCAACTATTCTAAGTCTTTCTTCAGGATCAAGTTTATAAAAACCTGGTAATCTAGATGTTTTCTCCAAAATAATGTACACCGCCAACTAATCTCTAAATTAGATATTAATATATACAGAATATAAGTGATTTTATAAACATAATATTCAGCTGGGTAAGTTGGCATCATCCCTCTTTAATCAAGGTCTATCCCGGGAGTAATTCATCATCAATAATATCTTGAATAATGTTTCCTTTTTATATATTCAATTCTATATAAGCGGGAATAGATATAGAATTATTATGGAGAGATCAATGTCTCTGGAAGGCATAGCTGACTTACCACTGCATGACGGCCATGTGCCTCAGTGGCTTGCCCGTATTATGAAGAGGCTAGCCAAGGCTATACTCGAGATCATGGTTGAAGAATTTGGCCCGGACAAGGTTGTCGAAAGATTCTCTAATCCCCTATGGTTTCAAGCATTCAATAACATTATTGGTATGGATTGGGATAGTAGCGGCGCTACAACGGTAACTACTGGTATATTAAAGGAAATTACATGGAAGCATCCAGAATTAGGAATTCTTATACTAGGCGGCAAAGGTGAACGAGCTAGAAATGTACCAAGTGAAGTACCTAAGGCTATAGATATGCTTGGGCTAAGCACTAATGCAGAAAAAGAGCTGGTTGAATCCTCTAGATTAATAGCAAAAATAGATTCAACAATGGTTCAAGATGGGTATAGCTTATATCATCATACAATATTTGTTTCGGAGAGAGGTTATTGGTCTATAGTACAACAAGGTATGAATCCCTCTATAAAAATGGCTCGTAGATATCATTGGATCAGAGATACAACATATTTCATTGATCCGCATAAAGCGATCGCGGGATATAATCATGGCAATAGCGTATTAAATCTTGTTTCTAGAGAGTCCATGGGAACACAGAAGACAATACTTGATCTTGTAAGAGAAAGACCGGAGAACATAATCGATCAATATACTAGTCTAATCCGTATTGTCAATAAGCAAAGGAGTTTGCAAGAATACATAACGCCTACGAAAACAGGTATAGTGGAAATTAAAAAAGCCGATAAGATCGTTTACTACAAGCCATTACCTATACCTAAGGAGCTATTGGAAAAACTAAAGAAAGTATATGACGTATATCCATCAAATCTTAAAGAGCTATTATTAATTAGGGGAATAGGCGCCTCAACTCTTAGAGCATTAGCGTTAATAAGCGATCTCATCTATAATGAGCCTCCAAGCTGGAAAGATCCAGTTAATACGCCTTATGACCCATTCAAATATGCCTATGCTATTGGCGGAAAAGATGGCATACCTTATCCTGTGAAGAGAGATAATGCTGAGAAAGTAATTATTACATTAGAAGATATAATAAAGCAAGCAAAACTAGGAAATAAAGAAAAACTATATGCCTTGAAAAGATTAAAGAGGCTTCGTCTCTATACAATAAAATAGTGATATAATAACCATCTAGATTTTATTACTGGATTAAGTAGGTATTAAATGAATTTAATACCTAGAAACTTTTAAATTGTCCGTAATGTTGCTAGCTGAGTTATATTTAAAGGCCTTTTTGAGCAATAGGTCCTTACTGCCTTGAATTCTTCTACAAGAGTTTGCAACATTTCTTGTAAACAAATCAATAAATTATTTAACACAGCTACAAGTACTTTACGGAACTTTCCTAAACCTACACGGTATTATGAGGCTTATATACAGCATATTAGTTCATTACCTCATTCATAAATTTTACCATAATTTATTTGCCCTAAGAGCCAATATATTTGATTCTTCATTTTATAATATAAAAAACGATCCAGCTTTTGTATTATACAAGGTAATATGATTTTAAAGGGAAAGAATAATCCACAATAACATAAATGTAGCAGGCAACATAATAGCTGACACGATTAAACCATAAAGTAACATACGATGTATTCTGACCTTTCCTGAAGCGAATACCACTGCATTTGGCGGTGTTGAAACAGGTAGCAGGAATGCAAGTGATGCCGAAATAGCTGCAAACACTACAACATTAATAACTATTGCTTTTGCGAAACCGGCTACCTCACATAGCGATATTAAGATTGGGGCCATCATGTTAGTCGCTGCTGTGTTTGAGGCAAACTGAGTTAAGATCCAAGTAAGGAGCCCGCCTCCTAATATTATCCCTTCAATCCTTGTTCCAGATATACTGACTACATTCTTACCTAACCATAATCCAGCTCCTGATTTGAAGAGCATATTGCCCATCACCAATCCACCAGCAAAAAGGAAAAGTGTATCCCAGTCTATCCCTCTCAATCCTTCCCTCCAATCGAATAGGGGTTTGTATGGTTTGAGAGACTTGGGTACACTGAATAGCAATACAGCACATATCATTGCCGGTATAGCGTCATGCGGTAATATTTTAGTGACAATACTCCATCCTAAGATCTTTGCAATCCCCCTCAAAACCCATAGAGACGCAGTAATTGTGAATACTACGATATACCACTTTTCTTCTATAGACATTTTGGATTCTCCTCTTACAAGACTTGCTCGCAGACTTTGAACATCTACGGTGCTTTTGCCGAAAAACACCCTACCTAAACCAAGTAGTATTATAAAAGTAATGACCGACACCGGCATACCATAGCGCAACCAATCGACAAATCCTATATCAGCAATACCGCGTTCCGCTAGAAAAGCCGTCGCTATTAAGTTTGGTGGAGTTCCAATTATTGTCGCGATACCTCCTAGTGATGCCGAGAAAGCTAAGAATATCATTGCTATCTCAGCTTGCTTTTCATTAATCCACGGGGATGTGGCTAAAATACCCAATAGAATTGAGAATGCAACAGCTGTAGCTGATGTATTTGACATCCACATTGATAAGAACCATACTGTAATCCATGTACCTGCTATTGCCCAGTAGGCATTACTTGATATTCTAGCGAAAAATAATGCGATTTTTCTAGAGACTCTACGTGCAAAACCAGACTGTTGCATTCCCCAACCTAATACGAAGCCGCCAAAGAAAACCCAGATTGTTTTATCAAAGAATGTCCTCACTATATCTGAAACACCCAAACTAGCTTCCGCATAGCCAAACGCTCTATATTCATACCCTACAAGAGCACATGCAATTATAGCTGTCAATAGCGACGTCAACCCCAGTGGAATAGCTTCAGTAAGCCACCAAATAACAGTCCATAACATTAGCCCCAAAGCGGCACCAGGTGCCCAAGGAGCAATTTGATTCATTAATTCACCAGTTATCGGATCTCTAAGAGGTGGTGCTAAAATTAAAAATACGAACAACAAAGGACCAAGGATCAGTCCGATGACTCTTTTATAATATCCTTCCATCCCGACCAATGTATTGCCCCCTCCAACAATCCCCGAAGTACCATACTATAATTTGGTAATTTAAATCCTCTCAATGTTCGATTCTTAAGGAATCATCTCGTCCTTCCATCGCGTATACATTCAACAGAATTATGCCCGTATTTAGATAAGAGATCCTATATTCCTATTACTTAGGCTTGCCCTTAAATTAATTCTTTAATAGGATCAACTCTCCCTATTATACAATCTAGTACTAATGCATAATTGTAACAACAATTACCATGATGGTGCGTAAGAAGAGTTTTTCCACCTCGTCATTAATCCTATTACATAGATAGTTTATCGAAAAGACTATTGAGAATAAAATTCCGTATTAACTTGAGAACTTTATTAACTATCTTTTTCCTTTCCACAGGATCTCTCTTATATTTAATCATTTTCTCTTGATCCAAAGTATAAATATACATGTATACATGTTTATATCCAGTATAGTATTTATCAAGCCATTTTATATAATGACTTAATTTAGACATATTAACTAATGTATCGCCAACCTTGATCAATATGTCTTTTGGCGATACTCCATGATACTTTATAGAAGCTGTAAGTAATTCAATTTCTCCATTACTTTCTTTATGAATATAATCCTCAAGTTTATTTATGTCCTTAACTAAATTGTTAATCAATAATCTGTACTTTGACAATTTAATATTTCCATTAAGGATTGTTGCTATAAAGTGATAGAGGTCCTCCTCTCTTTTAAATATGGTCATCGGTAAGAGCTGTCTATTCAAGAAGGCTTCAGCATAGTAATATGCTTTTGAGTGCCGAGTAGCATTATTTAATAAGTATTCTGCTATATCTATTAATAGATTATCTGTTACTTTCCATGGATATGATATAAGAGTATTAACAATATCGTCAACCAGCATTCTTTTATACCTATGATCTTTTTTCTGATCTGATAGACGAATTGCCTCATAAATCATTCTACGAGTTATTTCAGCTAACAATACGTTTTTATGATGGTAATATACCAACTTATACATTTTAATTCTCGAACTAAGCATATCCTCTAATGCAGGTAATGCTTTCAGATCATAATATATTAGGAATGAATCTTTATCTCTAACGACATGCATACTGTCTATAATTCTATCAATATCTACAATACCGTAAACGACGCCTGTATGTAAGGCGTCCCTACGGAGATAATCAAGTCTATCAGCATCAAAGACTCCGGATATAACCTTATGAAGTAAGTTATATCCTTGGCTATCCAATAGAGGAATATATGATTTACTTTCCGATAATAGCCGCCTTCTATGGAATGAATTCATTAATATGGCAACTACGTGCTCAGGAGTTATTCCAGTTACTTTAGATCCATTTAATTCGTATGTTAATGGTAAAAGTATTTCCCTTAATTCTTTCCATGACAATATTAGTTCATGAGTAATCTTTTCATGTAAACCCCGTTTTCCAATACCTTCCTCAACAACATGGCTATACGGATAATGTCCAAGATCATGTAATAGTCCAGCTAATCTTATACTTTGAACAAGGAACGCTTTTAAAACGTCATGTATGTTTAAGTACCGTAATTCACTAAATACTCCTTCCCGAAATAGTAGAAATATGAATTCTCTAGTTCTATTATTAAACAATTTAACAAATTCATCATAGGCGAGTGTCGATAATATATTCTCGAGCATTTTTGAAGCTAAATGCATTACACCTAAAGAATGTTCAAACCTAGAATGTTTAGCGCCAGGATAAATAAGATATGTAGGTCCAAGCTGTCTAATATTATGTAATCTATTGAAAACCGGGGTCTGTATTATATTGTATTCTATTTCATTAACAGGTATTGATCCGTAGAGACTATCATTTATAACAGCTCTTATTTTAGATAAACCTATTATATCAACCATCTTATTTAGCCCTCTCGGGACCATGTATTATATCTGGATATTTACTAACTAGATATGATAAAATGAGTGTATATAGGCCATATAATATAGATGGTTTTGACATTAATTTATCGAATTCATCGCGGCTACCATTATATACTATGGCGTTTTTAACTAGTTGACCATGTACAAGATATGCTCTAACGACATTGATCGTTAATGGTTTTCTTACCAACAGATCTCCCTCAAGATCCTCTTGCCTAATCTTTTCTTTTTTCTTCAGTCTTTCTAATGTATTAATTACATTATCTATTCCAGTCCTCTCCAACCGATCTATTAAACGAGTATTTTTGAAATTTTCTAATCTACGTATTACAGTATCAATTAATCTTTCCTTTTCCCTATATGCTTCTTCAGGATTATCTTTCAATTTAGCATAAAGATTGACTAAACTAGAAAATATTCTTCTATATACCTCTTTAATTTCTTCAGATCTTTTTTCAATAGGAAACGTATTCGCCTCAATAACCCATAGATTCTGTTCCTTAAAGGACTCTATTGTTTCCATAATAGATCTTTCATCAACGAATTTAATTAAGTTCTTTTCGACAACGTAATTATATCCTTGGCAAAGTAGATCGCTTATCCCGCCATAATATAATTCCCTCTTATTGGTCCTTCTAGAGAAAATCTCGAGACCCTGGAATAGCATATAAAGAGCTGATAGATATTTTAACCTATAATAATATCCCACGGATCTATTAAGAAACCATGATATGTCTCTCCATCCCTTAAAAACCCTATAGTTTTCAACAAATACTAGTTCATTATTAGTTTTAGTTAATTCCTCAACAAATGCTCCATGGACTATGAATATGTATGCAGCAAGATAAAGAAGACATGTTATTGCCTCAACTATCCCGAGAATAGTTAATGGTATAAAACCTCTTTTTAATAAGATTGGGCTTGTATAAGCAAATAATAATGGTATCATAAGGCTTGTTAGCACAACTAAACTAGCTATGGCCAATAAAGTTTTTTCAGCCTCAGGCTCAACCGGATGAGCAAAACCCCATCTAGTTGCTTGGCCTGTCAATAGGATCCTATGGACCTGTCTATTCAAATACCTGCTCGTAAATATCCAGGCAAACCATCCTACTAGAACGATAAATATTGCTGCCCATCCCTGGATAGTTTTAAAGGTATAAAGCCAGATAGACAATGATGTTAGTATTATTAAAAATACAATCATATCTATATTCATGTATTCAAGCAAATCTTTAAATAATCCCCTACGATCACTTAAGAAAACGGCTATAATACGATATATGCAATGATATATCATAAAAGATGCTACTAGATATAAGAGCACGATATAAAAATAGAAGCTCCATGGAACAGCTCCAATGATCATACGGGATATTATTAGGCCTAAACTAAAATAACTTAAAGGAAGCATTAATCTAGGCCAAAGCCTATTGCAAACAATCTGAAGATATATAGTAAACACTATCACTGAAGAAAATATAATGGGCCGGATATTCCATGGAATATCAGCAACTGTTACTATAAGGAATAATGTGATCGATAATATAATTATGGCCTCTGCGATTCTACCTAAAATTACGCTTAATCTATGTGCCATAATGCTTTATCCCAAAAAGGCGGTCTATAACCCAATAAATACTCTTATATACTTAGGCTAAAAATACCCATCGAATATAAAATACTTAATAAATATTAAATTATAATAGACATTAGCTACCCATAGTCTTTTATATGGTAGGCAATGCTAGGAAACTTAGATACGAGCTCTTGATCAGCTGTATAAAGTGGTATATTAAATTTAATGGCTAATGCTATATATGATGCATCGTAAATCGTAATATTTTCTCTAAAAGCTAATTCTATTGCAAGATCTTTAATATCATTATCTAAATCATATGTCATGAAGCCATATTTATTAATTGATGTCCCTATTTTCTTTAATTCATCAGAATTATATACTCCGCTATATCTTAAGGCATTAAGTACTTCATATTCTAATAATGAGGGAACTAATATCTGAATTAATCCTCTTACGTAGTCATTTCTTAACTTAATTGCATTATTGCTATATTCCTCTATTAAATACCACTTTGCTATAACACTTGCATCGACAACTATCTTCTTCTCCATTTTTTAATTACCTCGGTTGAATCCCAACCTTGAGGAGCCTGTCTTCTTAGTTCTTCGTTTATTAAAAAGGCTTCTAGAATATTCTTTTTCTTTTCTTCCGTAAGTTTATCTATTATTGCTTTCCGGACTACTTCACTCCAATTAATATAACTGTATTTTTTCATAAGTTTTTTTATTTTGGGATCTATCCTGACTGTTATAGTAGACATTTATATACACCACATATTAATATGTTACTACAGTATTAATATGTTATTACTACCTCAAATTTTGAACTATTGCTTTATAATCATCTTAAGCATGAGTTCCTTAACATTAACAATATCAATAACTCCTCTATCCCTTGACTCTATTGTTCCTTCAGGATCATATATGGTAAATACTCCATACCAGTCATGGACCGCTTCATCAGGTCCTTTATCGTTTTCCTCAAGATATGGTGAGTCCCATCCAACGGTACCTGCAGCTCTCCAGTTAAGGTCATCAATGTATAGAAATATGTCAGGCGCATCTCCTTTAACAACTGGATAGAGTTCATCTGGTGTATATACCAGGTTTTTCCAAGGCTTGCCATTAGGTCCATTGATTTTCCTTAATTCATTCTTAAGCTCCATTATTAGATCTGGTACTTTTTCACGGGGAACAATTCCTTTAGGCTCCCTACCTTTAATGTTAATGAATATTCTCGAATAATAGCCTCCCCAACCCCATGCCTTTGTATGTTCCCAATCAACTAGCCCAGGATCTAGATCAGTACAAGGCTTTTCTGGTTTTTTCTTAAACCTTAGATATCCATTTTCTTCGAGCCATTGATTTATAGCAAATGCGCCTTTCATAGCTTTTGCACCATGATCTGATGCTATAAAAATTAGTGTGTCCTTTGGCACATTTCTCAATAGATCACCTATGAGTTTATCGATCAATTTATAATATTCTGGTATTACGTGTTCATATTTATTGCCGGACTCATATTTTGGATGCTCTTTATCCCAGTATTTCCAAAACGCATGATGTACCCTATCAACTCCTATTTCTACAAACCATATGAAGTCCCATTTCTTATTTTTAATAAGATAATTAAGTACGTTGAAATGCTGTATAGTCATTTCCCATAATTCCTTAATAATTCGATCCTTTTCCTCACTACGATATAATACATCAAATATATATGAGCCATAGAGTTTCTCGATTTCGTTTTTCAAGCTAATTGGCCATGTATACTGTTTAGTATGATCAGGTGTTATGAAGTCACTTATAAGGTAGCCTCGAATAGGCTTGGGAGGATAACTAGGTGGCACACCTACAACAATATTCCAGTACCCTTGTCTAGCTAGATCAACCCATATAGGTGGTTCTTTTATAGACCTTGAATTTGCGATATAAATGTCTCCATAACTACCCGGCTTCCTATGTCTAAAACCATATAAACCAAGCTCTCCAGGGGTCTTACCTGTTGCCATAACGGCCCAGGCGGGAATAGTTATTGGTGGATGACTTGATCTAAGAATATACCTAGTGCCTTGACCAACTAGTTCTCCAAGAATATCCAATTCATTTTTAAATTCGTCATAGAGTAGCCGCGGAGGAGCACAATCAAGTCCTATGACAATTGCTTTTCTCACTATAAAACACCTATCTGAGATATTGCTAACCATGTTAATATTTATACCAAGTTATTAGTATATTTCTCTAGGATATAAATTAAAATAATAATACAATAAATCCTGTTATTAACTACATATTTCAGGTTTCCATATAATTGCATTGAAAAATTATTTTGCTCTACTCTTTCTTCTCAATATACTGACTGTGAAAGTAATCATGATTATTGAAGATACTACGATTAAAGCGGTATTTAGGTTAATAATGCCTCCCGATGGTAATAAGCTACCGCCTACTGTTGCAGGGCCAGTTATTTTCACGCTGTCTATGATCCACCCTCTAAAGCCATTATAGGCATTGTCTACTGTATCAAAGGTAAACCTTATCTGTGTAGTTCCATTCGGTAATTCTATATCATAGATAACCCATTTAGGAGGCTCAAATGGATCGCTACTAACAGCTGGTTCACCTAATCCACTATATCCAGATGCATAATGTAGGTCTGGACTACCCCATGTAGGGGCTGTTGTCGGGTTTAATCTAGCTATCTCAATCCAGCTACCATTAACGTATGCTTCGACTACCATTAGATCATAATAATTAGGATCCGCTGATTCTATTTCCCACCAAGAAGCAAAGACTAAGTGCGATCCCTTGGGAGTTGGGGAGAAACTCGGTGAAGTCAATGAACCGTATATTACATAAACACCCGACATACCGCCCTCCTCTTGCGGTACTGTTGTCCAACTATCACCAATGTATGTACCTGTATCTAGATGCCCGAACCATGCAACACAGCTACCTCTATAGGCATGGGTAGATGAGCCGGACTATCGGGTACTGTAATAAGATTGGGATCTATATCAGGTGATAATACGTATATCGTCTCTGGATCACATACTACCTGCCATTGAACACCATCTACAGGAGGAGTAAACGTCCATCCAGGGGCTCCTGTCTCAAAGTCTTCAAATAGTATGGGAGGTGCTTGGCTATAAACTGTTGATGTATTTAAGCTCGTCAATACACCGATTATTAGTAGAATCATTACAGCTGCTAATGTAACCATTCTAACATTAGACAATAAATAACACCTCCTACCAAGATATTATAATATATTAGTATTTAATACTTTTTACATCTTCATAAATAATTGATATGCAATTATATTAATTAAGTTCGAATTTATCCATTAAGAAATCCATTATTTTATTTATATTCTCATCAACCGTGTGATTTACAGTATCTACAATAATATCCGGATTTTCAGGTGGCTCATAAGGATCACTTATACCGGTGAAATGTTTTATTTCGCCACGTAATGCTTTCTTATATAGTCCCTTGGGATCACGTCTTATACATTCTTCTAGTGGACATTGTACATAGACTTCTACAAATGGGACTTCTTCTTCAATGATTTCTTTAACCATTTTTCTTACATCGCGATATGGTGATACAAAACTACATAGTACAATAACTCCATTCCTTGCTAGTAAGCGTGCAACCCATGCAATTCTATGTAGATGTACTCTTCTTTCTTCTCTAGTAAAACCAGCACCTATGCTTATTGTTTTCCTAGCCCAGTCACCATCAATAACTTCTACACGAAAACCTTTCTCCCTAAGCTTCTCAGCAACACCTCTAGCTAATGTAGTCTTACCACTACCCGGTAAACCAGTAAACCATACAACAAATCCTTTATCGAGGCATTTCAAACCAATCAATCCTCCATTTACTTGAATTCACAGTTAGGATAACTCTTCAACTTACTAATAAAAGCTACCTTAAAGTGCCATGACATTTGAGGTTAAAAACAACACAGATAAACATAAAAAATAGCATACTAATAGTATCATAATAGAGGTATCATACTATGAGTATCATAGTAGAGCGTCCTTGGCTAAAAGGATTCCTTCTCCAAAACGGAAGAAGAATGTTATACGGTAGGAGAAAAACTGGAAAAACATTTTATACAAGACATATTCTACCAAACTATCTATACTTTATTGTTAGAAAAGGAGGCACCATATACGATCCATTTGAGGACCAAGAGTTTGACACAAAGTTTTTCCTCAGAATATGTAGGGCTCAAGACAATATCATCCTTGATGAATTCCATCGTGCAGAGCCAAGACTATTCGATGCACTCCAGGCAGGTGTATGTAGTGAAAACCTTGTACTCATAACATCCACATTGCATTACTATAAAAAGTTTGTAGAAGGGCCGGAGGCACCACTTAAAGGCTTATTCTCAATTAGAAGAGTTGGGTTAATTTCCCCTATAGAGTTATTAAACCATGAGTGGAGCATAGATAATAAGAATTTGGTCGAGCATCTAGTATTTTATCAGGAACCAGTCCTTATTGGAAAGACATTGAAAGATATTATTTTATCTGGCAGAGAGTTTGCAAGATCTCTTGTTGGAGAGATCCTTGATGAAGAGGATCAAGTATATACACGGAGATATAATGCAATACTTGAAGCTATTGCAGCTGGTAAAAATAGGTTGACGGAAATAGCATCGTATCTATATTCTAGGAATTTAATTCCCAATGCTAGTACTTCACATATAACTAAATATATAGATACCATGATAAAAGTAGGGTTATTAGAGAAAATAGAGGTATGGGGCAAGAGAAGGAGGAGTATTTATAGACATGTATCACCTCTAACGGAGATCATCTACTACCTAGACTCCAGATATGGGTTCTTCGATTTACAGCTTACATGGGATTATCTAGAGAGGATCATAAGAAACTATATACCAATCCTTATTGAGAGATTCTTTGAACACTTATTAGCTGAGTTAATGGGTCTCAAACCTGTCAAGATCTTTGATCCCGATATAGATGTTACCTTGATAGAGTTTAAAAGAGTAAAGGTAGTTGCTGAGGTAAAGTGGAAAAACAAGTTAACGAGAGCAGAGATTATGAAAATTGAAGAGAAGCTAATGAGATTCCCCGAAGCAAGGAAAATCCTCATAGTACCCGATCAAACAATAGTCCCTGAAACAACACTTGAAGTATGGGATGTTAATAAGGTACTGAATGAAGTTAGATCATTGGCTAAAATGTCCTAAATCGTGATCGTTACATTCTTGTTGATCCTGCTTTTTAAGGATTATTTGCTATGATGGGAAATAAATATTTTATAACTAATATAGGAAAATTTATTAATTATATATAATTAAATTATTTCTCTGAGGGGTTTTAAGTGGAGGAACGTAGAGGAAAATATACTACTGTCTCTATACCTATTACTCTCTATAATCGTATTAAGAGGCTTATAGAGGATACAGGCTTTACTAGCGTGTCACAATATGTCACTTATGTTCTTCGAGAAGTTGTAGCTGCTCATGAAGAAGCGAAGTATGAGGAGCCGTTTTCTGAAGAGGATAAGAGGAGGATTATTGAGAAGCTAAGGAAGCTAGGCTATATATAATTGTCTTAGGAATAAGGTGTATATTATGAGATTTTATGAGACTAGCAAGAGATCGTTTATAAAGGCTATTACTTACCGTGCTTATCAAAGTTTTGTTGTTACTCCAATCATAGCATATATTTTAACTAGAGATTTTCTATTAGCTTTTAAATTTAGTATTCTAGAATTTCTTGTAAAAATACCTGCATATTATCTATTTGAACGTCTATGGAGCCTTATTCCCCATGGATATAGACATGAAAATATGGGGTGAGAAATATGGTTTCTAAACCTCATGGTGGAAAATTAATTAATCGTATAGTTTCTGGGAAGAGAAGAGAATTTTTACTTAGTGAAGTTAAGGAGTTACCTAAAATACAGATTAGTTACGAAAGAGTAATTGATCTTATGGATATTGCCCATGGAGCATTTAGTCCCTTGGAGGGCTTCTTATTACAGGAAGACTATCTACATGTACTCTATGATATGAGGCTTTCCAATGACATACCATGGACTATACCAATAATATTAGATGCTGATCCTATAGAGATTAGTGATGTTAAGGAAGGAGATGATCTTGCATTATACTATAATGATATACCTATAGCTATTATGAGAGTAGAAGAGATCTATGGATGGGATAAGAAGGAATTTGCTAGGCAAGTATATAAGACAACTGATCAAGGACATCCGGGTGTTGCCAAGACCTATTGGATGAAGGAGTTATTGATTGGTGGACCTATAGACTTGCTCAATGAGATCGATCATCCATTGAAACATAGGATATTATGGCCTATAGAGACTAGGGTCTTATTTATGGAGAAGAAGTGGAGAACAATTGTTGCTTTCCAGACAAGAAATGTACCTCACCGTGGACACGAGTATGTACAGAAGGCGGCTCTAACATTTACTGATGGCCTATTAATACATCCCCTTATAGGCTGGAAGAAGCCTGGCGATTATAGGGATGAAGTGATCTTTGCTGCCTATGAGGCTTTGATAAAACATTATTATCCAAAGGATGTTGTTGTACTTGCTGGACTCCTTATGAACATGAGGTACGCTGGTCCAAGAGAGGCTATACACCACGCTATTGTACGTAAGAACTTTGGATGTACACACTTCATAGTAGGCCGCGACCATGCAGGGGTAGGAAACTATTATGGACCATACGAGGCATGGGAAATATTTAATGAATTCCCAGATCTAGGCATCATACCATTATTCATAAGAGAGGCATTCTATTGCAGGAAATGCGGGGGTATGGTTAACGAGAAAATCTGTCCTCATGAAGACAAGTATCGTATACGAATAAGTGGTACAAAATTACGTAAGATGATCAGGGAAGGACAAATACCGCCAGAATATATGATGAGGAGAGAAGTAGCAGAAGTAATAATCAGCTCTAAAGATCCCTTTGTTAAATGACTATACACTTTTAATACTCTGGATTCTTTTAATTAACCTATACCTACCGCTATAATTCATTGTCTTTGTACTCAATAATTTAAGTAATTGACTATCCGTATCATTTGGTAACGGGAGTCCGAGGATCTTAAGTACAATTGGAACGATATCCCATAGTTTAAGCATATTCATTTTCCCCAGAACCATTAGAAGTTCTTCATCCGCAAAATGTCCTATAAATACGCCGTCTCTATGATGTGAAGTGACTTTTTCTACTTTATAGCATCGAGTAGAAATGCCAAGGCAATAATCAAGTTTAGGCTCAAGAATAAGATCTGGCGCGTGGTCTATGTAGGGGCCATTATATATTTCGCTAGGCTCATAAACACGAAGAATATATGGATCTCTTGAGATAAGTTCCTTGATTTTTTCTTTATATCCTGGCGCTACATATATGATACCAGCATCCGGAACTAATGCTTTAGTTATCTTATATGGTATTTCTCTTCTTCTTTCTTTACCTGCCTTTCCACCTAGTTTAAAGAGAAGTTTTCTAGCAAATGTTTTTATTCTCTTATGTTTCCTCGTAAATCTTATTAAACTCGATGGAATATCGATCTTTTTTCCTAATATATTTAGAGATAATGTTTCAGTAAATAATTTCTCCATTATAAGGCCATGGTTTTTAAGAATAAATGGAATATTTATGATGTAATCACATAATGTGAACCCATGATCGCTTACAATTATTATGTTGTCGGTAAATTCCATAACCTTTCCTATAAACCAATCAATCTTCTTAAACACTTCTCTAGATCTGCCTATGAAGTCCCCATTTATAATATGTATGTTACCATGAAGTGACCAATCTACTTCGGAAAATACAGTAAATAATAAATTCCAATCATATTTCTCCATTAACTCCAATAGGCCAGTTGTACTGCATTCCAATCTT
>Ga0180301_10000470_pt1 | contig 30943 bp, 28 predicted proteins | sample GuaBasSediGuay16_FD_121797 | JGI IMG/M metagenome (GOLD analysis project Ga0180301, IMG submission 121797) | Subseafloor sediment microbial communities from Guaymas Basin, Gulf of California, Mexico - Guay16, Core 4569-2, 12-15 cm | ecosystem: Environmental > Aquatic > Marine > Hydrothermal... | reverse complement strand
TTAAAGACATACGTGGGCCCTGAAAAAGAAGTGCCCTGGCTTTCTTATTACCGGCAACCTGACTGTGTTTATTTTCCCCATATCGCCCACGTAAAGATGGGGGAACTGGAGTGCAAGACATGCCACGGGGATCACGGTAAACTGGACCAGTTGCCGCCTTATGAGGCCAATCGGATCACGGGATATAGTAGAAATATATGGGGAAAACGTATCTCCGGCTATAAGAAACATACCTGGGATCGAATGAAAATGGACGATTGTTCCGAATGCCACAGCAAGATGGGGCATGAGGAAAATAATGCCTGTTTTGTCTGCCACAAATAAGGGGTAATATCATGGGACTGACCAGGAGGGACTTTGTAAAGCTTGTTGTAGGAGGTGTTGCAGGGGTTCACCTCACTCCACTTCCTTGGAAATTAACTGACGATATTGCCATTTGGACGCAGAACTGGCCCTGGGTGCCGGTTCCACCAACAGGGGCCTTCAGCTATGAAAACTCCGTATGCACCCTTTGCCCTGGGGGCTGCGGCATCAAGGTACGGAAGGTGGATGACAGGGCGGTCAAGATTGAAGGCCGGACTGATTACCCCATTAATCCCGGGGGCATTTGCCCAGTGGGAATGGGTGGACTTCAACTGCTATATGATGAAGACCTCCGTTTTACCGGGCCCATGAAGCGCGTGGGGCTTAGAGGTTCTGGGAACTTTGTGCGTATCTCTTGGGAGGAAGCCTTTCAAATCCTGGCCACTCGCATCAGGAAACTTCGCCTAAAGGGCCAGCCGGAACAGGTGACTGCCATTGACGGCCACAGGCAGGGCTCCACCCTATCCCTGCTCATTTCTCGGCTAATGAGGGCCATTGGAAGCCCCAATTACATCCGGTGCCCTTCAGTTGAGGACACCTATTGGATGGTAAACGCCATTATGCAGGGCAATGAAGGGCCCATGGCCTTTGATCTTGAAAATGCCGACTTTGTATTGAGCTTTGGGTGTGGCCTTTTGGAGGGCTGGGGCTCGCCTGGACGGATATTAAATGCGTGGGGTATGTGGCATGGACACAACGCCAAGAGGAGAACAAAAGTAGTACAGATAGAGTCCAGGGCCTCAAATACTGCTTCAAAGTCAGACCAGTGGGTCGCTGTCAAGCCTGGTACTGAGGCCGCCCTTGCCTTGGGCCTCGCCCACGTAATTATCAAGGAAGGGCTGTATAACAAGGACTTTATAGAGAGCTACACCTTTGGATTCGAAGATTGGGCATCTTCTGATGGAAAGCGCCACACTGGATTCAAGACCCTTGTTCTCCAAAAATACGCGCCCTACCAGGTGGCAAAGATCACGGGCGCCTCTGAGGCCCAAATTGAGAAACTGGCCAAGGAGTTTGCCAGGGCCAAGTCGCCCGTTGCCATCTTTGGAAAGGGAAAGGGGCTCTTGAATGGAAGCCTTTATGAATTTATGGCGATCCACAGCCTCAATGGCCTGGCGGGAAACATAGATATGCCCGGAGGGGTTCTGGTTTATGATCCTTTGCCGCTCAAAGATCTTCCAGATTTCGAGCCTGATCCCATTGCCGAATCAGGATTGAAAAGACCTCGTCTGGATCAGGCACGCACCAAGACATATCCCTTTACCCAAAGCCTGATCAACAACTTCACGCAGGCCATTGTCCAGGCCCCTGCTTCGCCCGTGGATACCTTGCTGGTGTTCGGAGCAAACCCGGCCTTCACCCTACCCGACGGAGGGCTCTTCTATCGTGCCCTTAAGAAGATACCATTCATCGTAAGCTTTTCCCCATTTCGGGATGAAACCGCCCTTATGGCCGACCTTATTCTCCCTGATCATACGTATCTGGAAAAAATGGAGGAAATCTGTTGGCCCACAGGGCTTCAATATCCATTTTATGGCCTTTCCAGGCCGGTAGTGGAGCCACTGTATGAAACAAGGAACCTGGGGGACATTGTTGTCCAACTGGCAAAATCCTTGGAAGAGCCGGTTGCCTCGGTGTTTCCCTGGAACAACTATGAAGAGGTCTTGAAGGCGCGGGCCGAGGGCCTTTTTCAGGCCGGTGGTGGAATGGTTACCTACGATCCACAAAGCCCTCCATGGGAGCAGCTCAAAAAAGGACAAAAGCCTACGCCAAAATACAAGAGCCTAGAGGATATGTGGGAAGCACTTAAGGCCAATGGTATGTGGTACAAGCCCACACACGCCTTCAGGAACTGGGCCAAGATCTTCAGAACCCCGACCGGCAAATTTGAGTTCTATAGCACCCAAATTCAGTTGGCCGTTGATGAGCTTTCCCGGCTTAAACAATCGCCTGCCGAGGTATTGAAAGCCTTGGGGGTCAAGGCTACCGGGGACGAGGTATACATGCCCCATCAAGAGAATTTTGAAGATGGGGACATCAAGAAACATTATCCTTTGGTCATGGTCCCCTTTGAAATGATAAATCTCTCTGATAGCTGGGTGCCCAGTCCTCCCTTTTTGAGTAAGACATGGTTTGATAACCAGCTTAGAAAGGATGAATCCTTTGCTGAAATACATCCCAAGACGGCCGCCCAATATGGGATCAAGGAGGGCGACCGGATTATTATTGAATCCCCTTCTGCAAAGGCAAAGGTGCGGGTGACATTGTTTGAAGGGGCAATGCCAGGTTATGTGTTCCTGCCCAGAGGATTTGGACATGTTGCCTACGACGAGTTCTTGAAAAACAAGGGGGTCAATCCCAATCATCTTGTGGCTGCCCGGAAGGACCCCCTCAGTGGTCTGCCCGTATGGTGGGCCACCCCTGTGAGGATTAAAAAGGTCTAGCTAAACAGGGCCTCACACTGAGGTAAAGGAAAACAAGTAGCGCAGTTTTGAGACAAAAACGGAGAAGAGGTCAATCATGGAAGAAAAGCATGGCAAGGGCCCCCGTTATGGAATGGTAATAGATCTGGACAAATGCACTGGATGTGGCACATGCATGATAGCCTGTGCAGCGGAGAACAATGTAACGGTTAGGCCTGATGAATCAGACAAACAGCGGAATGTTGCCTGGATGCAACTATATAAAATCACTAATGGAAAACCCTTTCCAGAAACAGAAGTAAGCTATTTCCCTCGTCCTTGCATGCAATGCGAGCACCACACGCCTTGCGTCTCAGTGTGCCCTGCCACGGCTACTCGAATGGATCCTAATACCGGCATTGTAAGCCAGATATATACCCGTTGCATTGGTTGCCGGTACTGCATGGCAGCCTGTCCTTATCATGCAAGAAGCTTTAACTGGTGGGATACCTACTTTCCAAAAGGCAAAGGGCTTGACCGATACCTATCCCCAGAGGTCTCTCCCCGCATGAGGGGCGTGGTTGAAAAGTGCACCTTTTGCCATCATCGGCTCATGAGGGCCAAGACCCAGGCCTATGCCGAGGGCCGACGTGAGCTGGAGGAGGGTGAATACATTACCGCCTGTGCCGAGGCATGTCCAGTACAGGCCATCACCTTTGGTGATCTCAACAACCCCAATCATAAGGTCTCAAAGCTCGCCAAGAGCCCACGGGCCTTTCGACTCCTGGAAAGGCTTGGAACAGAGCCAAAGGTCTACTATCTTTCCAGCAAAGAATGGGTCCGACGAATGGCTGATAACTATTTGCCTGAAGAATTGGAGCCTGTCACAAAGGTAAAGACCGGCTAGTCATTTGCCGGAACCTGATGAGGAGGAAAAGGGATGGACTCGGTGTTGATTCCAGAAGGAGTAAAAAGATGCTCTCCAGGAAAATTTTTTCTCTGGACTCTTCCTTGGCTTGCCTTGCTAGGCTGGGGACTTGTTTCCGCGTTCCTGTGCTTATATAAGGGGCTTAATCAGACGAACATGACCAATTACTTTGCATTCGCCCTCTGGATCGTTTTCGACCTTTCGGTGATAGCCCTAGGGGCAGGGGCCTTCTTCACGGGGTTCCTCACCTATCTCATTGGAAAAAAGGAACTTAAGGATATTATCAATGCCGCGGTGATCATCGGCTTCATCTGTTACTCTGGTGCAGTGGCCATGCTGGGTATTGATATCGGACAGCCGTTACGGGGGTGGTTTATCTTCTGGCATGCCAATGTGCATTCCATGCTCACGGAAGTGTCCTTTTGTATAACCGCTTATTTGGGTGTGCTTCTAATTGAGTATCTCCCCATTATCCTAGAAAACCGTAAGATTGAGGAGGTCAAGGAACTCAGGCTGTTCGGCCACAACCTTCACGAAATCATGGCGGTTTTTGCAGGTACGGGCACGTTTCTGTCTTTCTTCCATCAGGGCTCTTTGGGCGGCCTGTTCGGCGTTATGTACGCAAGACCCTTTGCTGCAAGGGGCGGCTTTTATATATGGCCTTGGACATTTTTCCTATTTGTCTTGTCTGCCATTGCCGCCGGCCCTTCCTTTACTATTCTGTGCACAAAACTGGCCGAGAAAATCACTAGAAAGAGGCTGGTTCCTGACCAGGCGTTTCAACTCCTTGCCAAGATCTCCGGGTGGCTCCTCGCCCTTTACATGGTCCTTAAGATAGCGGACACCATTGCGTGGGTACAAGGCATCGTGCCAAAGGCCGGATTGACATTTATGGATTTTTACAGGGAAGGCCCATATGGGGTGTGGTTAGTCATAGCGGAAATCGGAATCTTTGGTATTATACCCGCTATCATCCTCTTGATCCCAAAGGCCCGGAAAACTGAAGGATGGCTTATAGCAGGATGCCTCATGAATTGCACTGGCATTGTCCTGAATCGATTCGTATTCACGGTAGTTACACTGGCCATACCGGTTATGCCATTTGACAGGTTTGTAAGCTACCTCCCCACGTGGCAGGAATGGGGTATCTCTTTGGCCGTGATAGGTTATGGATTCTTGCTGTTTTCTTTCTCATACAGGTACCTGCCAGTGTTTCCAAAAGAAAAGGAGTTAAATACCGCATAACGCCAAGACATAATTAATAAAGGCTTATAGGAGAATAGAAAATGCTTCCTTTTTGTTTTGAATGGCAGTGGAATGTGGATCATATCATCTTCTTTGGGTTCCTTTACCTCGCCCTTGGGATTGTAGGGTTGGGGCTTACTTTCACCGCGATAAAGACCGCCTTACAGGTTTTTGGCTTCATGAGGGAGAGACATTTCGATTAGTATACTTTATTCGGGCTGCTGTCCAGTCCACTCTCTAGCTCTAGTGTGTATTCTGTTTGACAAGAAGCAGGTTGTTGAGGGCCTGCTTTTTATTTTTTTGCAGCAAGGGTTGTTTATCACATGAAAAAGGGGTTAACCTCACCTCCCATCAGAGACAAGATAAGGGCAGTTATTTTTGACTGCGATGGGGTCATGTTTGACTCCAAAAAGGCAAACATCAGCTATTATAACCACTTGCTTAAACGGTTCGGCCTCCCCCCCATGAATGAGACACAGATCGAGTATGTCCATATGCACACGGCAGACGAATCGGTCGCCCATCTTTTCAAGGGAACACCTTACCTCAAAGAGGCCCAGGACTATAGACAGGAAATGGACTACATGCCCTTTGTGCGGGAAATGGTTATGGAGCCAGGACTCAAAGAGGTATTATCCATTTTAAAGGCAAACTTCCGGCTGGCAGTGGCAACCAACAGGAGTAATACGATAGAAAAGGTGCTGGAAATACATGGAATCAGCCACTTCTTTGACATGGTGGTCTCCTCCCTTGATGTGACAAAACCCAAACCCCATCCCGAAGCAATACAGAAGATTCTCCAGCAGTTCGCACTGGCTCCACAAGAGGCGGTATACGTAGGAGATTCGGCTGTGGACCAACAAACGGCAGAGGCAGCAGGGGTGATCTTTATTGCGTATGGCAATAAAAAACTTAAGGCGGACTATCATGCAGTCCGCCTTATGGATATACCACAGATCTTGGGGCTAGGGTAGCGAACCCGGATCAGCCAAGCACTTTTACCCCGCAGGCAATACCGTGGGAGTCAAGAAAATCAAGAGTTCTCTTTTTTCCTTTGTCCACGTTTTGTTCTTGAAAAGCCATCCAATTATGGGGATATCCTTGAGCCAAGGCTGACCCGTCTCGTTTATGCCCTTGTTTTCCTTGTAAATACCTCCAATGATGACCGTATCGCCACTAGCCACCATCATGGCAGTGCTTGCGCTCTTTGTATTAATGGGGATATTCTCACCCGTTGCATTGGCGTAATCAGGGTAATCATCGCTTATCTTGACATCCATTATCACCATATTATTGGGCGTGATGTGTGGCGTGACCTCCAGCTTTAGGCTGGCATCTACAAGCTTGTATGTCTTATTCCCATTGCTGTCAGTACCAGTGGGAAGTACAATCTTTGTACCCTGCTGAATCACGGCCTTTACCGTATCCCGGGTCACTACCTTGGGAGAAGAAAGAACCTTAAGCTCGCCCTCACTCTCCGACAGGGCAATCTGGGTATTTATAAATGCACCTGTTAACCCGCTACCCGAAAGGGTCGTAAACACAAGACCCAGGTTGGAAGAGAAATTGGGGTGGTTTGTGGAAAAAGTAGGGTTGTACAAACGGCTTCCACCCGGATAATTTGCAGCAGTATTCTTTGCAGCCCACTCTGGGGTACCACGCCACGACATGGAGGACTTGTTACGACGTTGCATCTCAAAGTTCCACTGAATTCCCAGTTCTCGCGAGAAACTCGTGGAGGCTTCCACGATCCTTGCCTCTATCATCACCTGTTTTGTGGGACGATCCAGGCGCTTGGCCACCTCTCTGGCCTCCTTGATCTTCGAGGCCGTGTCCGTCATAATAATGGTCTTGGTACCCTTGTCTATTGTTATCTTTCCCCTTGGGCTTTTAACTGTATCTGCAATAATCTTGCTGATATTACCCACGTTCACATAGTTGATGGTAATGTACTCTGTCACCAAAGGCTCCAACTCTTTCAGCTCTTTGGCCCGTTTCAATTTCTCTCGCCTTCTCTTTTCTAGCTCCTCCAGTCTCTTCTTTTCCCGGGCCTCTATCTTGGCCATTTGATCTCTAGTGGTCACCCAAATCACATTTCCTTCGCGCCTCATGGCCAGATTATTATTCTTCAGCACAAGCTCCAAGGCCTGGTCCCAAGGCACATTTCTCAACCGCATGGAGACCTTGCCCTTCACCTTAGGCCCCCAAACGATATTCAAGTTACTTACTTCACCAATCAACCGCAGTATATTCGTGACATCTGCATTGACAAAATCCATGGTCATGGGTGCACCTGTGTACCTCTTTTTGACCACTGAATTGGTCGATGCCTGTTTAAACCCTATTGTTTTTGGAGGGATACCCGTTTTTGCAGACGGTGACGTGTTACCCGCTTTCTCGGCAAGGGCCAAGGGAATAATCCGCTTCTTAGGAGGCTTGATCTGGGTAGGGCCAAAATCAATGGTGATAGCCTTTTCAGTCTGATCCACATGAAACGGAACCATTTCTCTCAAGGCAATGTTCAAAGCCACCTCTTTAGTGTCTTTTAAGAATACGGCCTTTACCCGATCCACAGCTCCCTCGAACTGTGAGGAATCCAGGTGCCTTTGAAGAAGTTCTGGTATGGTGGCCTGCTCAAGGATAAGGGCCAATAGCTTGTCACCCTTTCTTTCCAGATGAAAAGGGGTCTTCTTGTCAGTAGTAACGGTGAGACGGCTGTTGCCGTGGTCGAGCATGGTAAAATCCACACCCAAGACCTGATTCAAGCTGATTTTCTTAGGCTTGAAAAAGATTCTCGGGTTATGAGCAGCCTCGCCTTGGTCTTGCTCTTGAGTCTTGTTTGGCTGGTCTGCCTTTGCAACCATCTGGGGCTGTGCTTTCCTTGACTCCGCTGAGCTGAGGGCAAGGGAAATGGTCTCCTTTTCCTCCCTAACCTTGTAATCCACATTTTCTGCAATTCCCACGATGATCCTGGTCTTCCCCTTTTTCCCCTCCTTTTTTACCTCAATGCCCGTTACATTACTGTCAGCAAGGGGGCTAAGGGGCTTTAGTGTTTCAGCCGGGATAGCCTGAAGGTCCAAAACAACTCTGGGAGGATCAAGGAGCTTAAAAGCAGTATAGGGTACAGGTTTATTAGCGAGAATTTCCACGAGTGTAAAGGCTCCGTCTCCAAAGGTCCGGAGCTTGATTCCATTGATAATGGCCGGCTCAGAGGACACTTGCGCCTTCTGCGGGGCATGCGTGCTCGCACATGCTGCCAATAGCACGGCCGTAATCATAAGAGCAAGAAGGAAGAAGAGTGGCTTCTGTCCCCTATACGATCTCTTAGGTTTTCTCCTGCACATGGAAGTTCTCCCTCTCAAGTAGTCTCACGTGGAATTTCTCTATGTGATTATTTTCTATATCGGCAATAGTTCGGCTATTTTGAAGCATGTAGTTTCTTAACAACATCCTTTATGGTCTCTTTGCCTCGGAAATCCACATGCTTCTCTCGAATGATCACCCTGTCTTCCTGGATCTTCCAGACCACTCCCCCATTGGTACCGATTGCTGTTCCTTTCTTTATAACATGGCCTACCCCTTTAGAGTCCCGCACCATGGCCCAGTTTCCCTTGGGCCCCACAATAACTGCAATAAGATCCAATTGGGAAAGCTCAAGGGTCTCCAAATAGGTTTTGGGTTTGCGGTGTTTTCTTCTCTTCTCAAAGGCCTCTTGCTTGGCAATAAAAGACCTAAACGGATCGGGCTTGCCCGTGGGGTCATATACATAACCGGCCTGTTTCCGTTGGAAGAGCTCTTGCTTAAGAAGTTTTTTCGTTTTCTCCTGCTCGGGCAAGCGAATCTCTTTTTCTTTGCGCGGACCCTTGTACACCAGCGGTTCGGCTGCCTGGGCTGTAAACACCGCAAACACCAAGGCCAAAACCCACGCCAATAGGATTCTACTTCTTGCCTTTTGAGGGCTTTGCATTAGGGCTCCCCTTAAACCGATATGTCATAGCAGTACACTTTGTGAGCAAGACATTGGAATTCTTGTGTACTGGCTTCATGGAAAAATCCAATATCTTAACGATCCGATCCATTCTTCCAACCTTATAGAAAAACGTGGCCACATTATGATAAGTGCCCCGCACCTCCATGGCCACGGGGATTTCCACATAAAATGCCTTTACCCGCTCCTTCTTTGGGCTGAATAGTACAAAGGTCAAATCAGAATCTGCACCCAGTTGGGTTATGCTTCTAAGTAAGCTGGGGATTTCCTTTTCATTGGGCAAAAGCTTTAAGGCCTCCTTAAATTGGGCATCTACTTCCTTAAGCTCGGCCTTGAATTTCTTCAAGTTTTTTGCACGGATCCGGGCCTGGTTCAGTTTTCGCTCAATGCGAACAATGTCTTTTTTGGTCCTCTTGATCTCTCCTTGCTTTGGCAAGACCACAAGCCAGACAAACAGACCTGCCAGTAGAACCAGGGTCCCAAAATAGATCAAAAGCCTGTAAGGCATCTTGATCTTTTCAACCTTTGCAACCAGCGAGCCTTCTTCCATAATTCCGTAAACCTATTTGTCACAATGGGTTTCTATTTTACCTACGCCTTCTCGAACCCTTTCTTCCTTTGGACTTCCCGGGCCGTACCTTCCTTTTCTCCTTGTATGCGTAGGTCTTACAATCCAACTCGAAATCCGTAAGACTAAGCTTGTACTTCTTCAAAACCTTAAGCTTGGTCCTTTTGAGGTCCACGGTCTTGATATGGGGCGCGGCCTCCAGATTATTCATGAAAAGGGCCACTGTCTCATTGTCCATGGCCGTACCCACAAGGCTGAGCTTGCCTTTATGTTCCTTGAGGGACCTGAGCCAAAGCTTATCCCGTGGCACTGCCATGGCAATCTCATCTAAAAGCTGAACCGGCCCTACCTTGTCTTTTTCCAGACTCCGAATCACCTGCAATTTGGCCTTAATCTGCTTGATCCGCTTTTTTATTTTGGCCAGTTGTCTATTGGTGTCCTTGTACTTGGCCAGCTCCTTGGCCTTCCGTGCCTTTTCCGCCCTAACCTGGTTTAACGTGCCATTAAGCCGCAGAAAGCCCAAGACCATGAGACAAACCAGTAGCAGCACACTGAGCACATAAACACTAATCTGCCGCTTTATGTTCTCCTTTTTTCTGGCCGCTCTAAATGGAAGTAGATTGATCTTTATCATTTGTCACCAATGCTTCTAAGAGCCAATCCAACTGCCACGGCTGCCTGTGGCGCCATATAACTCAGATATTGAGGATCAAAGTATTTCTCATTGATAATCAGATTTGCAAAGGGATTTAATATCTCCACTGGAATCCCTGTTTCCATCTCCAGGTATTTTTGAAAACCCGGTATCCTACAAGAGCCTCCACTTAGAAACACCTTCTCAATGGTCTCGTCCGGGTATGTTGTGGCCAAGAAGTCAAGGGCCCGTTTGATCTCTTGGGCCCAACTGGAGACCACTGATGTAAAGATTTCCTCCAGGATGGCCTTTTCCTTTTCTATCTTGGTCCCTCCCAGCTTTATCTTCTCGGCCTCCTCAAACCCAATTTTCAATTCCTTCATGATTGCCTCGGTGATCTGAGATCCGCCATAGGAGGAATCCCTGGTAAACATAGATACGCCGTTCTTTATGGCATTGATTCCCAGCTCCTCAGCCCCGATATTCACCAAGGCATAACACCCTTGTGGCTCTTCAGCGCTCATTTCAAAGGCATTTTGAAGGGCAAAGGCATCCACATCCATCACCATGGGGTGGAGCCCGGCCAACTGGACCAAGTCCACATACTCCTCCACCATATCCCTTTTGGCCGCAACCAGCATCACCTCTTTGTTGCCCGAAGATGGTTTTGAAGCCTCCTCTTGCTCGATCTTTGGCAACAAAAGGTCATAATCAAGGTTTACGTCACTGATATCAAAGGGAATATACTGCTCGGCCTTTTCATGGATGGTCTTCTCTAGGTCAGCCCCCTCTTTATCCGCAACTTCTATCTTCTTTACAATGACCGAGTAACCGGAGATGGATGTTGCAACCTTCTTGTTCTTGACCTTAAGATTGTGGTAGAGGTTCTTGATGGCAGATGCCACAATTTCCATCTCCTTGATGGATCCCTCAACAATGGCATCAGGTGGGAGCCCGATTACCCCGAAGCTCTTTAGGATCGGTCCCTTTTTGCTATGATCGATCTCCACCAATTTGATAGAATGCGAACCTATATCCAGCCCTACTAATTGATTTTTTCTGGGGACAGCCATATGTAATAACACTAATCCTCAGGGAAAATTTTATGTTTGTCTGAGAGCTTGTAACCCAGCGCGAGGATAATCTTGCGTTTTGTCTCCATGCGACAGTTCATGCCCTTTTCGACCCTGTCAATGGTCAAAGGCGACACACCTGCCTTACGAGCCAGTTCTGCCTTGCTCATAAGGTTTTCTTCCCTGATCTCCTTTACAAGGTTTCGAGCCACTCTCCCCCTCCAGCTCCTTCCGGTGAGGCCTATAGGACGTATTGGCGTTAAGTATATCCATATGTAAATATCTGTCAACTATTTTTAACCAGTTATTTAAATTTTAATTAATTTGTAAAGAAATACACCTCTTTTCCCTTTTTACGCCGTGGTCGCCTATCCTTGTTTCATTGTTCTTCAAACACCCGCACCCGAAAACCATATTAACTATCGGCAGGTCTGAGAATTTGCTTTACAAACTTTTTCATTCTAATTACATTCCAGCTCAAAAATATTTGACTGGGCACGAGCCCATGCTGAGAAAGGAGGCCAGGTTGGGAAAAGCGGCTCAGAAGGTACTCGTCAAGAAAAAGAGTTTGTTCCGGGAATACGCTGAAGCTGCGGTCATCGCCATCATCCTTGCCCTTTTTATCCGGACCTTTGTGGTTCAGGCCTTTAAGATCCCTTCGGGCTCCATGGAACCTACTCTATTGGTGGGTGATCATATCCTCGTCAACAAGTTCATTTACGGGGTCAAGCTTCCCATCATAAGAAAGACCATAATCCCCATAAGTACCCCTCATCGGGAAGACGTTATTGTGTTCATCTTTCCTTTGGACAAAAGTAAAGACTTTATCAAAAGGGTCATAGGCCTTCCAGGGGATCACATAGAAATTGTGGGAAAAAAGATTTATATTAATGGCAAACTATTCCGGGACACACACGCCCATTACACCAGCGAGTCTTCTGTCAGTGAAAAATCCCGCTTTGGTCCTATCACCGTGCCTGAGGGCCATCTATTTGTGATGGGGGACAACCGGGACCACAGCTACGACAGCCGCTATTGGGGCTTTGTACCCATGAAATCGGTCAAGGGAAAGGCATTCCTCATATATTGGTCATGGCCCCACTGGAGACGCTTTATGCACTTTATCAAATAGAAATAAATCCCTTCTTCTATTCTTTCTTTTGGCTCCTATTCATCAGCCCTGGGAGATAACGGGGTCAAGGGGGGCTTCCACCACATTATGTGCTCTCATGGTCCACGTCCTTTCTATAACCGCAACGGTCTCTGCCCCCACATGGAGGGCTTGAAGCTCGTCAAGGGAAACCCACCTCACCTCCTGTGCATCTGACCCCGCCCTTGCCGTACCCCTTATGTGCTCTGCCCAGTAATCCAAAATTACATAGTGATACCTGACTCTACCTTGATAGTCCCGTACAATCCTATCAAACACGCCCACCAAACCCTTTACTGCAATCTCTATCCCCACCTCTTCGAAAACTTCCCTTATGAGGGCCTCATGTCGCGGCTCCCCAAGCTCAACCACTCCGCCTGGGAGGCTCCACCGGCCCTGCGATGGGGCATGTGCCCTTCTGACCAATAGCACGTTATCACCCGAAAAGATTACAGCAGAAACAGCAGGTATGGGGCAGGAAGGATACTCTCTCTTCATTTTGCCCCCTTAATTGTTGTGCTTGCATCATATGCGAGTTTCCTGTAAGTATAGAGGGACCATTGAGCACAAGTCAATGGGCCCATACTGATACATCAGAACTTGTTTGTAGAAAGGATGAGAGATCATGAGTGGAAAGACAAAGACATTGGAAGGAAATGAAGCAGCTGCTCATGTGGCCTATGCAATGAGCGAGGTCGCGGCCATCTATCCCATTACTCCCTCGAGCAGTATGGGAGAGTACTGTGATGAATGGTCGGCCAAGGGACGAAAGAATATCTTTGGGCAAACACTAAAGGTGGTGGAGATGCAATCAGAGGCAGGGGCAGCAGGGGCAGTCCATGGCGCCCTTGCAGCCGGTGCCCTTGCAACCACCTTTACGGCCTCTCAGGGCCTTCTATTGATGATTCCAAATATGTACAAGATAGCTGGAGAAATAATGCCAGGGGTATTTCATGTTTCTGCCCGGGCCATCGCCACCCATGCCCTGTCTATATTCGGAGACCACTCTGACATAAACGCCGTGCGGCAGAGCGGCTTCTGCCTTATAGCCTCTGCCTCGGTCCAAGAGGTAATGGATCTAGCATTGGTTGCGCATCTGGCCAGCATTCGTTCAAGCCTTCCATTTCTCCATTTTTTTGACGGCTTCAGGACCTCAATGGAGATCCAGAAAATCGAAATCATCGACTACGAAGATATGGCAGAGCTTGTGGACTGGGATGCCATCGAGACCTTTCGAAGTCGTGCCATGAACCCAGAATATCCCCAGTTAAGAGGAACGGCCCAGAATCCAGATATCTTTTTCCAAAACCGTGAGGCCTGCAATCCTTACTATCTCCGGGTTCCTTCCATTGTTCAGGAAGAAATGGAAAAGGTGAGTGACTTGGTGGGAAGGCGCTATCGCCTCTTTGATTATGTGGGCGACCCGGAGGCCGACAGGGTAATTGTTTCCATGGCCTCTAGCTGCGACGTTATGGAGGAGACAGTAAACTATTTGAACAAATTGGGCGAAAGGGTAGGGTTGGTCAAGGTTCGGCTCTACTTACCCTTTTCAAAAGAGTATTTCCTTCGCGTACTGCCTAACACGACCAAAAGCATCGCCGTCCTTGATAGGACCAAGGCGCCAGGGGCCTTGGGCGAGCCCCTTTACCAAGATGTGTGCGCTGTTTTTAGAGATATGAATGACTCGCCTACGGTGGTAGGAGGCCGATACGGGTTAGGAAGCAAGGATTTCACGCCCACTATGGTCAAGGCAGTTTTTGACAATCTCCGTGGCAAACAACCCAAGAATCATTTCACCGTCGGCATTACCGACGATGTTACCTTTACCTCATTGGAGCTGGGTGAAGAAATCGATCCATCCCCTGAGGGAACTGTCCGTTGTAAGTTTTGGGGCCTTGGTTCAGATGGAACCGTGGGCGCCAACAAAAATGCCATTAAAATAATCGGCGAGAACACGGACCTATTCGCTCAGGCCTACTTTGCCTATGATGCCAAAAAGTCAGGTGGTATCACCATGTCGCACTTGCGCTTTTCTCCTCATAAGATCCAATCACCCTATCTATTGACCAAGTCAGACTTTATTGCATGTCATAATCCAGCCTTTGTTAACCAATACGATATCTTGGACGGTATTAGGGAAGGGGGAACCTTTCTACTCAACTCGCCCTGGAGCGCCCAAGAAATGGAGGAAAGACTCCCTAATCACTTAAAAAGGACCATCGCCAATAAAAGGCTGAATTTCTACAATATCGACGCGGTGAAGATCGCCTCAGAGGTAGGGCTTGGAGGAAGGATCAACATGATTATGCAAGCGGCCTTCTTCAAGATATCCAATGTGCTTCCCCCTGAAGAGGCCTTCAACTACCTCAAGGACGCTATCAAGAAGACCTATGGGAAAAAGGGTGAAAATGTGGTGCAGATGAACATTAAGGCGGTGGATATGGCGGTCGATGCCATTGAAAAGATTGAGGTACCAGAGGCCTGGGCCACTGCTGGACAGGAAAAATATCTGGAAAAAGATGAGCCGGAATTTGTAACCAAGGTGATGCGCCCCATGCTCCTGCAACAAGGAGACAAGATCCCAGTGAGCCTTCTGCCGCCTGATGGGATATTTCCAACCGGAACCACCAAATACGAAAAACGAGGCATTGCCATCAGCGTGCCGGAATGGCAGCCGGAAAACTGCATCCAATGCAATCAATGCGCCTTTGTCTGTCCCCATGCTGTCATTCGTCCTGTACTGGCACGGCCAGATGACCTGGAGGAGGCACCCGAGGGCTTCGTAACTGTAGAGGCCAAGGGAAAGGAATTAAAGGGCCTTCGATTCCGCATCCAAATAAGCCCCCTTGATTGCACTGGGTGTGGCAATTGCGTACATGTATGCCCAGCCAAGAAAAAGGCCCTTATCATGAAACCCCTCAGCACGCAAACGGACAAGGAAATCCCAAATCATTTGTTCGCCTCTGAACTCCCGGAGCTTGGGGACCTTATACCTGTGACCACTGTCAAGGGGAGCCAGTTCCGAAAGCCACTTTTTGAATTCTCAGGTGCGTGCGCGGGCTGTGGAGAAACCCCATATATCAAACTGGCCACCCAGTTGTTTGGAGACCGAATGCTCATTGCAAACGCAACGGGTTGCTCCTCTATTTACGGGGGCTCTGCGCCAAGCTGCCCCTATACGGTAAATGAGGAGGGACATGGTCCGGCCTGGGCAAACTCCCTATTTGAGGACAATGCAGAGTATGGTTTTGGCATGGAACTGGCCGTCAGCCAGCGTAGGGAAAAACTGGCTGATCTCGTAAGACAGGCACTGGAGGCAGAGATCTCTGAACCCCTAAAGGAGGCCCTCAGTCAGTGGTTGGAACACATGAACGACGGGGAAAAGTCCAAGCAGGCCTCAAAGCAGCTCTTGGAAAGGCTTGAGCTGGAGATTGCAGAGGCCGAGGACGAGGTGAATCCCATTCTTTGGGACATACTAGAGATGAAGGACTATATGGTAAAGAAATCCATCTGGATCATTGGTGGCGATGGTTGGGCCTATGACATCGGTTATGGCGGCCTTGACCATGTCTTGGCCATGGGCCGCGATGTCAACATACTGGTCTTGGACACCGAGGTTTACTCCAACACTGGAGGACAGTCTTCCAAGTCAACCCCTACCGGGGCAGTGGCCAAATTCGCCGCGGCCGGTAAACCCACCAAGAAAAAGGATCTGGGCCTTATGGCCATGACTTATGGATATGTGTATGTGGCCTCGGTGGCCATGGGAGCCAATAAAAGCCAGGCCCTAAAGGCCATGCTGGAAGCGGAAAGCTATAATGGCCCTTCCATCATCATTGCATATGCACCTTGTATCAACCATGGCATTAACATGGGCCTTAGCCAGGAAGAAGAAAAAAAGGCCGTTGAATCGGGTTATTGGATCCTTTATCGCTACGACCCAAGGCGCAAGCAGGCAGGGGAAAACCCTCTGCTCCTTGACTCCAAAGAACCCAAAAGTGATTTCAAGGAATTCCTCATGGGAGAAGTCCGGTACTCGAGCCTTACCAGGACCTTCCCTGAAAATGCCGAAAGGCTGTTTTCCGAGGCCGAACAACTAATGAAAGAACGCTATGAACTTTACAAACGGATGGCCACGCAGGGCGGCTTATAGCTCCAAGGCCCCGAACAAACCCCAGGCCAATCCCATTTGGACAGTCGATTCCATAGTTATGGCCAAAATATTTTGCCTTGACATAATATGATAATATCTCTATGCTTCAAGCGAATCCTGGAGTAAACTATGTGGATCCATCCTAAAACCATTTAGGCCAAGGCCGGATCGTGAATGACCTTTTAGCAGCCAAGACCCCTGCAAAATAGCTTGTAGGGGTCTTTTTTTGCGCCTTGGCATGAAAGTGAGAGGGGGGGTGATAAGGGGACCTCGGCCGTAAAAACGGATTGTTATCTCAGGAAAGGGACAACATTTGACCAAGGAGGTTACCATGGCCGCAAGCAACCAACGATCAGGCTTGGAGTTTTTAAAGGATTGGGGTGGGGCGCTCACAAACTGGACCGAGAGATGGATCCCAGACGCCCTAGTCATTGTCTGGGTTCTCAGCATCATTACCTTTATAATGGCCCTCATCTGGGGTGACGTGGGCCCTGCAGGGGCTGTAATCGCTTGGGGCAAGGGTTTCTGGGTTCTATTGAAATTCGCCATGCAGATGTGCCTAATCATGATGACAGGATACATCCTGGCCTGTTCACCGCCTATCAGGCGCATCCTTGATGGCCTGTCCAGCTGGCCCAATACGGAGAAGCCATGGCAGGCCATTTTGATCATGGCCCTTTTCTCCATGATCATTGCCTGGGTAAACTGGGGTCTCAGCTTGATAGGAAGCGCCATGTTTGCCCTTTACATCGTAAAAAACAATCCAAAAGTGGACTATAGGCTACTGGTGGCTGCTGCCTACCTGGGTCTGGGTTGCACGTGGCATGCGGGACTTTCGGCCTCTGCCCCCTTGCTCGTGAATACACCAAACAACTTTCTGATTAAAGGGGGATATCTACCGGACATCATCCCCACCACCCAGACCCTATTCACCCCGTTCAACCTTATTTTGGTTATCATTATTATTGTTGTGGTCACCATTCTCATTTCATTGATGCACCCTTCTGAGGAAAAGACCTTCAAGGTCTCCCCTGAACTTATGAGCAAGCTGAAGCTTTATGAAGCTCCTCCCAGGCCTGAAAGATACGGAAGCTTTTCCTCTTGGGCCAACTGGTGGTGGGGCTGGAATATCATCATAGCAGCAGGAGGCTTCTGGTGGCTCGGATGGAAAATCAGCCATGTGGGATTTGCCAAGGCCATTAACCTGAATAACATCAATCTGTTCTTTCTGATGCTCGGGATCCTCTTCCATTGGCGGCCATGGAGCTTTCTCAAGGCCACCGAAGACGCGGGAAAGGCAGTGTGGGGAATTATTATCCAATTCCCCTTTTATGCGGGGATCTTTGGGCTGTTTAAATTTACCGCCCTAGCCACGGTCTTCACCAAGGCCTTTGTGGCCATCTGCAGTGGCAGCACATTCCTGTTGGTGGAGTACTGGTACGCAGGGCTGCTTAACTATCTCATACCCTCAGGCGGCTCAGAGTGGGCGATCACAGCCCCCTATCTCTTGCCTGCTGCAAAACAACTGGGTGTGGCGGCCAACAAGGCTGTTGTAGCGTATGCCTGGGGTGACATGATGACTGACATGATCCAGCCCTTCTGGGCCATTGCCATGTTGGCGGTGGCAAAGTTGGAATTCAGGGAAATCATGGGATGGTTGCTGTTGGTCTTTTTTGTCTACTTTATCATAACTTCCGGGGCCTTTCTCCTCTGGCCCATTTTCTAAGTAAAAAGCCCAACAACATGGCCATTATCTTCCACAGGGCCCCTTTTTGGGGGCCCTGTGCACTCCTTTGCCCATCACACCTCAATAGCCGGCGGTCTGAGCTTCTGTATCCTTTCCAGCTCCTCTCGACAGGTTAGGTCGTAATGAATTGGGGTAATGGTGATCATCCCGCTCTTCAGGGCCACAAAGTCCGTATCAGGGGTGCCGTTTTCAATGGTGGTCTCTCCCATAAGCCAATAATACACATTTCCTCTCGGATCATTGCGCCGCTCAAAGCGCTCCTCGAACCGTGACAGGCCTTGGCGGGCAAAACATACTCCCTGTATCTGTTCAGGGGGCAGAGCAGGAATATTGACATTCAGGGCCGTACCATCCCGAAGACCATTTTCCATTACAAAACGGACCACCGCCCGGCTGAACTGGGCAGCAAGAGTGAAGTCCTCGGTTTTACGTGTATCCAGGGAAATGGCCGCAGCCTTGAACCCTAAAAAGGCCGCCTCTGTTGCTGCCGAAACGGTCCCTGAATACAAAATATCCATGCCCACATTTCGCCCCAAATTGATGCCCGAGAGCACCATATCAGGGGGATGGTCTAGGAGCTCTTTTACAGCTATCTTCACACAGTCTGCAGGGGTGCCGCTTACTGCATAACCATAGAATCGACCTCCTTTGGTAACGGACCGCACTCGAAGTGGCTGCGAGAGGGTGATGGCATGACCTACTGCACTCATTTCCGTCTCAGGTGCCACAACCGACACCTCATAATCCTGAGAAAAGGCCTCATAAAGGGCAAACAGGCCCGGAGCGTGTATACCGTCATCATTGGTCAAAAGGATTCGCATGATCTTTGGCCTCGTTATACGATGCTCTCACACCAAGGCTACCGCTTTTCGTTGCCATCCCGATTTTTCTGCTGTATATTCCCTATGCAACAGGCCGGGCTCTAGCTTAGTGATGTATTGTGTGGCTTGAACAAGCCAAATCTGTGTATTTTTACTGCCGAGCCTGGGCAAAGTCAATGACATTTGGAAAGGTGTATCATGCGTCAGATTTCAGCCAGAGCAATTACCGAGGCGATAAAAGAGGCGGCCATTCGAGCAAATCTGGAGTTGGGTGAGGATATGGTGGCTGCCTTGCGCCGGGCGAGGAACCACGAAGAGTCTCCGGTTGGCAAAGAACTCCTGGGCCGACTGATAGAAAACGCCCAACTGGCAAAGACAGAGGAAATCCCATTATGTCAAGACACAGGGCTGGTGGTCATCTTTGCCCAAATGGGCCAGGATGTAATGATCGTGGATGGAGGTTTCCGGGAGGCTATTGAAGAAGGGGTACGAATGGGATACAGGGATGGCTTCCTACGAAAGTCCCTCTGCCACCCATTCACGAGGCAAAATACAGGAGACAACACCCCTGTCATCATCCACCTGGATCTGGTGCCGGGTGATCAATTGAAATTATGGGTCGTGCCCAAGGGCGGAGGCAGCGAAAACATGAGTGCCCTCTTTACGCTGCCCCCATCGGCCGGATGGCAAGGCGTAAAGGAAAAGATAGTGCAGACAGTGGTGAATGCTGGCCCCAACCCATGTCCACCCACTATTGTGGGCGTGGGCATAGGTGGAAACTTTGAGCAATGTGCTCTCCTGGCAAAAAAGGCGATTTTGCGGCCCGTATCCGCCCCCAACCCTGACCCACAACTCCATGCCATGGAAACAGAACTGCTGGAGGAAATCAATAAAAGTGGGGTGGGCCCAGGAGGCCTGGGCGGGCGAATCACTTCCTTGGCCGTCCATATCCTGATGATGCCCTGCCATATCGCAAGCCTTCCCCTGGCCGTGAACATCCAGTGTCATGCCAACCGCCACAAAGAGATTGTCTTGTAATGGGGGGGTCACCATGAGTTTGAGTAAAAGCATTCATCTTGAAACACCTCTGTCAAATAAAGATGTGAGGTCACTGAGGGCAGGAGACCAGGTCACAATCAGCGGGCTCATATATACTGCCAGGGACAGCGCACACAAGCGGCTCATCCAGCTTATCGAGGCAAATGAGCCGTTGCCTTTTTCTATCGAGGGTCAGGTAATTTACTATGTGGGGCCCTCACCCGCCCCCCCTGGCCGGGTCATAGGTGCTGCCGGACCTACCACCAGCTATAGGATGGACCCATATACCCCGAAATTGCTGGAGCTAGGGCTCAAAGGCATGATAGGCAAGGGACGCCGCTCAGAAGAGGTGGTAAAGGCCATAAAAAGGCACAAGGCGGTATACATGGCCGCCATCGGGGGGGCCGGCGCCCTCATCTCCACGGTGGTGAGAGAGGCAGAGGTCATTGCCTATGAGGACCTGGGACCTGAGGCTATTCGCCGGCTGCGCGTTGATAGGCTCCCTGCCATTGTTGTGAATGACTCTTTTGGAAATGACCTTTACGTGGAAGGACAAAAAAAATATAAGATTTCATAGACATCCAAAATAAATTGACTCCATGATCTGCACAGAGTTATTTGTATGAGTTAATCCGTTTTAGGCTGCCATTTCTTAATGATCAAGATTCGGGCAACGGCATACCGAAAGAGGCAAAAGGTTAAAAGAAGGGGAGGGGTATGAAAAAAGACAAGAAAAAGGGTGTCTATTGGTGGGTGCTGCTTCTTTTGATCGTGGCAGCCCTTCTGGGCTATGTGCTGATGAAGGAATTGGGCAGGGAGTCCGTATCCCCGCCCCATAAGGCTCCACCCACGCCTCAACAGGAAAGCGCATTGCCCACAAAAGGCTCTTCAGCCAAGGTACAACCTCCCCCAGCAGTCTCCAAACAAGGCCCTGCGGCCTCACCACACCAACCACGTCCACAGCCCAAAGCAAAAGTTAAGATTGACTACTGCGCCCAGCTGGACAAGGATGTAATGGATTTTCTCACATATCTTGACCACAAGCCTTATGTGCAACACCTGGAGCTGGGACAGAGCCTTTACAGCTATGTTAAGGGAATAATCCGACGCCTGTCTGCCCATCCTCCGGTTCCTGCAGGTGAAGGCATTGACCCCAGAATCATGACCAAGAATATTTATCACTTATACCGCGTACTGGGGCGCAAGGATATTCGGCTGATCCGCGAAGTCCTTCATAATGAACAGGATACCTTGGAGATCAATTTGGATATACTTTACAGGTGGGTAATGGCTGGAGGGCGATGCAAAAACCGCCTTGGCCTTCGCCCCTCTTTTGATGTCCTTTACAAGTATGCCGGTTTCTTTCTAAATACCATTGGTGGGAGGGCATATCTCTGGCGTCGGTCGGATGTCACCCGCATCCTTGCCACTTACTATTGCATTTTGGTGGTGCATGAAGCCGATCTGCGGGGTCAAAACAGCTATGGTATTGACATCTATCCCCTTATTATCTCACTCAAAAATGAAATCACACATTATCATGATCTTGAGTTTCAGGCCGAATATCTAAACAAACTCACAAGTCTTGAAACCTACTATATGGAAAAAAGGTAATAACCTCCGCCTCTTTCATTTTTTCTCGTCTTTCGAGTTCCTCTTCCTATTTTCAAATTCCTTGAGGGACTCTTGCCTCTCTTTAGTGGACACACAGGCAAGACAGGCCTCTACCTCGTAGTCCATTAAGGCCTCAAGGCTCACTTCGCCCCTGGCCATAAGCAGGCCCTTTTTGATCATTTTGAGCGAAAAGGCGGAGTTCTTTGCTATCTTGCTGGCCATCTTTTTTGCCTCTTCCATCAATTGCTCCAAGGGCACCGCCTTATTCACCAGCCCAATGCGCTCTGCCTCCTTTCCATCTATATATTCGGCTGTAAAGAGTAGCTCCCTGGCCTTGGCAGGTCCAATCAGATCCTGAACCAGGCGCATGGCCCCGCCTGTGACCGAAGATGTAACCTTTGCCTCGGGCGAGCCAATCTGGGCTTCCTCGGCAGCTATTCGGATATCACAGGCCAATGCCAGCTCATACCCTGAACCCAACGCATAGCCGTTAATGGCCGCAATAGTCGGTTTTTCAAACCGAATGATCTTTCTGGAGGCTTCTTGAAGCTCACTCAAATAGTCACGGTATGCCTCAAGGGTTCTTGTCTTGGACTCTTTAAGGTCAGCTCCTGTGGAAAAGGCCCTGCCCTCCCCTGTGATAATCACTACTTTAATGGCTGGATCAACTCGGGCACCCTCAAGGGCCTCCTGAAGGTCCAGCCAGAGCTGCTTGTTCATGGCATTGAGGACATGAGGCCGATTTAGTCTTATGATGGCGATATTGCCCTCCTTCTCATAGATGATGCACTGAAACCCCATTTTTCACCTCCATACAGCATCCAACAGACCTCAATCCAGGCCCGCCAATTCGTTATGTGGTGAAACTCTTTCAACGCGCTTCCTAGCCAAATGAAATAGTGGAATGTACATAGGGAAGTGAAATTTCATGAAGATAATCGAAGCGGCAACATGTTGATAGCCTGGGATGCCGGGCATACAGGGCCCTTCACATGCCTTGTGTCTGATTCCCATCAAAGAGCCGGGGCGGGCCCTTCGCCCGCCCCGCCAAGATCATTATCTCATTGCAACACTGTTATTTGAGCAGACCCACCTCCCTAAAATACTTCAGGGCCCCCGGGATGGAGGGGTGCAGTAAGACCCTCCAGCATACTCTTCTTTGTAAGTACTGAGTATGCCGGGTGCAGTTTTTTAAAGGCTTCAAAATTGTCAAACACCTCCTTGACAATGGCATAAACCACCTTGTCAGGCGTCTTGGCAGAGGTTACAAATGTGGCTTTCACACCGAATGTGGGCACATCTTTCTTATTGGTGGCAGAAGGATAAAACTTTATGGGAATGTAGGCCCTGGCGTAATAAGGATATTTGGCCAAGAGTCTGTCAAGGCCAGTGATGGGCACAAAGTGGACTTTCCTCTTGCCAGCAGTAGCCTCCTTAATAGCACCACTGGGATGACCCACTGTATAGAAAAAGGCGTCGATCCTGCCGTCTTGAAGGAGTCCGGGTGCCTCTGGTGCCTTGACGCCCTCTGCAATAATGTCCTTTCTGTAATCAAGGCCTGCATTGCTCAGGGCGTCGATGGAGTTTTGACGCTGGCCAGATCCGGGATTCCCTATATTGACCCGCTTGCCGCGAAGATCCTGAATGGTTTTGATACCCGCATCATCTGCAGCCACAAGGGTGACCGATTCGGGATGGATACTGAATAGCGCCCTCAGGTCCTTTTGGGGGCCTTTGTTTTTCCATTCAGCAAGTCCATGCCAGGCCTGATACTGGCGGTCTGACTGGCAAATGCCAAAGTCCAGGTCTCCAGACAATACCGCGTTGATATTAAACACCGACCCCCCAGTGGACTCCACTGTTGCACGGATATGGTAAATGGACCGCTTTTTGTTGACCATCTTAGCAATGGCACCACCTGTGGGATAGTAAACCCCTGTAATGCCGCCGGTCCCTATGGTAATAAAGGTGGTCCGGGCCTGGACGATCCCTTGGCCTCCAAGCCCCACAAAAGCCAATCCAAACAACAAGACCATAGTAATGACAAACAGTCTCCTCATAAGTTCCTCCTTTCTCTCTCATTTAAGTTTTTTTACCATTAGGGTGTCATCACCTCTCCCAAAAACCTCATGTCTATTGCTTCTCTTTCACCACCCTCTTAGATATTGTCTCTGTTGACGATCGAAAAATACGGGTCAAATACCCCTAGCACTTACCATATGAAGCTCAGCTGCTTATACCTAACCTCCTCGGACCGGGTCAACCCTTTTCTCACAGCGCTCTATGCGAACAAATTGACGCCCTATGTGGTATAAAGGCATCGCCAAACCAAGCATTATCTGCTAGGGAACAAAAAAGCCTCCCAATACAACAAAAGGGAGGCTTTTTTTACCTGGGTAAATAGATACAATGGCCTTAATAGGAACCCTACCAGTGTCCTTCCGCGCCCGGCTCCTCTGCCTCTTTGAGGTTGCCTTCAAGATAGGCCTTGACACCGCTACTCACAGTCCCTTGTGCCCCGTTCACCACAGCAATTCCCGCAGCCTTAAGGGCCTTAAAGGCATTTGGGCCGCAGTGGCCTGTGAGCAGCACCTGTGCCCCTTTCTTACTGACAGCGCTTGCAGCCTGTATGCCTGCGCCTTTTAATGAGTTTGCATTTTCCCTGTTGTCTATCACCTCGATATCCATACTATCCGAGTCCACAACCAGGATATATGGGGCCCTTCCAAACCTCGGGTCCACTTCTGAGGTAATATCCTGGCCTGTAGAAGTGACTGCTATTTTCATTGGGACCCTCCTGTCATCTGTTTCCTTTTTGGTTCTCCGGCCTTTTCCTCGTATTGCTCCAAGGCCTTTTGCAGGGTCTTCACGGCAAGCCGGGCGCAGTGGATCTTCTTATCCGGCAACTTTTCAAGCTCTTTATAAAGTGCATCCAAATCAATCTCTTTGGCCTCCTTCAGGCTCTTCCCTTTAGCCAGGGCTGCAATCGCGCACCCTGAGGCAACGGCGCCAGGGCACCCAAGCACCTGAATCTTTGCATCTTGAATCTTATCCCGGTCCACCTTCAAGTAGATCTTCATGGTATCCCCACAGGGCCCGGTTAGGTCAGTCACCTGATCAGCCCCTTTAATTTCGCCAATACTCTCGCGGGACTTGAAATATTCAATGGCCTTGTCCGAATAACCGGATTTGGAAAGCATATCATAAATCTCATCTACCATATCAGCTAACGCCCCCTTTCATTGCTCACTAGCATCCCCGGACTTCTAATGTCGCATACCGCCCCCACATACCTGGTCCTCGCCCATCAACGGGAGACGCCCAGCGATAAGGTTCTCAATAACAGGCCGGATCTCCGGTCTTTCCGCGTCATAATAGACCTTGATTCCCACCTATTGAAAGCCCATCAAGGGCCTCATACCCATGCCGGCCACAACCAAGGCATCTACTCCATGTTGTGCCAGCAAATTCACCGGAACCATGCACCCCCCTTGCACATGGTCTTGGTTGGGAATAGTTGTCACATCTTTGATCTGTCCATCCTCCACATCCACAAGAGTAAAATAGTCACAATGGCCAAAATGACCCGATCTTTTTGCATCCAAGCCACCCGGGGCCATTGATGGAATAGCGATTCTCCCATTTTTCATGTTTGTTATCCTCCATTATCTCTCCGAGGTATCCTTTCACTCCAAAAGCGGCTTTTGGAGTGATCACAGCAGTCATCTTTTGTATAAAAATTGACTATAAGGGTTATAAAAGACATTGCAACCCTTTGACCCAAATAAAGGAAAAAGCCTCCCCCACCATAAAACGTGAAAGGGAGGCCCTTTTAGCTCAAAATATTGATCTTGCCAATCCCGCAGCTTATACCTCCAGCCACGAGTCAGAATAAAGGGTATGACCCAGCAAAACCCTGGCTGTCTTCACATAGTCCTGCAGTTCCTTAGAAAGGGAATCCATATCAACCTCTTCCCCATCCATCACCTTGTGGATGACCTCCACAATGTCCGACCTCTCACCCCTTGCGATGGCATGAAGCTTCTCATCATAGGCATCAGCTATGCAGGAATACATCCCCTTTCGCTCCAGCATCACCATGTAGGTCTGATTAAGTATTGGTCTGAGATGATCAGGCGATCCGTTAGAACAATTTGATAATCCGCAGGTGGATTTCACTCCCGGGGCAATATCCTGAAGCATCTCCTGAAATGCCAAGAGGCTCATCAGCTGGGGTTGCTGGATATTTACCGGAGTCACCACTCCATCCACGAATATGTCCTCATTTGCAACCCCCGCCTCATTCGCCGCATAGATCAGTTCAACAGCGAGGGCTGCACGTTCGTTTTCATCTCTGGGAAGGCCTTCAGGTCCCCACATGAGGGCTATAAACTGGGCATTGTATTTCACCGCTAAGGGGATCATCTTTTCGTAACGCTCAGGCCTACACATGATCGAGTTTATGATTGCCCTTCCCTTGTGTACAGCCAGGCCCGCCTCCATGGCCTCTATGTTGGATGTGTCCAGGCAAAGCGGGGGACTGTCGCCTATCTCATCCTGAATGGTCTTAACCACCCATTCCATAAGTTCGGGGCCGCCCTTCCTTGCAGGCCCAAGGTTTATGTCTATCCAGTCCATGCCTTTTTCTTTTTGCCGCTTGGCCTCCTCCACTATTGGACCAGGATCCTTCTCCTTAAATGCCTTCCCTATCTTTCTATTTATAACATTGAGGTTCTCTCCAATCAGTAGCATCAGTCCACTCCCTTTGCTAAGTTTTTAAGTTCCAGTTTCAGGTTGGCATTAGCCTACCATCTCCCTTAGAAACTTGGGAATCAAAGAGGCGTCTCTGGGACCCACAATCACTTCCCAGTCTGGTAACTCCTCTTCCATGTCGCCCACAATTGCAGCAGCATAACCCGGTATTATCACCTTCCTATGAGCAATCTTGTCAGCAATGCCACATTTCTTAACGAACATCCCCACAGCATCACCCACGAACTTACCAGCCGCCCAGGCAGTCATTACTGATAGGCCTTCAGTATCCATAATCAGTAGCCAGCTAGGCACCCTACTGCCCTCAATCTCACCGCTCACAATAAAGTAGGTAAGAGAGAAATTAGTTGTGACCAAGACTGGAGAATTCTCGTCAGGTGTCCCAATCTCGTATATGCCCTCTGTAACTGTCATGGGCCTTTGTGGGTCTGTAAAGATATTCAACCGTTCCACTAGCAATGGGAACAGGCTCTCACCCTTGAAATCAGACATAATTGCTATTGCACCATACTTGGCTATGAGCATGGAGGTTATCATGGTCTCCACATCCAGATTACTTGCCATCTCACAAGGAAAGGTTATGGTTGGGAAACCCAGCGACCGATTACCCTCCTTCAAAGGAGCCCTTCTAATGGCCACCTGATCCTCAAACACCTTCTTGAGTTCCCTAGAGCCTGAGTCAAGCACCAAGTCCTTCAACCCCATGCCCGTGAGTTTATCACTAAGTGCAATCAGGTCATCCATATCCTTTCCCTTCACAGCCAGTGGAAGTCCTGTAGACTTAGCCAGATTTCCCATATCCTCCACATTCTCGCCAGTGGCTGCATAAAGCAAAGGCCTCTTAAAGGCTGTAGCCTCTGCAGCTTCTTTGAGCAGGTCCACATTTCCACTCATCAGTACGAGCCCAAACTCACTTTCTTCGGCAATCTTCTTTGCGGCTCCAGCAAACGCGGCCTTATCACCATTGACATCTTTCAGTGCCACCAGTTCAGGTGTCAGATTAAGCCCAACACGCTCGAATTGGTATGCATTCCAAATCTTGAGTTTTGTCTCTAGGTCTTCAGTGGAAATGTCCGATGGAACAAGTACACCTAGTGCGGTGGGGTTGTAAAAGGTCTTTTCGTGTCTGAACAGAACCAGCTCTCCACCCACCTTAAAGGCTCTCGGTCCTGCCCCGATAGCAACGGGTCGTATTGGAGGGGCAGAGGCTTCAGCGAGCTTTTCTCTTGCCTCATCAGAAACATAGGGGCAAGCATCCAGCTCTGCCTTGCCTGAAGCAAGGTTCATGGCAAAGGCAAGGCAGGTGGGAACCCCACACTCACCACAGTTTGTCTTGGGCAGCATCTTAAAAATCTGAATTCCTGTTAGTCCCATATCGCACTCCTCATGTCTGTCGTTACCAAATAAAATATTGTTCAAAAAGGAAACCGGAGAGCCAGATCAGGCATTTTCCAGTTACCCAACAATAGGTTCCATTTTAAGTGCAGGATGATCCTTTTCCTTAAGGAACGGCAAGATCTCTTCCTCAGTGATCCCTACCGTCTCGTCTGCGATCCTGGCAATCAGATCTGGAACGCCCAACTCCTCACCCCGCTTAATCAACCTCTCCCGGATCTCCTCCTTCAAGGCCTTGGGCATCCATACCATCCGAAGCAGACCACCGTCGCCTATAATGAACTTCCGCTGGGTTATATTAAATTTGGAGTGGCCCACAAACCCAGGAGTGGACTGTCCTCCACCAATCATCCCAGCAAGAGTACTAAATTTCATTCCACAAGGCGTTTGCCCGTAATAGTCTCTGTGAACAGTCATAACGCCATTGCACCCAGGTAGTACAACACAGATACATTCACAGCAACCGCAGGTCGTCATGGGATCGTGGACCACGCTGTAGAAATTGTAATGGTCTATGGCCTGACGGGAGGCCTTATAAACGAATTCATTAACACCTTTCCACTGGCCCAGTTTTGGGTCAATGACTTCACCTTTAGGCACCGGCTGGTTTGGCCCCGTAGGATTGATTTCATAGGAGGCCTTGCAGTCCATCCAGTTATAGGCACCACAAAGCCCTGTTCTCTCAGGGCTTACCACGCACACGTGTGTTGGTGCGAAGGATTGACAAAGAGTACATGAGTAAAAAATTTCGGTTGTCTCATCGGTCATCTTCTCAACGCGCTCATCGCGCATCCTGTATTCTTCCCTAGCCCGCTTAGTGAGTTCATCCACATCTTCCTTCTTCGTATAAAGGGTTACCTGGACTTTATCCAAAATATTGGAAAAGTCTTGGTGAAACTTGGCATGTAAAATCACACCGATATCCTTCAATGTAAAGCCCTTTTCAATTGCGGACCTACTAACCCTTATCCATGAGATGTCCCTCTGCCCTATATGCATTATTCCCTGCGCATAGTTAATCAGATGATGAATTTGCCTCTCAAGAATGGGCTCAAAATCCGCCTGCATTTTCCTGCCAGCCACCTGGACATAAATGCCAAGGGGGAGCTTGTCGCCTCCTTTGACATCTTTTATATCCGGCCCAATTACTTCAACCTTGCCATCCTCGATTTCATTCATTTCAGCCATCTTGCAAAGCTCGGTACATTGTGTCTTGCCTCCGCCCATCTCCAGATACAGGTCGTCTTTCCGCACCCTCTCACCTTCGAAGGCAGGACCATATGCCAATGGAATATCCACCTTGGCAACCGTGACCTTGAGACCACGTATTTCAATGGACTTGGAAACGATCTGATCATGAGGGGCATTTGCAACGACATGCTCATAGGTGCATACTCCAGTGGGCAGGATCTCTGGGATATCCGTATCGGCTATTGTAGGAAATCCCCAGTTGACAGCCCCTGCAGCATTAGCAGCCCACTCGGCATTCACGTCTCCCAATGCGTTAACGAATGCAAATATACGATTCTTTTGATAGGCCAATTGTTTTTTATAATCTCCAGGCTCAATGCCACCGAATGACATTCCCGCCCTATTAGCAAAACCAAGGGCAAAGACCGCGGCAGAGATATCCGGACCAAAAGGCACCAAACGGGTGTTCCAGCCGATCTGCACTCCTGCCTCTATTAGCTGTTCGGCAAATGTTGTGCCGTTTTGGTTGGCAGCCATAAACACATAAATTGTCTTTACCTGATATTCCTCTGCGATCTTCTTAGCGGTCTCCGGATCAGGAGCTGCACCCACTATGGCCGCAAATCCTGGTGCAGTGCCATCTACAAACTCCACGCCACGCTTCCTCATGATGGTATCGTCGGCTGCACCAAGCCAGATCTTACCATTCTCAATATCGGGTTCCTCAACGCAGGGTTGGTAGAAATCAGGATCTTCCACATACCTAATCGCCTCCACTATCTCCTCAGCAAAAAGCGCGGCCATACCCGCATCGAGCAAAGGCCCCAGGTAAGGCACATGGCAGTCCTTCTTGATATGAGGGGGTAACAGTTTTCGTGCCAGTTCAAGCGGCTTCCTGGCCGAATCCAGATCTGTCACCTTCATGCCTGTCAGCGAATAAATAATGGGTAAGTAATAGGCTGTGTTGGGAAATTCCAATTTTTGGCTTCCACCATAGGTCTCTAAGGCCCTTTTGTACTTTCCTTCTGCCTTTGCTACTATATTATAGGCTCCCTGAATTGCTGCAAACGCTACTAACTTTGACATAAAATCCTTCCTCCCTTCTTAAGAGGTCTGAGTTCGATCTATAACGACCAAACCTGCTTTTCTAAGCCCTTCTGTGAATATGATCCAGATAAGCGATAAATTTTTCCAATTGGCTGAGCCCTTCTGCAGGAGCTTCTGGTTCCTTCTTGGCAGGCTTCTTCTCTGCCTTTTTAAGGGCCTGTGCCCTCTTCTTTCGAAGTTCCTCCAAATCTGCTTTCTCCTTTGCCTCAGCCTCTGCTTTAGCCTTGGCTTCGGCTTCTGCCTTGGCCTTAGCCTCTTCTTCTGCCTTCTTCTTAGCCTCCTCTTCTGCTCTTGCCTTTGCCTCGGCCTCTGCCTTGGCCTTGGCTTCGGCTTCTGCCTTAGCCCTTGCTTCAGCCTCTGCTTTAGCCTTGGCCTCTTCCTCTGCCTTCTTCTTCAAATCCTCTTCTACCTTGGCCTCAGGCTCTGCCTTTACCTCCTCTTTCTTTTCCTCTTTAGGCTTTAGCTCCACCACTTTTTCCTTAGGCTTGGCCTCTGGCTTAGCCTTTTTCTCCTTTGGAGGCTCTTTTGGCTTTGCTTCGGCTGGCTTCTCCTTTTTCGCGGGCTTTTTCACTTCTTTCTTGGCAGGGACTTCCTCAGCTCCAAAATCCAGATTTGGCTCTGGGGCTATGGCCAGTAGATCGGCCTCTTCGTATGCAAGTGACTTGGAAATCCCTTCAATGTCTGTGGCCATACCACCATTCATCATTAAATCAATAAAGGATCGGATGATACGCACGCTTTCAGGATGCCTCA
>Ga0180301_10000469_pt1 | contig 30943 bp, 31 predicted proteins | sample GuaBasSediGuay16_FD_121797 | JGI IMG/M metagenome (GOLD analysis project Ga0180301, IMG submission 121797) | Subseafloor sediment microbial communities from Guaymas Basin, Gulf of California, Mexico - Guay16, Core 4569-2, 12-15 cm | ecosystem: Environmental > Aquatic > Marine > Hydrothermal... | reverse complement strand
TTATGTCTGTTAAATATTTTTAAACTCCTTTATAAAGGAGTAAAAAACAAATATATAAGTTTAACTGTAGTATTTAAATAAGATTAAATAAGTTTTAGTTTTTTTGGTTTGGATTGTTTTATGGGGTATTGTGAGGAGGGTTTGGTGACTTTTAATTATATTTACTGGTTTTGTTTGTTTTTACTGTTTTCTTTGACTGTTTTGTGGTTTATAGGAACCATAGTGTGTTTTCTTGTTCTGCTGGGTGTATTCCTTGGGTCCAGAATGCTATTATTCTGTGTGCGTATAGTGTTGTTATGGGGTATTTTGAGGTGAATATTCCTGATCCCCAGTGTAGTTCTGATAGCCAGTAGACTTGTTTTGCATACTGTAGTATGTTTGCTGTGTCCCAGTTGCTTGTGTCTGCTATTTCGACTATTAGTGGTTTTACTGGGGCTGTGTGGAGTATTTTGTCTGGGTAGCCTGTTGTAGTTACTAGTGCTTTGTATTTGTCTAGTATTAGGCATGTTCCTTTGACTGGGTTGTAGTAGCGGGGTCCTTGTTCTCGGAGTATTCTTGGTACGCATTTTTTCTTGACCTCTACTACAGTGTACTGGAAGTTTTCTTCTACTAGTCCTTGGGTTTTCCAGTCTTCTACTAGTTTCCGTAAGAGCTGTATTTCTTTTGGGTGGAATAGTCCTTCTTTGTGGAATACTATGTTTGATGGGGGCTTGTTTTCTTCAGCTATTTTCTCTATTAGTTTGTTTAGTAGAGTTTCTAGGGAGAGTACTTCTCTTACTGATGGATTTGCTTCTGTTTCCCAAGTGAAATTTAGGTTTGTCCAGTTGTAGAGGAGTGTTGCAGCTGCTGCTCCTCCGCCTGTATCTAGTCCTATTGCTGCGTCTGTTTGGAGAGGTTCTGCTAATATCCAGGGTATTCCTCCTGCTTTAGCATAGATATTTAAGGCGATGTTATAGAGTACTACTGGGCTTTCTCTCAAGTTTCTGCATGTAGAGAAGTTTATCATTTGGCTCGGTATTCCTCTGCTCGCGTACTCTTGTTTGAGAGGCATGTAGGGGTCTTCGTCGTAGTCTACGCTCATTTCGTCAGGTATTACTGTGAGCACTACTGTAGTGTAGGGTATTTCTTCTATTTTCTCGAAGTACTCTTTAGTGCTAGAGACTTCTATGAAGTTTATTTCGGGTACTTCTATGTCGAACCATTCTTCTAGTCCTTTGAACCATTTGTAGCCGTAGACTGTTCTCTCGACTAGTTTTTTTGCTTCAGTAGATACTTTTCTGAGGGCTACGACTGTTAGTGTTACTTGGCTTGGCCCGCTCCATGGCTTGAAACCTAAGCGGAATCCTTCTAGTGGAGTTAGGGCAGTGCCTTCACGGAACTTTAGTACAGGTTTTCTTAGAATTGTTCCTCTCGTAGTCCCAGCCTCTTTTTAAATTCTTCTAAAACTTCTTTGAGGTCACTTGAAGACAGTGTTTTCTCTACTTTCTCTTTAAGTGCTTTATTTCTAGCTAGTTCTGCTGCCTGGAGGAGCTTAGCTCTAGCTAGTCCATAGTTTCCTTTGAGAAAAGATTCTTCTGCTTCGAGTACAAGAGCGGATGCTGGAGGAAGTAGTGTAGGAGACTCTCCTTCAAGCCAGCCTTCTACTACAATAAAGTATTTGCGGAGAAAACTTTTACCGAATTTACTTTTAGTGAAAAAGGCTCCATTAGGGCTTAGGAGCACTAATCCTTTTTTTCCATATATTTTCTCATTAGAAAAAGCTTCGAGAAGAGCTTCTGTAGGGTAAAGAAAGCCTCCACCTACTTTAGCAAAACCGCTTCTAGTCAGTTTTCTTACAGTCTTCTCATCTAGTTCACTTAAAGGTATGCATTTTCTTTCAATAAGCATACTCAAAATATTCTCCACATTTTCTATACAGCATTTTACTTCATTAAACTTTCCCCCGAATAACCAGAGCTCAGTTTGCTAAAGAGAGAAGCAGTTATATATTATGTTCATATTCATTATTCCCGTGAGAATAATTCCCAGAAGAATAGAAATCTCGAGGATTAGAAGGAGTTTGCCTTGGGTAATGGTCTATGGTAGAAGGAAAACTGGGAAAACCTTTTTAGTAGAAAACTTTATTCCCTACGATAAGTTTTTCTTCGTCAATAGAGATGGAACAGTTTTAGATAAAGAGTCGGGAGAATTCTATACATATAGAGAATTTATTAAAATACTTAGAGAAATTATTGAAGATAAAACAATAGTTGTAGACGAGTTTCATAGACTTCCCGAAAGTTTCCTAGATTTTCTACACGCATTAGGAATTAAAGGTAATTTAATTCTGATAACGTCGACTCTCTGGCTAGCGAAGAAAATAATAGGTAGAGGTCAGCCTCTCTTAGGACTAGTAAAGCCCGTTAAAATAGATTTAGTCGACGAGAGAGAAATTCTAGTAGAGTTGTCGAAAGATTTCCAGGGGAAAGAGCTAGTTGAGAGCTCAGTGTACCTCAGAGAAGTAATGCTTATTCCCTTTTACAGAGGAGGAAACATTAGAGACTTTCTTGCAGACTTTCTCTACGACGGCAAGCTAATACTAAAAGAGCTCGTAGGAGAAGTGTTTAGAGAAGAAGAAAGAGAACTTACAAATATTTACGAGGGCGTTTTAAAAGCTGTAGCAGATGGAAAAAACATTAGTACGGAAATATCTTCTCTGCTTTTCTCTAGAGGACTTTTAGCTAAAGATAATCCAGGTATTCTACAAAAATACTTAAATATTTTAACGGAAATGGGTATTTTAGAGAAAATAAAAGTATTCAATAAGAAAAAGTACAGGTATTTCCACAAGTCGCCTCTACTAGATTTACACTACTATCTTGAAAGCAAGTACTCTTATACAGAGCTAGATATACCGAAAAAATTTATAAGAAGAGTAGTAAACGAGAAGCTTCCCAGACACGTAGAACAGTTTTTTAGAAATCTTTTATCGAAGATCCTTGGTTTACAGTATCAAATAATTGAAGAAAGAGAGCTTGAAGTAGATATAGCTCTCTTAGAGTTTAAGAGACTTAAATTAGTTGGTGAAGTTAAATGGAAAAACTATGTACCGCGAAAAGAAGTAAAAACAGTCGAAGAGAAACTCGGTAAATTCAAAAACATTCAAAAAATACTAATAGTTCCTGAGACAAGTGTTCTCGAAAAAGAGCCAGAAGACATAGAAGTCTGGGATGTCGAAAAGATTTTAGAGAAAAGTAGAAAAAGCCTGTTTTTCGAAAACAGTGCCCAGTAACCAGGTTTTCACAAAATATTTTAAGTGCTAGAGCATAAAGTAACTATGCACGTACACTTAGTCACTACAGGCACATCTATTGTAGCGAACGCTCTGAAAAAAGATATATCCGAAGATATTAAAAACACTTTAATTAAAGCTAAGTTAGCTACACCCGGGTCCCCTGAAGACCTTGAACTGAAAGAGCACGTCTCTATAACATCGAGAGTATTTAACGAAGTCTACACTATGGTAGTTAAAGACCCATATACTATGAGCGCTGAACTAAACTCACTCAAATACTTCCTAGAAAATGGGCTTGTAGACAAAGTACTACTTCTTTCAACAGACACAGGAGTAGGCTATTTCTGCTCATCCATAGTCAAGAAGTACTTGTCGGAAAAAGCAGGTATAGACACTGAAGTCAAAGTAGTTAAAGGCTTTGGCGTGGTATTCGAAGAAGGCTTAATGAGTCTCCTTGACACAGCCTGTAAGCTTATAAGCGAGTACAAGAAAGCAGGCCACAAAGTATATGTCTGCGCTACAGCAGGATTCAAGCCCGAAACCTCTTTCCTAATAATAGCTGCTTTCCTCCTCAATGTAGACTCAGTCTACTACATTCACGAAAACTTCAGAGAACACGTCGAATTACCCTCAATCCCCCTCACAGTTAAAGCAGTATACTTAAATGAACTCAAGAAAATATATGAGCGAGAAAAACTACACGGATTCCTTCCTGCAGACGAAATAGAAGAAAACGTCCTCAAAGAGCTTTCTGAAAGAAGACTAGTTACAATAGAAGACCAAAAGAAAGTAAAACTGAAGAAGTGGATTAAAATACTTTTACCCTACATAGAGAGCTAGCGTAGCTCTGTTAAGCGAGCTCTCATTGTTTTAGCAGGTCTCACTTTCATTAAAACTGGGTGAGGCAGCTGAGGCGACGCCAATAAAGCCTCGCCTACATGGAACCCCGGCACAGTCCTCCAGACTTCTCTAGCAACACCTGTCGTAGTTTCTCTAAGAGCCCTTAAATTATACTCGCTCATAAGGCGGTGCACTATCCTAGTATTGCAGAGCTCAAAGATCTCGGTAGGCAAGTGGCCTGGTTGCTGTGATATAAAGCAGAGCGAAAGCCACCTTTTCCTACCTCTCCTAGCTATAGTTTTAAGCATGTCGAGTGTAGTGCGCATAGCTTCAGCTTTCTCCTTCGAGACAAAAGTATGAGCCTCTTCTATAATAAATAGTGTTTTAGGAGCCCTGGGATTCCTCAATTTAGCTGAAAATATTTTGAGCAAAAGCCAGCTAATAACAATATTCTTGACAGTATCGCTTGCATCGCTCACATCTATTACAGAAACTCTACCTGGAACAAGAAGCTCATCCACAGACAAAATGCGGTCTTTATCAAAGAGCCCTGTCGCCTCAAGGCGCTCAAGCTTACTCGCTATCGCCTCATAGCTCGTAGCGTCGTAGGTCTGTCTCCTAACTTTAGCTTGCTCAGCCAGCTGCTCTACGCGCTCAATAAGCTCTCTGAGAGTAAATCCTTTCTTAGCCTCAGTTCTAGCGCCAATAAATTCCTCGAAAGCATCAGCTGGCTCTTCTTCTTTCAAAACACTTTCCTCAAGCTTTCTCCAGACACGGCTAAGCCTTCTTTCCTGAGGCTCATTAGCCCTAATAATCTCTAAGACAAGAGGAAGAGTTAAGTCGTAGAAAGAGAGCGAAAAACTATCTGCGTCTCTCCTAACACAGTACTCCGAGGGCTCAGGCACATACACCCCGAAGTCTCTGAGACCCTCAGGCTCAAGCTTATATTCGCTCTCGAGAATACGGATCATTTTATCACTGTCGTTAGGCTGATCCATGTACACGTACTCGCCCTCAACATCAATTACTACGACAGCCCACCCACACCTAGAAGCCTCTTCTATAAGAACTTGAGCAGTATTAGTCTTACCGCTCCCAACAGTACCAAATATACCCAAGTTCCTCGGAAGAACATTAATGTCGCCGGGATCTAAGTAGACTTTAACGCCTTTATAGTGCATAAGGTGGCCAAGAAGCATTCCACGAGACTCGAACCTAAAGTACTTCGAGAGCTCTAGAGGCGACAAGAGAAAAACTTTTGACTTAGGCCTAGGTCTAGTATAAGAAGACTTCAAAACCATTTTCACAGCATCCTCTACTTCTCCTAAAACCTCTACCTCATATACAGCACGGTACTGGGGCACACGTTCAATAAGAGGATGAGACACCATCACGTCTACTTCAGCCGAAGCCACGTCAACACCCTCGGTCTCGTAAAAAGGACCTCCAGTCACTCTGCCTACAAAAACCCTAGTACTACCTCCGTAGTCTGAAACTATTTTAACATATTTTCCTCGAGCCAGAGCATCGGCTTTTTCTTCAGGCACATAGGCTAGAATACTGTTAGAAGAGTCTCTCCTCTTATCAAATGCCGTGAAACCTACTACTTTCTCTTCCACATTAATAGATAGTAAATTAAGCTAATTAAGCACTACTGCGTATTCTATTTGTGGAAGAAGTACTGCTCAAAGACTTCAGAGAAGTAGTAAAGTCGATTAAGTGGATGCAATACCACGAGTACATGAAAATAGAAAATAAGCTAACAGAAGAAGCAGCAAAACACTACGTAGAGCTAAAAAGAAAACTAAGAAAATATGTTGAAGAAAAAAGGCTACTAGAAAACAGGCTTAAAAAGCCTTCAGAAAAAGAACTAAAAGAAGCATTAAAAAGACTAGTCGAAGGAAAAGTATGTGGAGTAGACGGAACACTATCAATATACCCTACACCAACAGGCGCGCGCTGCCGAATAGGAGTAGTAATAATATCCTACACTCAGACAGCAGTCACTTACACAACATACGTAGCAGACCAAGACTTTATTGAAGGAGAAGCAGAAAACATAGCAGAGTACTTAAAGAAAATAGAAGAAACTAGAGCACAGACAAGACTACTCTATAAAACAATAATGCTCTACTACGAAAGACACTTCGCTCTACAGACACCACACCAAGAAGCACTGGTACACGGACCACTACTACCACTTGAATTCCGTCTACGCCTAAAAACACCAGGACTACTAGAAAAATGCCTAGAACTATCACAGAAAATAGTAGAGTCAAAGAAACTCTCATCAGTAATCACGAGAACATCGAGACTCAGAGCAATAAGCCTAGGACTACTACTAGAGCCAGGAGAATACATAGTATTAGGACCACTATCCAAACTAATAAAGCCAAGAGGACTCCCGCGCAGAGACCGCCCAATAGTAGAAGAATTCCTAAAAACCCATGGAGAAGAAATAGTCCTCTGCGTATACAAAACACACCAATCACCTTACCTAGCAGAATGCCACGAAGATAGACTAGAAAAGGCAATGGCGACAATAATAGCTGACTCGCAACTCTCGGCAAAAGGCTTCCCACTACTAATAGAGTACGCAGACAAAACATGCAAAACACTACTAAACACAAAAATATTCAAACAAAAACTATCAACAAAAATACTTCAGCTCACAGCCAGCAACAAATTACACGCTCTCTAAAGCCTTCGATAAAAGCTCAGCCACTACTTCATCAAAAAGCCTCCCTTTACTAATTTCTCTAATCCTATCCACAAGCTTTTTATCCAAAACTACTCTAACAGTCACCTTTACATTAAATAACATGACTCAATAGTATATAAATCCTTTCCAATATATTTAACCATCTTTTGCAGTAAGCTATAAAATTTTCCTCCCAAAAGCTGACTCAACAAAATAATTAACCACAGTTCAGCAGCCGCACTCTATCTCCTTCAAATACTTCAAGCGCTCTCTCTCTAAAACAACCTGCGTATTGTAAAACGCGTACACATAGCCCCCACTATATTGCACGAGCTTTTTCTTCATAAAGAAAAATGCTCCAAAAAACTCCCCAAAATACTTCACAGCCTTAACAAGAAGCCTCTTATTACACGAAAAGAACTCAAGGTAAATTAAACTATTCTCAAACCACACTCTCGTAACTAAAACACGGCACCTACGTCCACGAAAATCACTATACTCCAAGACACCAAACTCAACTTCCTCACCAGACTCAAGCCTCCTCACCTCCCTCCCTATAAACCTCATATTATGTACGTATCTCACTCTAGATCACCTAGAAACCTTTATCCAAGAAACCTCAGTCAACTCCACTACCTTAAACTTCCAAAACAACTCCACCCTCCTATCTCTAAACAATAAAACACAAAACTCGCTCGGATAATCATCCTCCCCATTACTCTCCTCAACATACACCACCCTAGCACCCTTCCCCACAAGAACTTCCCTAAAATAATCATAACCAGCATAAAATAAGCACCTACGTCCATAATCACTACGCAAAATCTCCTCCACTACAGCTCTAGCCTCAACAAAACCCATAAACTTGACACAAACCCTAAACAAATTAAACCAAAAAGCACTAAAAATTTTTCTCAACAAACCCGTAAAACACCCCAAACTATCTCTCAAAAATAAAACAAAACTCCACACCCTCCTCCACATAGTATACTAAAACTCCTCTCTAACTTCACACAAAGAAATTTAAACTTTTCTCAAACAACTAGCAAAACCCTTTAACTGAAACACCTTAAAACACAAGATAATCGAAGCAATCATATAAATCTCCCTTTAAAGATTTTAATTTAATAAAGAAAATTAAGAAACTTTGCAGCAAGACATCTAAACATAGATTTTAAAACTTTCTATTCCCTTTAAGAGATTTTTAAATTATTGTTATATCTGTTAAATATTTTTAAACTCCTTTATAAGGGAGTAAAAAACAAATATATAAACTTAACTATAATATTCAAATAAAAATAAATAAGTTTCGTTTTTTACTTTAATGTGATTTTAGGAGGGATAGTACTGTGTTTTTTGTAAAAGTTTGTTTCAGTTAATTATTTGTTTGCTATTTACTGATTACTTTAGTTTTATATAGGTAAATAGTGATTAATAAGTTAATGAGGAGCTAAAGTTGCTTGAGATGAAGAAGCTAGATGCAGTTATTGAGGTTGTATATATTTATCTTATTGTATGTGTTGTTTTTATGCTTAATTTATTTTGATTAATTATAAGATTCTTTTGTTTCCTTTAGAATTTTTTCAATAAGTTTATTGTCTATCCAGAAGCCTGAAGCTTTTAGCTTATTTAATTCCTTAGATAAGTTTTCTATATAGCCTTTCTTCTTAGCCTTGAGCAGAATGCCTATAGTTCCAGTAACATTTAGACCAAAATTTTTAGCTATTCTCCTAGCTTCACTTTCATCTAGTAGAACGAGGTCAGCATTTATTTCAAGTGCAAGAACAATTACTTCAGATTCTCCTTCGTCAAGAAAATACATTAAACTCTGCTTTAAAGCAGTATTCTTAATACTCAAGACATTAATCCACGAAGCTTTCTTTATAGACTCAGATCCAGGTTTCCCGTCAACTGTACATTCTCTATAAACAGCTAAAGGAATAACTACTCGCTTAAAAAGTTTATAAAGTAAATCAAGTCTACTTATTTTAGTTAAATGTATTAAAACAGAAGAATTACTCACTACTAAACCGTAAGTCATCTTCCAAATCCTCCTCACTATAATGTCTTTTTACTCCACGCTTAGCCAGCTCCTCAATAAACTCCCATTTCGATAAACCAGATAATTTCCTAGCCTGACCAAAAGTCAAATAACCTTTCTCATAAAATAATATAGCTAACTCTACTTTAACAACTTTCTCCAAATCTTTCTCAGGAATCTTCATACCTAAAAGCACTTCATCAGGAATCTCAATAACTATAGTCTTAGCCATACTCCTACTATACACTAACATAGACTACTTCATAAACTTAATGCAACATCAAACCAAAACAAACTCAGCCCCACTAAATCCACATTTATCTCAATATACGACAACAATATACTTTCCAAGTAAATAAATATACACGAGACACCTATGCCAGACAAAAAAATACAAAAGAGACTTTAAAGTAGGATTCCTAGCAGGCCTAACCGCAGGACTATCTGTTCAAGAAAGCATAATCATAGGAGAACTTCTAAAAGAAAACGAAGAAGAATCCTCTAATAAAACAAAAAAGAATAAAAAACAGTAATAAAACACACTACTTTATACTCTATCAGCCTTTTCTTCTATTCTCCTTTAGAGATTTAAATTAACACTGAAAGAACGGGCTTAGAGGCTTCGCTGTTAGAATGGGAGCACTACTAATTTTCTTGTTCTTTTCTAGAGATTTTTAAATTATTGGTACCGTTTCTTAATGAAGAAATAAAATTCGATAGCACATTTTTCTTTCTATTCTCTTTAAGAGATTTTTAAATTATTGCTAGGATTTTCTCAAGCTCTAAGTATACTTTGAGCTCTATATTACTTTCTATTCTCTTTAAGAGATTTTTAAATTATTGTGGGTTTTGGTACAGTGTTGTTTGTTTTCTTTTCAGTTATTCTAGCTCTTCAACATAATATATTTCTAACGCCCCCACTATTTCATACCTATATAATATTTATAAACCCCTTTATAAGGGAGTAAAAAACAAATATATAAACTTAACTATAATATTCAAATAAAAATAAATAAGTTTTGTTTACAGCCTAATGATTATTTACGGTGCTGTTTGGAAACTCGAATAGTAAAAATTCTTTGGTGGTATTGTTTTTATGTTTTATTTTTGCTTATGTTTTTAGGTTTGTTTGGGTATTTTAGTTTATTAGGTTAGGTTTAGTAGTTTGCATTCTTTCCGAAGTGGGCATTTTCTGCAGTTTTTTCTTTTTAATGTGTAGTTGTTTTGTATTATTGTTTTTATGCATTTTTCTCTAGTTTTTAGTGCTTTTATTCTTTTTTCGTTGTCTATGTGTATTTTTATTCTTTTTGGGATTTTGAGGAGGTCTATGTAAGCGTAGTCTATGTTTTTGTTTAAGGCTGCTTCTGCTAGTAGTGTATACCATGTTACTTGTACTACGTCTCTTTCGAGTAGTTTATTTCTGTACTTTATTTCAATTGGTGTTTTGTCTTCAATTATATCTATTCTTCCTTTTATTCCCTGTATTTCGACCGGTACTTCTACTTGGGCTGAGGTGAAGGGGTTGCTGTATCTGAATTCTGCTAGTTTTCTTATTTCGGGGAAATTTTCTTTTTCTTCGAGTTCGCTAACTAGTTTCCAGTAGTCTTTGCTCTCTTTTGTTTTCATGTAGAATAGTGTTAGTTTCTCGTATATGATGTGTGCCTGTACTCCCTCTAGTGTTTCTTCAAGCGGCTTGTCTTTTAGGCCTAGTGTACGTATGAGGAGTAGTTTGCGCGGGCAGTAGAGATAAGAGACTACTTCAGATACTGTGACTGTGAAAAAACTGTATTTTAGTTGGAGAGAATAGCCTCTAATCAAGTTCACCGCCTATAATTCTTATGTTCTTGTAGCACTTGGCGCAAGGGAAAATAAAGTCTACTCGGCCAGCACCTTTTCTTAAAACGCTATCAACTACTTTATAAAGTTTATTAAATGTCTTCCAGTCACAGTCAATTTCATAGACACTTCGCTGAAGAAAAGTTCCTCCAAAGTCTTTGAGTTTTTCTCTTAAACGGTCGCGGAGCCAATCATAGCCTACCGGAACATCAAACACAACAATAACTCTCACACTAAACTATATTTTAAACCCAGTATTAAATCTAAGCGAAAACAAGTCATTAAATACAGCAAAAATATTTCACGAGAAATAAGTTTTCAAATAAATAGAGACTGTAGAAAACATATATCTACACACTATTACTTTAAAATTCTATTTAAATACTTTATTTGCAAAACTCAAGTAAAATAAACTATAAAATAATATACTTAACAGCAATTAATATACTCGAACTATTGAACCAAGGTCCATAAATAACATCTTAGTCTAAAATTAATCTAAAAATCTCTAAAAGAGAATAGAAAGATAAGTGCCACTGTTTAAGAAAATATTTACTTGCTATTTCGGCGCAATAATTTTGTAATTTCTTATAGAGAATGGAAAAAATTGTTTTGTTGAGGCTTGGTTGTATTTTAGTAGGGTCTATAAGGTTTATATAGTGTTAGTGTAGTGGTATATGTGGGATGATTGTAGTTCGTGTTGGACGTATTTATGGTAAGAGGGTTCGTGTTGGGCGTATAGTGGGTAGGGTGAAGGGACGTGGTTGTGAGAGTGAGGCTGAGGATAAAGAGGGAGGGAGTAGAGTTAGATGTAGTCGCGTTAGTGAATAGTGGTTATGAGGGTTCGCCTCTTTATATGTTTGGTCATCGGTTCATTTTTAGGTAGCTCACTCTTCAGTCAGGTTTCATTCGTCATCGAGTGGATGCCCCATGACCCGAGGCATGGGGCTAAATATTCTATTGCTTTAAAGTAGATGTTTATTGCTCCAACTGTGTCTCTATCAGCTACGAAGCCGCAGTTTCTGCAAATCGCTAGTCTGTGGTTATAAGTTAACTTAGCTCCGCATCTAGGACATATAGTTGATGTCCCTCTAGGATTCACGAAGACTATTGGTACGTTATACTCTATCGCTTTAGCTACTATCGCTAGCTGTAGCTTCCTATAGGCAAATCTTGAGAGTTTGTCTGCTAGGCTAGAGGATTTCTGTGAAGCACTAAACCATAGCTTATCGAGGTCTTCTAATACTATAGCGCTTTTTGTCTTCCTAGCTTTTAACACGATGTATTTAGCGAATTTACGAGACAAGTCAACTACTATATTCCTGCTCCTCCTATGGAGCGCTCTAATAATGCTCAGCCACTTTTCGTTTCTCCTCCACGCATATCTGTGTTTTTTCTGAATATTCTCGGCGAGGTGCTTGAGATACAAGGCTTCTGTAAACCTAGTATCTATTCTTCTAATACTTCTGCCATTATAGACTACTATTTTCTTAAGGTTTATGTCAAGTGAGACTATTTTCTTAGGCTTGAATGGATTGTACTCCCATCTAAACGGTATACTTACCCATATTCTTCCATGTTTGTCGATACTTACGGTTACCTCGTACCACTTCCTGCCTTTGAATTTCTCTATATAGCTCCTATGGTGCAGTAGCTTTATCTTGAACTTTGAATAGAGGATGTATGCTTTATTCTGGTAAGTAGGGATTCTGGAGGTTTAGTGTTTAAGTGGGCTGCTTACTCGTTTTGGGAGGAAATATTTTCTCTAGGTATTCTAGGTTTATGAATACTCCGCTTGTAGCATAATATTTGTTGTCTTTTCCCGGCCAAAGGTTTATGTCCTGGAAGCCTGGTACTTTGAGTGGGCTGAGCGTATCTAGTGGGAGGCCTTTTCTTTTAATGTATTTTTTGATTTCTTTGAGAGTCTGGTTTGTTATGTTTTTGTAGTATTTAATATGTTTGAGGAGCTGCCAGTATTCTTCACTGTAGTCTCCTACAATTATTTCTTTTTTCTGTGATGAATAGAATACTGTGTACTGGATTAGTAGTGTGTTATTTTCTTGTGCTAGAATCACTATTTTATTGTTTTTCCATGTACCTGGTGTTTTATACTCTTCTGCGTCCTTGATATCTGCGATTAACCAGTAGAGTACTGCAAGTGAGCTTATTTTGGGTAGAAAAGTTAGCTCAATGTATTCTTTTCTGTTTAAGTTTATTAAGTAGAGTTTCTTATTTTCAACCATTATGTTATATGTGTGTGGGAGCCTTAATATCTTTGTTAGGGATTTAAGGGTTATATTTTCTGGTGTGTTTATTTATTGTGCGTGTGAGGCGCGAGTACTTGTCTTTATTTTTTAATGTTATTGGCGCAGCTATTTGCTCGGTTAGAGTTTTTGGTGTAGAAGTCTTTGTCTACGATGTTTTAGAGGAGAGGCTTTTTGTAAGGAATCTTGGTCATCCTGTTTTAAGGGCTTTGAGTAAAGTAGATAGTAGGCTTGGTTACCGTAGTGTTGTTGACGCTTTTCTTGCTTCTGGTTTACTTGAGCTTTGCGGCTTAAGTGAAGTCTTGGACGAGCTTGTTTCCGAAATTGAGAAGAGGAGGGAGAATCCATTAGGGTATGGTAAACAGCTTTTGCTCGGTGTCGATACTAATATTCTATATAATAGGATTGTTAGTAGGTACATGGAGAGACGTATAGGTGATAGGCTTAAATACTTGCCTATTGTTGTTTCAGAGGCGTCTTTAGAAGAAATTAGGGAGAAGTTTACTAAAGAATATAAGGGTAATGAGGTTGAGCGCTTTGCTAAATCTCTGCCTTGCTATGCTAGAGTGTTTGTCGACTGGGGTTCTGTAAAAAGAGTTTTTAAGAAAGGTAAGGCTACTTGTAATGCCTATAGGGCCTCTTTAGCTATTAGCGAGTATAGTTACCTTAAGCAGAAGTACCGTGTCTACAAAGCCGAGGCCTGCGGTACTGGAGACAAGTATATCGTTGCGTCACTGGCTGACTTCGAGAAAAAGTATAATGGTTTCATGTTTTTCTTGACTATGGATAATCATACATATAATTATGCTTTGAGCTATGGTTTAGGTAGAGCTGCGTTAATTGAAGTTCCTTCTAGTGTTCCCGGCGAACTTAAAGTAGATTTCTGTGATTTTGTTGAGCTTGTCTACGTGCTTACTCTTTTTGCGGGCTGCTGTAGTATTGTCGTCGACTGTGAAGAAGGTAGAGAAGAGTTTGTTTTAGAGCCGTGTAAGAATATTGATGAGCTTGAAGTAGAGTGTAGTGAAGATGTTTCCGTGAAAGTTGAAGAGAAGTTAAGGATTCTTGAGAAAATTTCGTGTAGGCTGGGTGGTTGAAGTGGCGGTGTTGTTTACTGTTCTCGGTTTATCTGAAGTTGTTCCAGTAAATACTGTCTGGATTTTACTGGATAGGGGTATTGCTTTAAGTAAAGTTGTTGTAGTTACTAGCGAGACTATTCCTCAAAGTAAGCTTTCTTTAGTAAAAACTATTATTGGAGAAGATCTTAGTGTAGACTCTGTTGACCACTTGAGGGTTCCTGAAGTAGATATTGAGAGAGCTGTGAATCTTGTTAAGGGGCGTATTTTGAGAGAGAAGGAGTCTGGTGAAGAGGTTTTAGTTGATGTTACTGGTGGGAGAAAGACTATGAGTATTGCTTGCTATAAGGCTGGTATTGAGGCTGGCTGCAAGGTAATATATGTTCATTTGAGGGACGAGAAGTATTTTAATTGGCTTTACCCGCTTATTCCTAGACATAAGTACTCGCTAGTAGTTCTCTATGAGCCTTCTAGTGCTAAATGAGTGTGCAGTAGTCTATGTTGCTTGTAGCTTATGTAGAGGTACTTGCCCATATGTTTTTAGTATCCATTTTTCTGCTTCTTTTACTAGGTCTGTGGGCGAGTATACCTTGATATTTTCTGGTTTCTTGTAGGGCTGTGTTTTTGTTATTAGTATTCTTTTTTCTGCTGGTATTTTCGATGTTTTTTCAAGGAATTCTTTAATTATTTTCAGTAGTAGTTTTGTTCTCCACTTTACTTCGCCTACCGCTAATACTTTTCTCTTTTTAGTTAATATGAAGTCTATTTCTAGTGAAGGTGTGATGTAGTAGTTTATTTTGGCTTCGTAGATTTGTGAAAGTAGTTGTGCTATATAGTCTTGTATGTATAGCGATAGTTTTGTTTTAAGTAGGTCTCTTATTTCGCTTAAAGGCGGCATGTTTTCTTCTTCTAAATTGTATTTATCGTTGAGGTAGTAGTAGAGGTCTATTATTGGTGAAGCTATTTTAATATATTTTTCTCTTTTGTTTAGTATTGGTGTGCTTTCTAGTAGATTCATTTCTATTAAGTTTATAATGTATTGTCTTACTAGGCCTGTGTCTGGCCTGTCTACTAGTCCTTTGTTGAAGAGAATTGATGTTATTTGCTTAGTGCTCCAGTTGCCTGAAGCTACTGCAGTTAGTATTGCTTCGTATTTGGCTGAGAGTTCTCTTTCTTCTTCAGTGAATATTTCCCCTATCAAGCTTTTTATAGTGTATATATTTAGCTTAATGATTTCATAGAGTAAGCTTACTGTGTCGCCTTTATATATGGTTAGGTATTTGAGTAGCCATGGTTCTCTCATAATTGGAGCTAGTTCAACTGCGTGTACTGGATCTACTTTTTTGCTGAAATAGACTAGTATGTCTGCTGGCTTCACCGGCTCTAGTCTATACGTCGATACTAGTCCCTAGGAGAGACGCTATCTAGTCAGAACTGACCCGACTCCCGTGACGAAACCCCCAGCCTCCGGGATGCGGGTGGGCGTTTTCAATGAAGAGAGGGGAATGAAACCAGACCTCTCTCAAAGAAAACCCCACCCAAAAACCGGAGAAACAGAGCTGGAACTCGTCGACTACAACTGTGTGTTCTTCTTTTAGAAGTCTACAGACTTTTTAAGGAACTCGCTGTATCTCAGTTTTTCGCCTTTACTAGATACTATTGTGAGGTCTCGTCTGACGAGAAAATATTCGTCGTGTGGAATAAAGTTTTTGACGAGAAATGTTTTTCCTACTTTTCTTCTGCCGTAAATAAGTATCCAGCCAGGTATTTTAGATATGTCTAGGACTTCTGTGCGATATATTACGTAATTCATTTTACGTAACCCTAAATTACTCAAATATAAGTTTTTCTATTGGATGTTTCCCGTTATTTAAGTTAAGTCTGCTTTATAGCAAAAGAAGTACTTGAGTAGAGAGTTTTTATGTGTTATCTTGAAGTATTTTAGCGAGTTTTATGGCCAATATTTTAGTTTCTTTAAGATTGTTTATGGTAGATAAGTTGTATTTGATTACTTTGCCTATGCTAGAGAAATCTTTATATATTTTCTGGTATAGTGGTAGGTAAGGTGAAAACATGGTCTTAGATCTAATGCCCTTGTTCAGAAACGGCGAGTGGCTAGCACTAGGCGTATGCTTCGTTGTCTACGCCATAATATTCATTGTCTGGATCGTCTTAGCAGTATGGGTTTACAAAGACGCTAAAAAGCGAGGAGAAAACGCTGTCTTATGGTTACTAGTAGTACTGTTAACAGGTATTATAGGCCTCATAGTCTACTTGATTGTGAGGAAAGGTGAGCGCAAAGAAGAGCAGCCGCCTCCGCCTCCACCACCGCCACCTAGCTAAGAGTGATTAATTGGATAATTTCTTTTCTTTACTATATTTGTAGCTTTTTCTGCCACCAGCTCCCTGAAAGAAGCTTCTATATTGCTGGATTTAAGCTTCCTGTATGTTCCAGGTGTACTGGAGTGTACGTAGGTGCCTTCTTCGCCTATTTAGTACTACCCTTTATTTTTAAGTGTAGTAAAAAGACTATTGGAGTACTCGACACTATTTTGTTCACAGCTCCTTTAGCTATTGACGGTGTTCTACAGCTCTATGGACTAGGCTGGAGAAATAACTGGACTAGATTTATTACAGGTGTTTTAGCTTCATCAGGCACTATTTTCTTTACAGTTCCGCTGTTCTCGAGTCTTCTGGAGAAAATAGATATTGAGGTTAAAGTACACGACTACTGTTGGCTAAGAACTCTTGCAGTAAACTGTATACTAGTGTTGCTGTTTTCTCTGTCTTTAATACTGGCTGCAATGGCGTTGAATAATTTTATATGTTTTATAACTTTATCGATGTTTTTAGCATATTATGTTATTCTACATAATATTATTGCTCCAGTAGCTGTAGTAGTTATTCTAATATTCTATGTTTAAAGAAGACTTAATGTAGTCAGTTATTTAAACCGTGTTCACAGTGAAGTAAATAGGAGAGGGCGCGGGACTGTGATCGAAGACTGCTTGTTTGAGAAAGCCAAAAAGTCTCTCTCAGCTAAAAGAGGTTTAAGGAAGCCTGAGACAACAGATCTTTTTAAACGACTGCTGTACATAGGTCCTGAAGACGTAACTATAGTCAACTACAGGAGAAAGCCTGTATCGTTCTTTAATCCAGGGGCTGTTGTTGTAGGAGACAAAGTACGTGTTTTTCCCAGAGTTATTTTCGACTACTATAAGTACGTGTCGAGTATAGGGTACTTTGAGCTAAATATAGATGATTTACTTGAAGGCAGTAAGCCTGAGAAAATTGAAGCTAAAATAGTACTGTGGCCTAAAAGTCTTTGGGAATTTCTTGGATGCGAAGACGCTAGAGCGAGCTTCAGCGAGGACAAGTACTTTATCCTATACACTGGTAAAGGCTACTATGAAAAAGCTCCAGAAGTACTCGAGAGAAAAGATTTCCTAGGATTTGCTGTCTTCGATAAACAGTTAACGTTGCTTAAAAGAGGCTACTTCTCTATAATCCATGGCGACGAAAAATACTTACCTAAATCAATGAAAGACAGTGCTCTACTAGACCATAGGAAAGAAAGTGTTCTATTAGTAAGGCCGGATATCAGGGGAATAAAAGTAGCCTGGAAGTCTCTAGCCGACTTAGACGAATTGTCGATTCACTTAACTAGCCTCGAGCCTATTCTGGTAAACGAAGAGTGGGAAGCAAAAGTAGGCTGGTCAACTAATGCTGTTAAAATATCGAGCAACGAGTATTTAGTAGGATGGCACGCAGTAGTAAGATCCGATTACTCTTATCGAAACGGAGTAGCTTTAGTAAACTCCGACGGCGAGTTAGAAGCAGTATCCAACTACATTCTTGCACCCAAAGGCCTAGCAGAAGAATACGGCGATAGACCACTAGTTATATTCGGTGACGGCTTAATTAAGTACAAAGAGTGGCTTATTTGGGTTGGAGGAGTAAGCGACTATGCAATAGGCTTCTTTGCCGCAGAAATAGATAAGGTACTAGACTCACTCAAGAAAACACCTAAATAGACTACAGAGAAAGCTTTTTTCTAGCAATATAGTACGCGATAATCGCAGCGACTACAGCCGTAGCTAAGATAAGTAAGTGCACATACCAGAAGCCCAAAGGCTTTTCTGAAACCTTTTCTCCCTGCTGTCCAGTTGGCGGGCTTTCGCCGTACTCTACTTGAGTAAATATTGCTGGCGGAGAACTAAGACATCTTACTAGAGCCGCGTTAGGTATCTTAAAGTAGGGTATCCACTTGCCGTTATACCACACTAGTCTACTATTCCAGCCAGCATACCCCATTTTCGCAGACGCAGCTATTTCCTCTACATCTTTTTCGCCTAAACCTAAAACAACTTTATTTTCAATAAGCCACTTCAACTCTACTTCAAGAGCCTTCTTCAAGTCACTCTCACTCATGTTCACTGCAGGCACAAAACGGCATCCAGTAGACTCAGAGTATTTCTCGAAACAGCTTCCATTAACTAGCTTAGAGTCAAGCCCTATTACACTAAGAACTTTTCTGAATTCATTTAAAATGCTTTCAGTTAAATTGTTTGAGCCAACAACCTTAAACTCGAGGACAACAGTATTATTAAAGCCTTTACCACTCAAAGAAATTCTAACTTTCTCTAGCTCTTTTACTAAAATGAACGCAATGTAGTTTTTACCAGCTCTCTCAGCTAGTATTTTCCAGCCAAGGTCTTTAACCTTATCTACATTCAGTTTACTTACATTAAGTTTTTCTGAAGAATATGTAGTGCCATAAGAGTATACAGTCACTACTTCAACTAAAGCCTTAACTGGTATCTGTATTCTAATAGCTATGTATTCTTTTTGAACAGAAGCTTCTCCCGTTAAAGCATTTTCAATAGCTTTATCTTTAATAAAATTACGTAAAGCACTCAAACCTATTGTTTTCAGCAGAGAATCTACTTCACTTTTAATTTCTTTGGCGAGAGTAGGCTCAGGTTTATTAAGCTTAATAATCCATAGCGTGAAATCTATATCAGATGTATTTGCAGCAGAAGCTTTTACTTTAATTTCCGTTCTCACTTCACACACTCCTATTTTCTTAGAGAAAATACATACAGCGACAGAGTCGTATACCTTAAGGTCTTTTCTCCAATTTAAGGAAGATTCCTTAATTTTAGACACTATTTCTACAATCGATACACTGTAGTTTCTTATAGATATACTTAAAGCCGGTTTAGAGCCTATATTAGCGTATTTTAGTCCTTGAATAGATACCACTACAATTAGATTAGGATTATAGTGACTCTTATAAGCATAAGCTATTTTCGCCCAGTACCCGTAATGCACTTTCTGCACTCCTTCAATTTTCTCTAATTTAGAGACATCGTAAACTACACCCGGCTTATTCAATACTGCTTCTACAGCGTAATTGTCGGCTGGACTAAAGCAAGCTGAAGCAAAGAGCGCTAGGTACAGTAAAGTCGTGAGAGCTACTAGTAGCCCCATTTTATACCTCAAATATTTTCTCAAATTTTTCACCCAGAAAAAGAGCAGTTAATAGAGCAATAAATCTATGCATGTGTACAAACTGTACTATTTACTAGACACTGATAAAACAGGAGAAATTACCTGAAAATACTTACTCCAATATATTTTCACAGGAAGCTATCTGAGTCTTCGAGTGAAATAATTTTAAAGAACTCTGGCTCATCGGCTTCAATAACTTTAACTACAGGTCGAGAGGTATTTTTCTCTGAACAGTATACCCTACTAAAACTCTAGTACTGTTTCTGTACAGAGGTCTTCAAAGCGCATACCATTTATCCAATATTTCTATGAAATTGTACGCAGAGTTATTTACGCCTTCATAGCCTCCAGCAGCTATTGCGTGTGGGTAAGGTACATCAATATTCATTGTGCTTTGAGGATTATCGTCTATAATAACTGCTTTAACAGCAAATCCCTCCTTGAAGTCAACGACTTTCGTCTCTACTTTAGGCACATAGCCTGCTTGAAGATACCAGGCTACCTGGCCTATAGTTTCAATAAAGCTACATATTTTATCAGGGTTTTCGTCTTTAGGCCAAAGTTTCTTCAATACATCTGGCTTAGCAGACTCAGCCATCCATATTCCTCCACAAAATACTCCCCACTCAAACAGTCTCTTTACAGCGTCTTCTCGAGTAGGGAACCTTATCCTGATTTCAGCTATAAGTGCTGTCAAGAGAAGACGGCCGCTTATAGCAGCTATAGTAGGCGAAGTATGCTTCTGTATTTTACTCAACAACTTACCAATACTCATTCCAAGCATATCGGCTATTTCGTGGACACTTCTCTTACCATCACACTGCACCAGTACAGCCAGTTCTTCTCTTTCGAGCTTGTTAAGCGGAGGCATTTCTTTTTTCTCTCGTGGAACAGGGACTATAGTGAGAGTACCGAGTATTAAGGGACCTTAGCTTCAACTACAGGAAAAGTTTCTCCTCCTCTTATTTCTCTACTAGAATCAATATAGACAACTACAACATGGTCTCCATGATTAAATGCAAGAGAGCCTATACTATATCTCTCTAAAGTATCACGACTAACTTTACTTAAATTAACTTAAAAATAATTTTGCACTTAGGGCAAGAAATCTTCTTAAGCAAGAGTTTCGACACAGAAAATCCTTCACAAAAAAATTAATAAAACTTATTACAGTGTCACATAGTCCAAGAAATTAAAATACTACGAGTACTTCTTAAGGACTTTTCTCTTTAAAAAGAAGTACACTGTAGCCAAAATCAAGACTATTAAACCCGATAACACTGCAGCCTTACTCCAGTAAACTCTACTAAAAGACTTTTCTTCGAAACTACTTCGAGCTCCCTGTGCTTTAGTCAATGCTTCTTCGCCAGTAGCTTTAGTTAGCAAAAATACTGCTGTTTTCTTAGGCTTCAGTTCACTTGCCTCGAGTACGAGCTTATCTTCTTTAACAAATACTTTAACACTTACTTCACCCCATATTACTTTAACATCGACCTTTGTATTATTGTTTAGTGTTTTCAAATCTACTTCGAGTACTAGTGGAGCTGAAGTATTTGAGGGATTGTGTACCGTGAAATATAGTTGAGGCCACTCGCCAAACTGCTCTACTATTAAAGGACTATTTACTTTAGCTAATGTTACTGGCCGCCAGCTCGCTTTCTGTAGCGCTTTATATACTTGAAATAGTTTCTCGAATAAAGCTGCGTTTTCTATTAACAGCTGTCTGTCTTGGTCTTTGAGTGAAGGCATAATGCCGTAGAAGATCAGTGTCTCAACGTACTCTTCAAGGACTTCGCTTTTATTTCCTCGGTAGGCTAGAAAACCTAGTACTGGCTTATATCCGGCAGCAAATCGGCGATAAAGTAGCTCTACGTCACCCCAGTTAAAGCGCGGCGAGCACTCAAATGGCAGTGCATCTAAGTAAGGGAGCCCGAAGTTAGCGTAGCCTTCGGCAACAAAGTTTCCAGTAAGTCCTCCACCTGGAATATTTTCTTTAATCCATTTCTTTAAGCGAGCCAAATACTCTACGGCAGTATAGGACAAGTGGACTGCTGGCTTAAAGGTATTAGGGTCGTATACGAGATTGTAGTTACATGCCTCTATAGCCTCTTTTCTGAAGTCGAGGCACCCTGATCTAGCCATAAAGTTGTCTAACTCTACTCCACTGAGACTGTAGCCGTACTCTTTTACGGTTCTAATGGCTGCAGAAACAACGTCTACAGTATAGTTCCACACATTATAGCCGGGCAAATCAGGGTCAGGGTTCATCGGTATTTTAGGAACCCATTCACTTGGCCTGTAGTTGGGGCCTCTTACTACCTTAACTACCAGCGGGTACCCGTTCTCGTCACGTGGACAAGTAGCGAGCGCTACTTTAGCTTTAAGAATTCTTCTGCCTTGCTCAATAAGAGGCTTCTCCATAAGCTTCACTGAATACCAGTAGCTCGGCGGAGGACTAGAGACAGCAATGCGTGTAACTGGCTCGTATTCCCAAGGCAAAATATATTCAGCTAAATAGGCTCCTTCCTCTGTCAATTCTCTATACTTGCGTGCCAGCGACGGCGACTCAAACCATCCCTGAGCAAAACCCTGTAGTCCTTCACTATAGTTGCACTTGCTTAAAGTAATGTTTATACTCGGAGTAAACCACTCTAAGTGGAGACTATAGTAATCGGCAATAATTTCTCGCAGTCCACCTGAAGTACCGTAGAGCTCAAGCTTTAAAACGGCCTTAGAGTGCTTCGTATTTCTCTCTGTGAGAGCTACTTCAAAAAACACGCCGTATCCTATTCCAGGGAAATATGCGAAAACATAGTGCTCAGGATGTGTTAGCGGAATACCTAAACCTAAGCACACAGACTCTGATGATACAGCTGAAACAGGGTAGAGAGAAATAGGCAGATATCCTCCTGAGACAAGAGAGTTCACTAACCGGCCATAAGTCTTCTGGATCAGTGGAACAGCAGTCCTAGGATCAATCCACATAACCCAGTTCTCCGGCTTAAGTGGAATAAAAACTCCTACATCCAGTGCTCTACTATACGAAGCCTTATTTTCGAGAACTACTTCAATTAAAGCATATTCCCCCAAGTTCCTTACTCTAAGCCAGTAAACTACTTCATCGAGTTCTCCTATAAGCACTTTCCAGCCATCTTCATCAATAAATTGAGTAAACATAACTGGACGCCAGTAGGCTTCAAGAGGAGCCTTAATTAAAGCCGGGGACTCAACATAGATCCATGTAGATGCTCTAAGAGTTTTAGGCGAAACAGCAACTAAGTATACTTCAGCTTTAACAGCGTCCACAGGAGCTTCAGTAAAATTAGAGTATCTACGCGGAACAGGAGTACTTCCCGAAGGAACGAGAAGCCTCTCATAGACTTTCTTACCACTACTCAAAGTCCATACACACCATACTTCAGCTAAAGGCCCACCACCAGCATCAATAAAGCCGTTCCATCCAGAGGAAAGCGCTGTAAAAACATAAAGTAGTTCTCCCTCCACACTGCACTCACCTAGCTTAACTACAGCTTTACTAGACTCACTTAAACTAATATTCACTGAAGTCCCACTAATTTTCAGGAAACATTTACCTTTAACTAATTTAGGAGAAAATTTAAGCAAGTTTACTCCACCTAAAACTCTAGTATACTCGCGCACCCAGAGAATACCAGTATTCACGAGCTCTATTTTCTCGCCTAATACAGATAGATCCAAGACGCCCCTCTTACCTATACTCAAATATACTTTAGGCTGCGAGTATGTGAAATAGCACGTAATTGAAATAATTAAAAGAGTAAAGACAGCTATCTTCCTAAACACTTTTCTTCGGAGACTCCGGCAGCTATATTCTTTATGAACGTTAAGTCGCAGCTACTCGGATATTGCATTGAATTTATTCAATTCTATTAAGATATTTTTAAGTTTACTAAATTTCTCTTCAGTAGACAGATTCTGTATTTCACCAGGTATTTCCAGATTAAGGGGTTTACTGTAACCTATTTCTCTAAAAGCTTCTAAAACTTTACTCCAGTCAATTTTTCCTCTACCGAGCATTAAGTGATCATCTTTCTCGCCTAAATTATCGCTTAAGTGAGTGGCTATTACGTACTGTCCTGCCTCTAAGACTGCTTCTTCGACTTTATTCGGGTAAGCAGATAAATTGGCGTGACTTGTATCTAAGCATATTCCAAGGTACTCGTCTGAAAGCGCTTCAATTATTTCGATTAAGTTGCTTATTTTTGCTCCATACTTGCATTTACTATCAATATTTTCTAAAGCTATTTTTACACCATATTCCCTACAAAACTTCACTACTTCTCCATAAAACTTAAGGTTCATTTCCTTACACTTACTTGGGCTAAGTTCTCTTAAAGTAAACGGATGGCAGACAATAGTAGGCAAGCCTAACTTGTGAGCATACTCTATCCATTTTTCAGCCTCTTTTATTCTCTCATAAATACTCTTCGAAGTAAAGTCTACGAGATCGAAGGGTCCATGTACGTGAATTGCTTTAAGACCCAGTGATTCTAGAAGAGAGGAGAGTTTATTTAAAGGACAGGGTTCATCGATACTCAGTGCACGGTCTCGGGAATTAGAATCAAGATATATTTCACGGTTTCGTGCAAGAATTTCATTCATATGTTCAGCTGAAAGCTCAATATACTTGAAGCCTACTTCACATATTTTCTTTAAAGCCTGTTCGACCGGAAGTTCTATGAACCATGAAGTCCAAATACTCCACTCAAACTGCTTTACCCTAGGGCCAAAAAATCTAGATACGTATTTTTTGATTATAGACATCTTTCGAGCACCCTAGTATTTTATTGAAGTAAAGCCTTATATTTTATGGAGCCTCAAACCTAGTCTTATTAATAGAAAGCTATGTAACTACTTTATGGTCGCGGTTGAACTACTAGAGTAGCTGTTTTTCCTCAAGAATATTCACTCGGTACTTCAGGCAGATAGAGCCTTTACTTACTTTTACCTGCACAATATTCTGTTCAAGACCAGCGTGTGCGTAAAAATCTCTTTCATGGCATTTAACAGGAACTTTCTCCGCCTTTTCTTCTAGCTCTTTAACTAAGTGCCTTGTAAAAGGCCTGCTCTTCCTAAATATATCGATTAGCCTTACTGCTCTAGCTTCACTAGTTAATGCGTGTACTGCTGCATAAGGAACTCCTTCTCTACTCGCTAGGGGATTTTCAGGAATATCAGTTAAGTTAAATAAACCAAGTATTCTTTTCTTAAAATCGCTGAGCTCATTATCAATAATTATTTCCTTAACAGGATCTACTATAAACTCTTCTTTAATTTTCTTCAAAACATCTATAGAAAACCACCCATCGTCGCTTATAGAGCCGAGCTTCATTTTCTTAGAAACAACTGCATAGAGTAAAGCATGCAGTTTAATGAGCCTTTTTCTAGGCTCAATAGCATACTCGTACTCAATTACCGTAGACTTATCTTTAGTACTCACATGCTTAACTAGAGCACCCGGGTCAGTAGAGTACTTCACAATGATTGTCTCTAGTGCTTTAACATAGTCTTCAGAAAGCTTATCGAGCACTGTAGCTAATTTCAGCACTAAGCCGTTTTCAATAGAGTCTACTAAGTGTCCTGTAAGCTTCCACAAATCATCTAAAAGCACATCTATTTTACTAGACGCTAGTGCTCTCTTATACTCGCTTAAAATAGCTTTAGCTCTAGACTTATCTGTAATATTAATTAAGCGCTCTTTTCTAAAAGTCCTATACCCCTCGTCACGGTAGTGAATAAGCCTATAAATCTCGTCGCAGAGAATCTTGAAAGCAGACTTAGGCTCAAGTCTAATTGTTTCAAGTAAGTGAACAGGCGCTACAAGACTCTTTAAAGGCTCTTTCCTAGGACAAATAACAGGGACAGCACAGTAAGTAAGCAAGTAGAGTCTCTTCTTCTCATCAGTACTCGAAGCCATATAGGCGTAAGACGCGTACTCTAAAGCACTTTTAGTAGCAAAAGGCATAAAGTTAACACTGTGACTCAAATCAAGAACAACTACATCGTAATCTCCTTTAGCCAACACTTTCAAAACATGTAAGTAGACATTGGCATAGAATACTCTCATACTGCCCTTAAAATACACTTCAACAAGGCTTTTACCAGAAGGACAAACAAAAGAACCTATACTAGGAAGCACTTTCACAGAATACTTCTCCGGAAAAACATCGCCACGACATAAATTCTCCTCAATATACTTTAGTGCAAGTTTCTCTAAATCAGCAAAACTTTCCGGAAACTCTCCATAGAAATAAATGCTTCTAATAGCTAGTGTAGAGGGAACAAGAAACAAGCACTCACAGCTCCAGCCCAAATCCTCTGTTAAAGCAGAGTAGAGAGCAGCAGTACTCAATCTAGCACAGTACTCCGAGAAACGAGTTTCCTTAAACCCGTCACTAGGCACTTCAACTAAATAAGAAACACTACTAGCTCTCTCAAAGTCCCCTAAAGGCGCTACAATAAGAGCCTTCATCCGTAACTATTATCTAAGCTAACATAAGAAGATAACCTTTAAACATTTATAACAGTATACACTTATAACAGTATATGAGCAGAACAACAATAGCAGTTTCCAAAGAACTCTACCAAGAACTCCTCCTCGAAAAACAGCGACTTAAAGCAAAAACCATGGGAGAAACAATAGAAAAAATACTCAAAGAATACCGAAAGCTCAAAAGAGTTATAGCAGTACTTGAAATAATAGAAAAAATAAGACTGAAAGAAAAATAGATTTAAAAGAATTCTTAGAGGATAGAAGAAAATGGGGCGCCTCCAGAGAATTCTATTAGACACAAGCATACTAATAGAAATACTTGACCGAGAAAATACCTAGAGCTTATCCAAGCAGAAGAAGTATATTTATCAGTAATCTCTATATACGAATACATAAGGTATAAAAAGGATAAAAAATTCTATAAAACAAAACTAGAGCAAGCATTTACAGTACTACAATTAGACAACAATATATTAGAAAAAGCAGCAGAGATTTTTACTAAGCTTAAAGAAAAAGGAACACCTGTAAGCGAAAACGACATATACATTGCAGCAACAGCGCTAGCATACGACTTAGAACTATACACAAAAGACACCGACTACCAGAAAATAGCTGAAGTAGAGCCCAAGCTTAAACTAAAGTTCATAGAATAGTTTTCTGTGAAGCTTTACGCCAAACCAGTTAGTTTCACTAGGCTTCCTCGAAGGAACGGGTATATTTAAGTCACCGGGCTGAGGCTTTTCTCCTTCAGCGTAAAGAAGATAGCAGGCGCCGGGCCTAGTTTCAAACACTAAGATTTCTCCTTCAATTAACTTTTCTTTATTTTCGTCGACATCGGGGAGCACTACTCTCATGCCCTTAAACGGATTCTTAACTCTATATTCTCCGCCTTTCTCGCTAACAATAAACATATACTTAACCTTCACTAAACCTACTCTTCTCTCAAAGCCTTCTCAAAGTCCCGTAGTTAAACTTAAGATCACTAAACCAGTCAACATACCCTCTCTCCCAAGTATCGGCCCTACCTAAAGAAAACTTAAGCAGATAACTATCACCCAGATAACCACACAAAACACGTTACCTAAAGGAATACCTTGTTCTCACTCAACAGGAGCAACCTCGTGCATCAAGTCATGCTGGCGCAAAATTTCTCTAACAGCTTCATCAACATTACTTACGCAGTAATTCACGCAGATACACTAGTAATAACGCAATAAAATACTTTAAAACACTAATCAGTTTCTCAAGCCCGTAAGCACAATATACTAATCTAAAACACTCCTGACGCGCTAACTGCAGTAGAGTAAAATCACTACAATGAATTCACTAGAAATCTATTATTGTATAATAAGACTTTATTGCTGAAAGCTTATATACAGGCCGCTAAACCACATATACCAGAGGTGTCATTGTGTTTCTCAGTAAGCCAGCAGCCTTATGGCTAATATTGCTTATAGTCCTTACACTTAACTTTACAATACCCCTCACTTTACTAAACTTTACAACTACCATTGAATGCAACTTGATCATAGACCTAAAGTACCTAGTAACTTGGCTTGAAGAAGGAAAGTGGAATGGAATAACGCTTCCTGGAGGAGAAAAACTAGTTTTAAAAACATCAGTACTAGAAATCACTAGCACTTGCGGACACCATGTACTTCTCTTAAAAAATAACGGCGAGTCAGCAAGTTTGCCAGTAACTGTGCTTTATATTCTCTGCTCAATAATAGAAATTAAGTACAATAGTAAAGTAATTTACCAGCAATACTTTGATATAGTTGCATCAAGTAGAAACTACTATAAAAAATACTATAGTGGATCTATAGTAGTTCCTATACAAGAAAAATTAATGCTAGAAACAGCTGAATACCTTATTAAACCCGAAGACTTAATACCTTCTCAAATTAAATTCAAGTCAACAAGCGTTAATAGCAGCTACTTAATATCAGTATTTCGTAACATTACAGGGTTAAATAAAGGAGAATTCAATGTAACAATAAGCTATAATGCACTAGTATACATAATACATCCTTATAGAGTATATGTTTATTCACACAAAATACCAATGTATGACATAAAGATAACTTATAATAAATCTAAACTGATAGAAGCCGAAGTATATTCCTATAAACCTCACATAGCTAAGTTAAGATTAAATATACCTAACTTTTATTTCATAAAATATATGAAAACATATTTCAACTATATTTTAGCATTTTCCATAATATTGACGATAATTTACTTAATCTATAGTGAAACCAGAAAAATAGTATTAAAATACTGGATAATAGCTGCAATAGTAGCAGGAATAGTATTAGTAGTGCTATCGTTTACATTAAGAGTAGGTATTTGTAGGCTAAGCTATGCATTAATTTTAATTAAAGGACTATATATTGACGAAGAATTTATTCCTCCATCAAATGTCAGCTACTTTAAAACCCGAAATATTAACAGTACCCTTGCTATTGAAGCATGCTACTTTATTTCTAACAGTTACCCATACAGCATTAACGTCTACGTAAACCCATACGTTAAAAATAACAGTAGATTTATTTTTGCAGGACGGGCACTCTGTGCAAAAAGTATGAGCGGCGCTTACAGCGCATATATAATATGGAGAGTTCTATTGAACTATAGCAAAACTACAGAAATACGAGTAGATACTTCATACATTAAATTCGACTTATTCTTCGAGCCATTTAAAGATAGACAACACTACGGAGAATCAACAATAATGTACATTAAGTGCAGTAAAAACGAAATACACATAACATATACGCCACTACTAATAGTGAATTACGGTACTTTACCCGACTCACACGTAAACACAATACTAGCAATAGCAGGAAGTTTTCTTGTATCACTAGCTTTAGCCAAAAGGATCTCTGAGCCACTTAAAAAACAAAACTATTGACTCAAACTATAGTAAATTAAAAAGTATATTAAATTAACTTAAAGTGTTTAATAAAACTAGTTAGCTAGAAACAGTCTCTGAAAGCATTTTCTCGAACATTAAGTAAAAGAAAATAAAAAGACTTATCATTGAAGCAATACTAGAAATCATTAGTCCAGTAATTTTCCCTAAACAAAATGTCGTGAAGTCTACTAAACCATGAATTACTGAAGACAATAAAATACATCCCGTTTTCTCCCTAATAACCCCGAAAACAACTCCAAGAAAACACGCAAAAATAGTCACAATAAGCACAAGAGGAGAAAAAGCCACACGCCCAGTAAACGGATTAACTCCTGTAAGTAAATGAGGAAGCCCGAAGAAAACAACACCTGTAACCAAAGTCCCCTCACTCCACTCATACTTAACTCCAAGAAACTTACTAAACTTCCTACTAAACGCTTCATTAAGCCTAGACTGCACATAACCTCTAAAAAATAGTTCCTCAGCAAAACCTACAAACACCATAAACCACACTAAATCAACAAACAAAACATAGAAGCCAACAGCCTCAAAACTCCCGAGAAAAATAGAAGCCACTACAGCGGCAACCGAAGCTAAAGAAAAAATAAGAACAACATAAAAACACCACTTCAGACTGAACTTAAGGCTCCGAGGAACCAAACCATATTCACGAGGCTTTCTGTGAAGAAATATTCCTATAAACCCGAGCAAAATCATCACAGTTTTAGAAAACCACCCATAACCCCCGCCAAACAAGTACTCAAAATACCACGCCAAAACAAAGAAAACAGCCTCAGCAACGAGCACTTCTAAAACAGCCTTAACTCTATCGTCCACGCTTAAGCCTACCTAAACTCCCCTTATATAGCTAACCTCAAACAATAAAAAACCTCAATAAACTACCCTAACTCTCTCTAAAACAAACTACTATTCACGTAAACAGAAAACACTACACAGTCAAACAAATACTTCGTCGACCATTAACCACTGAGCAAAGCTACTTCAACTCCACTTACATAAAACTCTCCAACTAGATACAAATACCCGATAAACCAAAAATATCTAGTGACCAAAAAGAAATTCACTCTAAAAATCAGTAGAGAAGAAACAAGCACCCCAGCCGAACCCAGAAAACTAGTAAACATCGAGCTTAAAGGAAGAATTAATTACAGCAGTACTTCAGCAAATTTATCACCAAAGCCATCAGCACTAAACTTACTGAAAAAGCCTTACTTAACTCCACCAATATCTATCAAGAAAATTAAAGAAAACAGAAAAGAAGTAATAGAGTGTCTAAAAGAAAGATAATTTTCCTAGACACCACTTTCGCGTATCTTCTTTCAAATATAAATAAATAAAAACTTCGAGAAAATATTGGAAACTTCCAATCAATAATGTCAAATAAAACTTTTATTATCTTTTGATTGTTAATAGCGGCGGTCGAGAGGAAGAGGGCTGAGCTGGTGGGGAAGACTTTCTATTATCTTTTGATTGTTAATAGCCGTAGATATGGTTCGAAGTACTTCAAGTCTACTGACTTTCTATTATCTTTTGATTGTTAATGGGAGAGCAGGCGTGGAAGGGGCTTGTGTGGCTTGGACAGCCTTTCTATTATCTTTTGATTGTTAATTGAGAACCATGTACCGCTCTAAGCCAACTTCATCAATGACTTTCTATTATCTTTTGATTGTTAATTCAAGGTCCCTGAAGACGTCCATGGAGTAGGGCTTCCTCAGGCTTTCTATTATCTTTTGATTGTTAATGTACGCAGAAAGATAAGATACTACTACGTCGATGATGACTTTCTATTATCTTTTGATTGTTAATGCAGAACTACTAGAAGAAGCAGACAAAATAATACAATCCTAACTTTCTATTATCTTTTGATTGTTAATCTAAAACAAACAGATTACCGTAAAATGCAGCTACGATTAAGAGCTTTCTATTATCT
>Ga0180301_10000468_pt1 | contig 31008 bp, 54 predicted proteins | sample GuaBasSediGuay16_FD_121797 | JGI IMG/M metagenome (GOLD analysis project Ga0180301, IMG submission 121797) | Subseafloor sediment microbial communities from Guaymas Basin, Gulf of California, Mexico - Guay16, Core 4569-2, 12-15 cm | ecosystem: Environmental > Aquatic > Marine > Hydrothermal... | reverse complement strand
TTTATTCGCTGTTCTATCTCAAGATATTGTTTATCTATTCCCTTATCTTCTATCTCATTCATTTTTCTTTATCCTTTATGTAAACTGTACAAAAACCACAAATAATTTATAAGTAATGCTACAAGCACACCTCCTGTTATATATTTAACTTGAAAATGGAATATATATGTTGACAAATAGTGTAAACCAATAACTACTAATGTCGCTAACATAGCCACTTTTGTACCGCGTATTACTATTACTTCAGTTTCATAATTATTAAATAACGGCATTTTAGTTCATTTCTTACCACTCAAACCCTCCTTAAAATAATCCGTAAAAAAAGCTTCGTTTCGCCTAAAAAACCAGACAAAGTTAGTATCTAAAATATAAAAAACGCAATAATCGTCTTGTGCACGCACGCCGCGACCGTATGCCTGAACTATACTACGTGCCACCTCCCAGTTATATGCGCTTGGATTGACAGTTTTACGGTGTTGCACTATTTTGTCAGCAAGACTCGGAAATTGCAACCCCACGAGCATCTGAAACCTGCATTCATCATATGGCAAGTCCACACCTTCCTGGAACGATGGCGAAAGCAGAATCGCTGGTGGTTCAGCGTTTTTGAACTTATCAAGCGTTTCTGCTCGGTTCGTACTGTCATGTAGCATCATGTGCTCGTTTAACGCTGAATGTGATAGAATATAGCGCGCTACATTGTAGTTTTTGCAATGTAATAATCCTTTCTCTGTGCTATGACGTTCGGTTATTATACGGTCTATCACAGCTATGACTTTGGGTAGCGCTTTAGCGAGATGTTTATGACCAAGATTGGTCGTTAGAACGAGCTTTATCGGTCTTATAGCCGGTGAAAATGTGCTCGGCATCTTCAGATATTCTATTTCGTCTTTGGGAATGCCAAACAAGCTTTCTGCTACTTCAACACTTGGTGGTGTTGCTGACATCAAAATTACCTTTTGTTTTGCTTGATAGAAGACATTAAAAAACCATGTACCGAAATACGGCTCAAACCTGAGATATTTTGTATCGGACGATACATACCATTTATCTTGGCTGAAAGTTGTTTTTAGAAACTTGATATTTTCGTATAGATTTATAAGTGCTCGGATTTTACGTTGGAGTTTCAATATATGCTCGTTTGTATTATTAAATTGTTCATAGTATTTGAGTTGATTATAGTATTCTTTTGTTTCCTCTTCGACTTTGTTATTTACTTCAGTAAAAAACGCTTCATAGTCTTCATTTTCAAATAATGCGCGCGCTTCGCTGGTTATGAACCTGTATGGTATCGAAATCTTCGCATGTTTGATTATCTCCTGCTCGGCTGAATGACACTCATCCAAAACGAGCACATCAGGAGTTCTTAAAAATCGCTGAGACAAAAAATAGGCATAGTTTGTCACCACTATCTTTTGTAAACGCAAAGCTTCGCGTTTGATTTGCTCATATTTACAGCTATTGAATTTCGGACAATCTGTTATTTTCTTATCTTTTAGAAACTCAAAAACGCAATCTTCTCGTGTTACTCGTGGATTCAAAGCACATGGATAGTTGCTTTTGCCTTTTAAGACCAGTACATTATTACCAAAACTCTTACTATACTGGTCTTGCAACTGTTTGGTTTTTATTAAGATAATACCCGCAGCATCCATGTTTTTTATTACTGAGAACGCTATCAAGCTCTTACCTGCGCCTGTTGGCGCTTCTAATATTATGTAATGCTTTTCACTATCAATTATACGCTGGATTATTTCTTTCTGTCCGGCTCTATACGAATCATAACTCAAACCCAACTCATGTGGCTGTTTTATTTGTTGCATTTTTATCTTTCAAAGCTACATGGACACAGAGTTCCAATCCACCAACTTCGGTCATCTGCTGCGACCATGATAACACATCAACGACATTGCGCATATCGTAAAGAATGTTCAATAGTGTTAAACGTTTTTTACCGGCTGCACAGATTCGGACTGAATGGTTGTTTTTTATCCGTAATTCGTAGTTTATCGCCATTATATAGGACGGTTTTGCTTTCCGCCCTATAAAAATACAAACTGGTTGTTTCATTTTAGCATAAAAAAACATATCAATGGGTAAACATGTAGAGAAAAACAAAGAATGTCATTATAAAAGCAAATGCATAGACCCATATTGCCGCTCCTTGCATAAAAACTAATCCTCTTATTTCATGCTCAGTATGTATACCTGAATCTATTTCATGATGTATATCTGAAATAAAACCTGACACTACACCATACATCAAAGCGAAGAACACTATAAAATACACTGCAAATATAATAACTATATTATCTGAATCCATTCATAGCACCCCCCTAACCTTTTCAATCCAATATTTTTCATGAGAAAGACTGGGTGTTACACTGATAATATACTTTTTACCAATTTCCATACTGTGATATACTTTCCAATCATCTGTACGATAGACAACGCCATCGTCAGCAAGGATAAGATACTCTGTTCCATACTGAGTAATTTCTGAGGTTTTATTAATAACAACGATGCTTCTTTCCTCTGGAGCCATGACATGAGTGTCTATATAAATTAAGCCAAGTACTCCAAAAGATACAAGCACTACTAATAATATAAAGTCGTCATTCATTTTATATCACCTCCTTTTTGCTTTAAAGATTGGGTTTTGGAAGCCATATTTGTCTATCTGATATGTAATATAAATAATATATATATCGAGTATCAACACAATTGCCAAAATCACTAAAAATAATGGTGGTGTATTTGAAATAAAATTGAAGATGGAAGTAATCACTGTTTCTGTGTTAGCATGACGCAAAAACTCATGAGTTTTTTGAAGTGTTGGATCATACAGCAATAAACCAAAAATAACCGATAAGAGCACTGCTGAAGTAAATGCGCATATTGTATCTCTTCTATTATAGGACTTGCTTACTTTTTTATCCATTTTATATCACCTTATTTAGTTTATCTAAATTTCAGTTAAAAGAAAGTATAAGTAAATAACACCGGCTAACATCAAAGCCACAGATATAAAAATACAAACTGCTGATCCCTGCGCTAAAAACAAAGCTTTTACTGCTTGCCCTGTATACATACCTGAATCTATTTCATGCTGTATATCTGAAATAAAATGAAGCACGACTTTATAAGCAAATATCAAGAAAAAGACTATAACACCTAAAAATATAGCCGTACCATTTTTGGTCTTCATTTTATATACCTCCTTTAGTTTGTGATTTGTCTTCCCATACTTTTTCGATTTTCCAATATTCTCCATAGCAGCTATGAATCTTTATCACTACAATATTATACTTCTTACCTATTTTCATATATTCGTATATCTTCCAGTCCGTACGATAGACAACACCATCATCTCCAGTAATATGATAATCTGGTGCCCAACTAACCCCTACTGGAACAAGACTTACTGTCTTATTAACGACAATGATGCTCCTTTCCTCAATATTAGGCTTGTGATAGATATCATAGACAAAAGCACCGCAAAAAACAATCATCGCCGTAAATGCTAATGCTATTACTAATTTAAAATTTTCTTCCATTTTCAAACCTAAGATACTAACCTATCCCACCAATCAAACTGCATTTTCATGAACTCTATTAGCTGCTCTCTACTAACATGCTTGTTCCTAATGCTTTCAACAAAATGATAAAAAGCTTGTTCCTGAAAATAGTCCCATTCCTCTCCGTCTCGTAGCTCTTCGCCACCCAAATCAGGAATATATATCTTAACCTTTACATCCCTGTCCCACTGTAATGAAAAATTGTCAATTTCCTCTTTGAATTCGTACAGCACAGACTTCACGGGGTAATAATACCGTTCGGGTGCTTTACTCTGTATTTTTACATCTATTGAGAACCAAGACTCTTTTCGCTCAGAACCATGTCCATTAATATTGATTATTATTTCAGAAAAACTACTTCTGCACTCATAATCTAACAAGCCAAAACTTGTTAAATTAAGAAATGCATTACACGCTTTTATCAAAGATGGAGAACTGTTATATAGATAGACATAAAACGGAATGTTCTTCCAATAATAGGCAATATCATAGTGATTAATTTTTGTTTCGTCCTTGATTCTTTGTGCAATTTCTACACCTAACTCACCAAATGCTTTCCATCTCTCCATTGTTTTGTTATAACGCATCTTTATCACCTCCTATTATTTTAGCTCATAATTCCTCTATGTAATTTAGTATTTCATATAAGAAAATAACTATAATTCCCACAACACAAAAACCAATTATTAATAGCCCTATTCTTAAAAAAGGAGGAAAAATACCTATTGCCGCCACAGCTGATGCACATAATATAAATAAAATCATTATATTATCATCGTTGTTTCTGAAAGTTCCCATGAGCTTTTTTAATTTATTTAATTGCATTTTTAGTACATCCTTAAATGAAAATCTCATAATCTTTTAAGTAGCTTGTTGCATTCCTCTTCTATTTCATTAAGCTCATCAAGAGCATCCTCCTGTGCTCTTGTTATTATAGTTTTTAGTTCCTCTACGATACATAAAATTTTTGCTAACCACTATATTTAGTAAAACTAATAATTTTATATCAGTGCTCGTTTCCAGAACAGAGATACTCAGAATTGCTGAAAAAACAACTATTAAGCCCGTAATCCACATGAAAAGACAAAGAAATTCTCCTCTTTTCATTTTTACTTTTTTCTCATATCTTCTATAAAATCTTTTACTTTTCTCCAGTCTTCCCAATATAGATAAATCCACATGCCATTGTTGTTTATGACTACACCTTCGTCATATACTGTTACTTTTATCTCTTCTCCCCATCTACCTTTCATTACTTTTTCTTTGCTCATATATGCGAAGTCCCCTATATTTAATCTTCTTCCCAAACCTCAATTATTGCCTCAAACGGCACAAAGCCTTTTTTTCCATTAGAAAATTCTATGATTCGCTTGTCCCAGTTTATAACTGCATTATTGAAGACACTATCTAACCTGTCTTTAAAAATTACTCTTAGTTTCATTTTTTATATCACCTCCTATATATCTTCTCTTTTTCATTTTTTCAATATTAGTAAAGATATAACTATCGTTACTTGCATCGAAAGTATCATTGCAAAAATGATATTTGTCATATTCAGCAACACCAATATTTTTATATTGCGCTCCAATATAGAAAGGCATAGAGATGAGTAATGTAGTATTACAAAACCATATACCATCATTAAGACAAAAATATGAATGTTCTTCTCATTCTATCACCTCCTTATAATACTCGCTTAGCAATGTAAGTTTTAGATAGAGTCTAACATATACCGTATTATTGATAAAAGCATAGATTTCTCTGCATCTTTTTGCGCTATTATACCAGCTTTTTCGCCATCTCTAATTGCTACGAGCTCACCGATTTCAGCACCGTGGTCTTTACATATTTTCAGTAATGCCCCCACATGTTCTTCTATCTCGTTTTTATGGATATTTTCTTCTTCCATTTTACCTATCGTTTTTAATAAAAACCTCAATCACATTGTTTTTTCTTTTTCTAACAAGTGTATCTTTACTGAGCTCTTTAGTCTCGCCTTCTTTTACCTCAACATCCTCTGCTGTTATTATCTTCTCAAGCATCAGCATGACTTTAATGACTTTCTCATGCAATTCCGGTAGGTTATATTCTTGTGCAAAATTGCCAATTTCTATTAGCTTGGTTATGTCATCGTTAGTTGGCTTTTTGCATGATTTGAGCTTTTCCTCAAGAGATTTAAGGATAGCATCAAAATCTTTCTTTAAATTTATCAAGAATTTCAACTCTCGCTTCGCTGCAATCCGCATCCTCTCTAAATTACAATAAAACAAAGCTTTTTTAAATTCGTAATAAGGAGTTCCATAGCAACCCTTTCTACCAGTTTGTTTGTATATCGGACACACATAACAACTATGAACTTCACAGAGAGCGCAGTTATTCGCACCATCTTCAAGCTCTATATTGAAATCCTCAACACGCTGAATCTCGTTAAGATGATTAACTATATCTTTCCATTTCTCAATTGAGAGGTCAAGCGGGTCTTCACCCGCTTTGAGCCTCTTTAACATCTCTTCTCGGTTCATTTTTATTCATCCTCATACTCAAGTTCATAATCCATGCAATAATCATGCCCTACCTGAATAGCATCATCTCTATCGCTCCAGCTACAAAATTCAGATGCACGCATTCCATTGGTTGGATGAGTGCATCTCCAGACTCCATTAATCTGTTTGCACCATCTACATTTCACCAACATCTTTCATCTCCTTAGTAATTTTAAATCATCAATAGCTTCTTTTGCTGCTTTTTTCATCGCATTATTTAATTCTATATGCCCACTAATCAATAACCTTGCTGGATTCCATGTGTATAATCTCGCATCACATGTTAGCCCAACCTTCTTTTTGAGATTACCCTTCTTTGTTAAAACAACTTCTCTACCTATCCAGCCTAAAACCACAAGATTTCTGTATGTTTTTGGAGTTTTTCTATTTCTTTATAGGATTTCATTTTTATAAAAAATAAAAAAAGAAATTGATATTTTTTACCTTATGCTTCTTCAACCTCTTTCCACGGGAAATTTTTTATTGCTTCGTCTGGATCATGTTCACAGAGATAACTATATGCCTCGTCATCTGTCATTGGCTTAAGAATTTCAGTCCCTGCTAAATTCTTATAAAGGAAATAACGGTTCTTCTTCGTTCGATATAAAATTTCTCTAAATTCTTTGGATCTATCCACAGTTACTACAGACGCGGTTACTACATCAGCTTTTTCGGTATCATACAATCTCCCATTAATTATTTTCTTCATGCTTTTCACCTCCCTTTATTTAAAATACATTGGCAACACTATTACTGTCAAAATAATTCCTCCTATTGCTATTGTGAACCCCACTGTTAGCAATATCCAATTTATTACTGTCCAAAAACGCTTCTCTCTATTTATTTCATCCATTAATAAATCAATATCTTTCTTCATTTTTTTATCTCCTTTTTAAAAATTCAATTCTAAAAATATCACAATGATTACTATTGCGAATGCAATTCCGGCTGCCATCATAGTCCAATACGTCTTAGTCCAGAAATCTTCTATATCATCGAACAAAGCCTCTATTTCACTTTTAGATAGAAACGGATGATTTCTTTCATCATCTATTTCCTCGATTATAGTACCTTCGATTTTAGCACCAGGACCGTGCTCGCGTTTCGCATGTGACAGAACAGTGTCATAATCTTTGGATTGATAGCCACATTCACAACATCTCCATCGTCTCTCTTCTTTGCTCATTTAACATCACCTTTTTGTTCCATTTCACATAACAAATCACGCATTAACTTTGGCTCATTGCCTTCTATGCCTAAAAACTTGTGTAAGTCTCGTATCCAGCACCGATAAATCTCTATCTGGTCATAAAGGAGCATTATTTTCTCTCGTAAAGAATCGGATTTGATACGCGTTATTATTTCGTTTATTTTTTCTTCATTTTTGTTGTCTAATCCTTCATTACTCATTGGATTAGGTCTCTTTTCTAACTCTTTTTCTACCTTTTCTTGTATCTTTGCTATTTCTTCATCTGTTGCAATTCCCGCTTTGGTTAAGACAAGCGCCGTCGCTGAAGTAGTTCCCATGAAATATATCGTTAGTTCACCGCCACCAGATGTAAGATAGGTTTTGTAGTCTTGCTCGTACTCTTTCAAAAACTTCTCTTTTTGATTCTCACTTATGGTTATTTGCATATATATCACCTTTTTGTGTATCAGAATAGACAGAGAACTTATCTATCCTGCAAATCTTCTCTGCGACTTTCGCTCTGTTCTTCGTTAGAACGACCATCTTAACCTTCCCCGGATATGCCTGCGCACTTATAGCACTTCCAAGGATAAAAATATCCTTACCGTATTTTTGCTCAATCTCTTGCAGTTCATGTTCGCCTTCTGGTGTTGGTAGCACTCTGATCTCGTAAACGAAATCAGATACTCGCTTTTCCTCCATCTGTGCTTGGAGAAGATAGCCGGACGGCATAGCAATAGTGCCGTCCTCAAATTTTAGCTGATGTGGAGTGCAATTTATTACTCGCACTCCATTACTCAATCTTACAACTTTTTCCATTTTTACCTCCTTTATGTTAATACTCAATTATCACATGATTGTATCCATACTTTGCTATACTCTCCATTTTCGTCATCTCTATACTCGTACTTCTCCTTATATGGACGGAGGAATTCTTCTATATCCTCAATCTGAAAAAATTCTTCATCAGATAAAACAGCGAGTGTTTCAGTATCGAAGTCTTCTACAACCATATATCCTCCCTCCATTCGGAAGGAGCCATATTCTCTATATATGCAATACATTTTTCCTTCAAACAATACCTCATACTTCAATCCAAACTCCTTCTTTCTTGCGCATTTCCTCTAAAACATCTATGAACTTATCTTCTGCTATACCTGCTTCTTTTCTAAATTCCTCTAAGCACTCCTTTTCTTTACCTCGCTCGATTAAGATATGCTGAATTTTCAGTCCACGACATGTATTTTGCGCAGAGCTAACTTCTTCAACTGCTCGCTCTGAATGAATATCCGTATTTCCAAAGAGTTCGTTCCAGTTTGCAAAGACATTGGCAGCAATTTCACTAACCATGTCTTTGCGTTCGCACTCTTTCATAACTGAAAGAACTATCCCACGTCCAGTTAAGGACGTTTTTACTTTTGTTCCCATATTTATAAACGGGCTTAGTGGGATTCGAACCCACGACTGACGGGTTAAAAGCCCGCTACTCTGCCTTGCTGAGCTATAAGCCCCTTACGCCATCGACAGGACTCGAACCTGTGACTACCCGGTTAACAGCCGGGCTCTCTACCAACTGAGTTACGATGGCATTTATAAGGACCTGGAGGGATTTGAACCCTCGACTAACAGGTTAAGAGCCTGCCACTCTACCTTACTGAGCTACAGGTCCATAATTAAAAATAAATCTAAAAATAAAAAATTACAATGGCAAATCCTCCAAAGCAGCACCTACTGCAAGCACAAACCACCAGAAAATAGTCCAAATAATTGCTACCAACAGCGTATCCAATGTCCGTGGTATTGTCAGCAGATATATTCCCATTCCTGTGATTGGCGGAAGAACCAGCCCAAGTAATTTATCTACTTGCATGTTTTTTGAAATACTCAAACACAGCCTCCTCTACTGACTTACCGTAGAACTGTACGGCGTAATAGATACTACGCTGTTCGGGCTTCACTGATTTCTGAACTAAGAGAGCAAATTCTTTTCTGCTAATTGAAGTATTCACAGTCTCAAAAAACTCACTAACTTCTTTTACTCTCTTCTCTATTCGCTTCGTTATCTTTGCGATTACTTCATTAACTCTCTGTTTTGACGCTTCTGGTAGCGAAGAATAGATGTCATCAATGGTTTGCTCAAAAAATGCTTTCCTTATCTGCTTTTCTGTTAAATTCATTGGACTGTATTTGTTTAAAAGAAAGTACCACTCTGTTTTGATTTTAGCGATATTAGCTGAATCAGCATATGCTACTACACCTTCTATGCCCTCTTTGTTTCTGATGCTCTTTTTAATTTCCCATGCTTGCACATTTTGAAACTGTATGTGAGCATAAGGAACATTATATCTTTCCGCTATTTCTACAATTACTTCCGGCGTCATCAACTCTCCGCTATATGTGCTCCTCGCTCCTACAAAAATCAATTTAGAATGAGGATAATGGATCACTACTGGCTTGTCTTTAGAAATATACTCGAAAATAGTCGTGTATCCTCGATCATAAAGGTCTTTAACTAATTTCTTATGGTTTGCTGTCAATAACTGTGTTGCCTCTTGTGTTACCCACGAGTTCAACGAGCCTTTTGAAGCTAACTGTATTCGTTGGTTATATACGAATGCTGTCACAAGCGATCCATCAATTTTTTCGTTCGCTGAAACTTCTGTATCCTCTGTTACAGTGCACGCATCCTCCCCCAAGTTAAAAAATTTGGGAAAGGGACGTGCAACTACTTCACCACTCACTGAATCGAAGACTATCCCTCGTAGTTCACGAGTTTGTGGATAGTTCTGAAATACAATGGGATCAACAAAATGATAGCTAAAAATTACTAAGCTATTATGTTTCTTTGAATAGAACATTGGAGATAGTTGCGACAGCTTATATGCTTCTTTTAGATTCATTTTTTTATATCATCCATTCTTTTTAAGAAATTCATTAGATTCTCTTTACCTCTCATGCACGTTAAACAAATACGATGCTCCTCTCTATTATTATCTTTCCACAATATTGCCACGCTCCACGATGATTTCTGTGTGTAGACAACTTTATGATCAACAACACTGCAATTACAATAGACTCCATCGAACTCTGCTTCCACCCCTGCATCTTCTAACAAATAAAGAATGTCATCTGGAATATCTGCCTCGTAAGGTGCCCATAGCATTATAGAGTTTAGCCTTTCCAGCTCTTTTTCTATTTCTTCTATTATTTCATTTTTACTCGACATCTTCATCTCATCCCCGTAATCTTTTTAAGAATCTCGCTCGCTAAAAACTCTAACATTTCTCTCGTAAACCGGTTATCATTCCATAACCGATTTAGTTCTTCATTGATTATCACTTGCTAAATTTTTGAAAAATCATTTGGGTTCATACCTCAATCTCCATTTATTTACTGAATATCTCCTTGTGTCCTCTTTAGAAAATAATGGATTGTTGATGGATAGCGTTTGAGTTCCGACGCTATCTGAGACAACGAAGCACCAGCGAGCTTGAGTTGGATGATTTTTTCTTTTTCGTCATCTGTAAGCGGTCTATATGTGTGTGCACCCATGCGTTTAACTTCTTCGTGCTTGCCTTCCTTTCTGAACCGGCATGCATAAAAAAACCGAAGAGCTTGGTATTGCTCTTCGGCGTTTAAAGCGTACTTCTCGATGATACGCAATGGCGCACGCTCGCATCCCATACTTAACTCTTTTCCAAGCCTCCGTGCGAGGTAGTGTGAGAAACTACCTCGCTGATGAAGAGTACTATGCATTGGATCAGTATGTCGCATGTTCTCAATTTCAGTCATTTACACCTGCTCACCCTCCTTTAGAGTGTATGCGATAGGATATACATACACTCTAAATTCAGTTCGCTTCACTGGCGTTCCATTATCGTCAATAGTTGCAAATTCATGAACAAATCTATGCACAAATATCTTTGAGATATTACCGAATTCCTCGAAATGAAAGCACTTTAACAGCGAATAATCATATTCATCTCCATGCTCAAAGATGAATCCACGGCGTGATACCGAAAGTGACGAAGTAATCTCTGAGAGAAGTTCTTGTGGTGCTCGTGCTTTGCTTAACTCAATTACAAATTGTGCGGGCTTTAAATCACCGAGTATCTGCTCAAGTAGCGGTTGCTTGAACAACTCTTCCGCTGTTTTGATGATCTGATTTTTTAGCTTTGCCAATTCCAACCAAACTTTCTGTTCACAAACCTCATTGAATTCCTCTAAAGGAAGACCGCCATCATAGTATTCCCTTAAGTGAGGGAATATATCCCTTAGTGACTCTCCTGACTTCAATTGCATAAGAATTTCGCGATTGAAAGTTAGCTGAAATTTCCATGTTTCATCTTCATTAATGTTATATACATCCGCAATAGCAGAATGAGAATCCGCTGATGATTCACTAACCTTCTTCCTGTCATCACCTAATAAAGTGAGGATTTTTCCCTCACGCGTTACACAAAATGAGAAAAATTCACACATACTTTCACCTCTTTTCTTTATCAACTAATGACGCTGCTTTAATAGCTGTATATAAAGCCATCGCCTTTTCTTTGAATTCTATTGCTTTGCACGCTTCATCCAAGTCTTTTCTATCTTTTGTGTGAACGGCAATTACTGCTTCAATCGCATGTCTCAAATCATGAAGGGATGACGCACCATAAGCGCCAAACCACCCATTCCTAATATTCTGATAAGCCTTTTCATCTTCTAAAAATCTTAGCACTCTCTTACATTCCCTACGGAGATTCTCTATCACTTTTTCACCATTAAAATCGCACTTTACGAGGATTTCTGCTGTTCCTGCGTTCATTGCCCTTCACACAACAACTGCGGATAATTTTCCATTAGCTGACCATGCTGTGAAAAAACCTTCACCGTTCCGTCTTCAAGAACTGATACTATCTTGTTTGCCTTAGTAACATACGAAACTCCTTTGTATCCTTTCTGTTGTAATATCTTTGTCTGTACTTCGATATTATTATACTTTGGCTCTGCAAGAATATGCTCTTTTATTGCTTCTTTTACTTTTTCTATATTCATTTACTGAACACCTCCCAAAACAAGCTTTCCTTCACTGAACAATTTGCTAACCATTTCTTCTCGCTGTAATTCATCAACAATTGAACCGCTTACTCTAACCTTTTCACCATCAGCCCTTGAGACTATACGCTTACATATCTCAAGAGCTCTGCCGTATTCTATGTTCTGCCAGCCACCATTACCTTCTGTAATTCTGAAACATAGCCCAAGTTTTTCCAAGAAAATCCAGCGGCTGACTTGTTCAGAGTTAACAAAAACCCGAAGCTCCTTTCTCTTGTTCATTTTTATCACCCCATCATCATTACAGGCATGAATTCATACCTGTGCTCCCAGATTTTCTTGATAAAGCTACCTTGCTGATTTCTCTTTACATTACTTAAGTAATTCTGCTCAAACCACAGCATCGGATTTTCTCTCACTGACATCAATGGTATCATTATTGGAGCAGGGGCTCTCGTAAACTTTACATAGCGCTTGTTTCCTCGCTTTCCTCTTACTCTCAGATATTCCCTAATGTATTTGGGTCTTATTATGAAAGACCCATCAACCCTTTCGATAAAAAACACATTATTCTCAAATACTACGATACTATCGCTACGAGGCGTAATCTCTTTCTTCCCTAAGAAGAGAAGTTTCTTTTCGCGCTTCTCTTCTTGCTCTCGCTGTTCTTCGCTTTCGATTCGACACACAGGCTCAGGCTCTTCCGCCCAAGCCTGTTCAAATACACGACTCATGTCCACCATTTCTATCCCTCCTAAGAGGATGAAGGAGAAGGGAGTCGAACCCTTACACATCTCCATTATAGCCTAAAAGTCTGAGGGGAGGAAAGAAAGCCATCATGGGATACATGGAGATGTGCCTGACCGCAGCTCCTTCAAAAAAATAAAAAGAAACAAGTTTTTTATTCTCTTGATGTAAATGGATGGCACTTTCTATATTCTTCCCAGTCCTCATAGTAGTGCATACTATCGTCAACAACATAGCCATCTCTTTCACGGATTTCCTCAAATTCTGTTTTGTTCATTTTTCGCCTCCTGATGAAGGAGAAGGGAGTCGAACCCTTACGCCTCGACAATACTATTTCACAAGTAATATCCTGAAATAATGTTACTATGAGGCGCCTGACCGCAGCTCCTTCAAAAAATAAGAAAAGATAACTTCACCCTAAGAAGGGATCACTATCCTGTTTTTGTTTTTTTATTTCCCACAATACACTGCACACTGCTCTCATTCGCAACTCTGTCTCCCTCCTTTATTTTTCGCTCCGGGTTCGAGCGGGGGCGCAGGAAGCCTCTCCCCTAAAAACCATAAGCATATAAACATGCCCCGCGCTTATGCGCGGTCAGGCAGATGTTTACCCCATCTGCCCTCACCAAACCTACATTGCAAAAGTCGCTATTTAAAACCCCATGATTCGTAAAGAAAAGTTTATGAATAATGATAAAACTAACATAAAAATACTTTAAATCACAAAACAAAACACTAAATTACCGTAATTGATAAAAACTTTTTTCAAAATCGTTAATGAAACGCCATAACGCCCTGCGCTGTGGCGTGTTCGCTATCAAGATATAGCGCGCCTTTGTTGTGCCCATCACAACAACTATATGCGCTTTTTTTAAATCATTGATTGCCTTTATTATCGAGGGACGGGAGATATGCAACCGCTCATTCAGCTCCTTTATTGTTGTGCGGTTGCGCGTTGCTGAAATCTTATGTAAATACAGAAGAACTTTTATATGCGTCTTTGTGCCAAATATCTTTTCTATCATTTCTCTTCTATTAATATTTAGAACGCATATATAAAAACATTATTTATTGTCTTTGTATTCCAAAACTATCAGAGAACTACCAGTGCCGCGATTGATGGGCTTACCGACAATGATATTTTCGGTTATACCATCGAGATCGTCAATCGCGCCCGTTACCGCCGCAGTATATAGATTAGATATGGGCGCTTCAAACGCCATCTTCGCTATGATTGACTTCTTATGACGCATCGCGCCTACGCGATTAAGAGGCTCTACATAGCCATTAACAGTCATCATGTCCGCTATAAGGATAATATGCCTAATATCAACATCCAGCCCCGATGATTTATAAACGCCATAGAGCTCGTTTATTATCGCCGCACGTGCCGCCTCTATACCCAACACATCCTCTATCTCCCTTATGTTGTTTGTTATTACGCTTACACCATCTATCTCCATCGCATCTCTCAAATTACTGCCACGAGTGTATATGACAGTCTTACCGTCTTCTTGTGTTATTGTTAGTGACGAAACACCCCTCAAACTCTTTATTTGCTCGATTATTCTTTTTTCTACACGCTTATGTTTTATCACTATACGCATTGACGGGTTTTTGATATGCCTTACTGCATTAATTATCTCCTGCACACGCGCGAGCCCACCGCGCATATACTCAGATGCCACACCCGCGTAATGAAAAGTCCTCAAAACGAGTTGGGTACTGCTCTCGCCAAGTGATTGCGCCGCCACAATGCCGATGCTTTCACTTGGTGCGATATTCGCTTCATTGAATTGTGATTTTATCTTATTGAGCACAGCACGGGTTTTTTGTGCGGTTAGTATAGGACAATCGTACTGCACGAGCTTGTCTATTGTCTCTTGCTGTACCGATTCCGGTAGGTCGTGTAGCTCGTTTCGCACTAACTTCTCAAAAAAGGCTCTACTATGTCGCCTCGTTTTTTGTTTCATTTTTCTTCATCTTATGTAATTAGATAAAAGAACCGCCAACTTATTCCAAATGTTTTTTACTAATAGCATTATTTACTTTATTAAAAATTGGATTGTATTTCGTAATTAGTCTATTTTCAAAATTTCTTCTTTCTTTTTCGCCACCATAATTAGGAAAGTAAATCAATATACATCCCTCTAAAAATTTAGTTATAGATTTTATATTAAACTTCTTAATAATCTTTGAAAGTAAGCATTTATCCCTAATTTCCCAATCATCAGGATTGCTCATTTCAATAATTGGAAAATGAGTTTTTAATCTACGCCTTATATCTACTGTTTCACCGATATATAGATGCCCATACTGAAAATGAAATATATCGTAAATCCCAGGGACTTTATCTATTTTCTGTAATCTAATCCAAGGGTATTGAAAATATGCATCAGGAAAGAAATAATCTTTTTCTATAACATATTCAGAGTTCATGTATTTTATCTTTGTTCCTTTTTCTAATTTCCAAAGTCTTATATTAGGAGGAAATCCTAAGCTAAGAGATTTACAATCCTCTTCCTCATAAAATATAGGTAAGTGAGATATTTTTGCATTACTTACTTTTTTATTCATTTCTCATCTCCTATATCCTTGAAACATCCATTTTCCATCCAGCCACAAAATAGTATGCACGAGTTTATGGCAGTGCTCACATAAGGGATAAAGGTTCTCATCGCTTGCATCGCCGTTAGGTATTCTGTGATGGATTATGCAATGCTTCTCACGATTACATAGATAACATCTATAATCCCATTTTTTCAGTATTCGCGCCCGTGTCTCGTTATTAACTTCTTCTTTCTTTTTGTTAGAAGCCATTAGTCCGTGTGGCACATCTTTTGTTAAAAACATTAAACGCTCATAATTGAAACTCATTCCACTATCCACCCCACAAGATGTTCTCTTATTTCCTTCTTTTCGTCTCTATCAAATGGGATATTCAAATAGTACTTCATAGCTGTTGGTTCACTATGACCTTGGCACATAGCAATTAGAGGGATACTCTCAGGATAAGTTACTACTAACCATGACTCGTAGGTCTTCCTGAATGTTTTTACTGATATTGTTGCATCTTGAGGTAAATTTAATCCACTTCTCCTTATAGCAGTTTTTAGCATTCCATCAAACGCTACATACGAAGGATATTTGTGTCCGTCTTCAAATAGCCTATCAACTGCAACCTTACCAAGCCTTGTGAGATAGATATACCTATCAGGTGTTACTCTCTTTCTCTTTCTGTCTGCTATCCGTGGTAAATGAATAATTTTCTTTTCGCTTTCATACCAGTGAGGATTCAAGGCAAATTTCTGCATCTCTGTATACCTCATACCTGTATAAAGCAAAGCATCACTTAATACTCTATGCCTAACCTTCATTGCACTTCTCAATTTTTCATATTCGCTTGGCGTTAGTATAACTATCCCATTCTTCTGATACATATTTTATTTATATAATTTCCTTATATATTAAGGTTTTTGATGTTGTACTAAAAGTTGTTGAAAAAGCCCCTTTAGAAAGCTTAAAATAAGGGGATGGATGAAGTTTTTCTAAAAAACCTTAATATTTAAGCATAGGATATTAAAAGGAAATCAAGACTTTTGCTTCCGTATCAAATTGAAGATACTATCATCTTCATCAAACTCCATCTCCTCACACCAATCCCTAACTTCAGAGCAATTCACCTTCATATCCACCGCTGGAAGTTCGCCTGTCCAGTTCTGCTCCTCACAGGATTTGCAGATAGTGAATTTCTGGTGTTCTGCGATACGATGTCCGAGATAGACTATGTAAAAGAGTAAAAGAAAAACCACTATCGCTTCCAATATTTTAAATCCTTTCATTTTTATATCCATACTTCCAATGTATTAACTAATAACCACCCTGCTATTAGTGCTTCACTATTTTTATATACAATCCTATTTCTAATTTCCACATTCCATACCCCAATATATTCTTAATTTCTCTTTGTATCCATTTACTATTTCTATCAACTCTTCAACACTATCTGCTGACAATCTGTCTCCTATATCATTTTCCCATATCCATTTTCACGCATATTTAGCTCTCACCCCCTTTTTTTAGGTTTCACGACAACGATAATACCATCAGAAACAAAGAAAGGATTATAGTGACGGAGACATACCCTAACCGGAAGTTCTATTATCCACTTAATTGACAAAAGAATAGTTCTTAGGATATCCTGCTGTCTGATCTGTAATACAGTGTTAGTAGTTTTGTTCATCGTTTGAGCTCTATAACTACGAAATACTTGGACAATCTTTTTGAATACATTTTTCAGTATTGACAAAGAAAGACTATATGTGCTATAACTGTAAACCAACATCTCATTAATTTGGTATCCGTTTTTTTCCAAAAGTGTACTTAGTGTTTTATATGAGAACCAATAATTATGGTCTGGATGGACGAACTCATACCCTCTCAAAGTATAACCTAATCCAGTGAGACGTAATCCATTAGGTACTGTAATAATCATTACTGTATTTGGAGAAAACAATCTTTTTGCACTTTGCAAGAAGAGTCCCGGATTATTCAAGTGTTCTAAAACTTCTGTTGCTAAAAACATATCAAAAGTTTGTTGTTTTAGTTCCTCTATTTGATCTAAATGTTCGATATCACCAATAACAAGATTATCAATACCATGTTCTCTCAATATTTTTATCCCTTCCGCACTGATATCTACGCCCCACACTTCCTTAGCAACACCCATCAGTTTTGTATGTAAAAGATTTCCAGCTCTAATACGATCCTTAGTTAACCCTTCATCCACACAACCTAAATGCAGAACCTTCTTTCCTTTGCATCTCTGTAATACAAAATCCATTCTACCTATTACGGTCTTAACCCTTGGAACTCGAAATAAAAAAGGAATACTGGTTTCTGATTTTTTCATGTAGATCACCTTATTAAGCTATTTATTATCTCAATTAATTCCTTCTCTCTTCTCTCTATTGGAAACATCTTCTTTATTCTCTCTCTTGCTTCTTTTCCTTTCTTCGAGTTCAAAGCTTCTTTAATTGTTTCCGCAGTTGCCTTTGGATCACCATAAGGTACATAGAATCCTGTATCACCTATTGCTGTTGGTATTCCACAGTATCTTGTTCCAACAGGTACACATCCGCAAAGCATCGCTTCGCATAAAGCATTCGGCAGTCCCTCGTATCTCGAAAGCTGACAATATACCTTTGCTCGCTGATAATACCTAACTAACTCTTCATCTGAGACAAATCCTGTAAATTCAACATTACACCCTGCAACAGATTTTAATCTCTCAATAGAATTATCAAGATGGGGACCTACTACAACAAATTTTATCTCAGGAAGATATTCTGCTGCTTTTATGAAAGTTTCAAGTCCCTTGCGTTTGATGTTATTATTGTCTATATAAGCAACAGTTAATACAAGATTTTCTTTTTTGTTAACAGGCTTAAAAAATTCTACGTCGTATCCTGTGGGAACTGTCTGAATGTTTTTTCCAGTTACACCTAAATTCTTGATAGCATCTTTCTTTAACGATTCATCAACTGTTAGCACTTTATCAGCATTTTCCAACACATATTTCACTCTACGAGCAGACTTTGGATTTAACAATGCACCATATCCAATCTCTGGCATATTTGCTACTTCATAACCACCAACAACTACAATTGATTTCTTCCTAAATAGTTTCGATAACAAAACTGCTACAAACGTATGCCCGCCTGCAAACCATGAGAATGTTATATCACTCTTAACAACTGCAATTAGTATTTTGAAAATATCTGAGATTTTCTTGTATTTTACCTTAGTTACATCGAAATGCTTAGATAAAATTACATAGTCTCGTTTTATAAACGAACTATACCCATAATGTATAAATGCTATTTTTCTTTTCATATTATATCACTCCCTTTCTTCTTTTTCCCTGATACAATCCACTACAAAATGTGCGATTTTATCATGAGAGACAACATAGCCGTTTTTATGGAAAATACTATCAATTTCATCAACAATTTCAGCGACTTCCACTTACTCCTGTTGCTTCTTTCCATATTTGCTCTACTATTTCTTTTATTTCTTTCATTTCTTCCCCCATTTATCTCTCCATAAAAAATAAAAAATAAAAAATAAAAAAGAATTTTTGATGGGTTTTATCGCTGTTCTATCTTTTCTTCTATTCCTTTAAGTATATGTATCATCCCTGTTTGGTACGTAAGAATCACTAATAGCGTTAGGTATACCAGAACAAATAGCAAGTATATTGCTCGTATCTCTAACGATAAATTAGTATTCTTTGCTATACTGTCACAATGTATCAAAAGATAAAAACCCACTATCCACAATGCAAAAGTTGCAATATCCGCTAGATGACTTTCCTTCGCTAACTCTCTTATAAATTTCGCTATTTTAGAGCTTTTTGTCTTCACTTCCATTTTTCATATCACCTCCTACTATCCTCTATTCTTATGAGCATGTGCATCATCTTTGTTTGGTAGAAAAGAACTATCATGAACAGTATATACAGTATAACAAATAGCAGATACATCACTCGTATCTCTTGTGGAATATTATCTTTCATTACAACAGCTACTTTTATTAGACCAATTCCCCCTATCCAGACAGCAAGAGTAACCAAATCCGATAGCAATATTGATTTTCCTATTTTTCTTATAGTTTCTTTTTTCATTTCTATATCACCTCCTATTTTTTAACACTCAGTTAATTTATCGCTGTTCTATTCTCTTTATCGTATGCACTATCACTGCCAAACACAAGAAGACCAGCATAAACAGCATATATACTGTAATAAACATCACATACATCAATCGCATTTCAGCAGGAACACTATCTCCTATCTTTGTAACCGCTTTGATTAGAAAAGCCCCTGCGATCCAGATAGCAATAGTAACAAAATCTATTATATGCATCGTTTTTGCTGTCTCGCCTATAATTCTCAAGATTTTAGATGTTTTTGTTTCTATTTCCATTTTTCATCACCTCCTATATAGTAAACCAACACAAAATTTTTATTCGCTGGATTCCTAATGATTCTGACCCTGCCCTGTTGTTTCAGCCGGTACAGATGCTTTCTCACTGTGTCTTTGTGGATGTTAAGGGTTTGGGATAGTGTTTGCAAATCGGTTGGTTTGTTGAAAGTTTTTAATGCTTTCAGTACTCTGTCATCGGCACGTTGCTGCTTTAGATGTCCTAAGAACTGGTATATGCCGTTATTTTTGAGTTTTATTTTCTTGGGCATTTTTTGGTGATATTTTTTAGGTAATATCATTTAAACTTTATATATGTTTATTTATAATTAGATAATGTAAGCAATGAGAGAAGTAACGCGGTTCGCAGAAGGGTATTACTGGGAAGGATCGTTCCGAATGTTTGATGGGAATCTAAACGGTAAGATAAACGATGCGAGTTCGCAGACCGTCTACGGTAGCGTTAGATACTACTACAAATGATACACACGAAAGATATTGAGAAGGATAGGGAGAAAAAACACAGTCGATATGGTCACTTATTTTCTGGAGTGAGTTTGGCAGTTATCTGTTTTGTGCTGTTGTTTGCTGGTATAGGTGTGGCGAGTGCTACCACATATTATGTCAGGATAGATGGAAATGACTCTTGCTCAGGACACCAAAATGTGAGTTACAGCGAAAATCCAACGGATTGTGCTTGGCGAACAATAACTCATGCATTAGCCACTATAACAGCAGGAGATACTGTTAGAGTTCAATCTGGGACTTATAATGAGGAACCAGAACTAACACATTCTGGAACTGAGGCACAACCCATAAATATAATTGGTGATGGAAATCCTATATTGGATGGAGAAGGCACCAAGGAAAATGGATTCTATTTGACGCAATATTGTACCCTTAGTGGATTTACAGTACAAAATTACACCGGCTACGGAGTCAAAGTAATTTCTTATGGCGATAAGCACGGGATTTCAATAACAAATTGCACATTTAAAAATATTACTCAATGGGGAATCCGCTTCCGGTCTATTGGAGAACCTACCACACTTTATTATGAAAATATTCATGTAGAAAATAATACCTTTTACAATATAGGAAGTGAATGGTCCCATTCAGCTATAGCTTTAGGTGCAGATAATTCAACAATAAGCCACAATACTATTCAAAAAACAAATAATCTTGCAATAGGCATCGAATTTAGTGGTAACAATATGACCGTTGAGTATAATCATCTTGAAAATATTTCAGGGAATGGAATAGATACTTCTTATGGTCATAACAATATAGTCCGAAATAATTACATACATTGTAACAGAAGAGGTATTAGATGGGATGTTTGGGGAAGTGATAACCAGATATTGAACAATATAATAACGAAGTCACCTGAATCTGCAATAGCTATATACGAATTTAATGATAGATTTCTTATTGCAGGGAACACAGTATACCAAGGGAACATAAGGATTTCTGGAGGAAATGACACTATTGTTGAAAATAACTATTTTTATAATGGTAGTTGGTGTGAAGCAGTTGGTCAGACCCACGAACCATGGGGTTATTCACCAGTCACGAATTTCACTTTTCGGAATAATTTTATGAGGAACTCCCCATATCTGGTGCTTGGGGTCAAATCTAATGCGACAATTGAGAACAATATTTTTATTAATTCACCGAGTCATGCTATTATAACTGGATTTTATCACGGGGAGGAACCTCCAGAAGAATGGTTTGGCAACTACACAATAAAAAACAATGTATTTTATTCAATGCCAAATGATGCAATACATATTGAAAATTATCGCCGTGATATTGATATTAAGAATAACATTTTTTTAAATGTTTCTGGTAAGTGTGTATATAGTCCACGTTCGGAAAATGTAAGTGTTTCCTATAACGCTATATGGAATTGTAATTCACCATATTTTTATGGAGTTACTGGTACAAATACACTTGAAGAGGACCCATTATTTGCTGATGTTTTAAGTGATGATTTTCATTTAAAATCTCAATATGGGAGATGGAACGGCACAGATTGGGTTTATGATAACGAAACAAGCCCTTGTGTAGATGCAGGTGACCCAAATTCGAGCTACTCAAACGAGACCTATCCGCACGGACAGAGAATAAACATAGGAGCCTATGGCAATACTTCTGAAGCCTCAAAATCACCTTACCACAAGATATACCTCTCAGTCCCAATGACAATCTATTCAAACGGTGAATACAGCTATCCAGAACCGCCAATAACTTACAAAGATAACCAGACGGTTAACATCACTTTCAATGTATCGGATACGACTAATCTGACAATAAACTCCTATACATCTTCGCAAATTGGTTTCACGGCTACAAACACCACCACAGACCAGAAGATGAATATCACAGTCTTTAATGGAACATTCAAGGTTGTTAATGGCAAAAAATACGAGATAAAGAAGGATGGGGTAGTACAGCAAACCAAAACCGCAAGCGATAATAAAGTGGTGTTCACCGATATTCCTGTTGGAAGCGATTATGTGATTACTGAAAGTGGTGATAACGGCTATACCATAACCCTATCACAAGGCTATAACATGTTAGCTTGGACAAGCACCACACCAACCAATTCATCTAATCTATGCAACGAAGTACCCAATTGCACTTATGTATATAAGAAGAACCCTGACGGTTCGTGGACAGCAAAGCAATGCGGTTATCCCGGTGGTGAGTTCACTGTCTCACGTGGGTTCGGGTTTTTAGCTTATGTAACTGAAGCGTGCGAATGGACACGGGATGAATGAAGACATTAAAACCCTATACGCTTGAGTTTGGATGGCTCTCTATCTATTCTTAACTGTTTCAGCTCGCTATTTATCCTCTTAATGGCTATCTCACAGTATTCAATACCTATTATTTGAATACCACACTATACCCTTTTAGCTCGCCTTTATCCTTCAAGCGCTTCAATATCTCAAACGCTTATATGTGCAATCTCTATACTACTTCTTTGATTTATTTTTAGGTGTATCTATTCCTTTTATATCATAACGCGATGGTGTCTTGACCCACAGAAAGTAATCCTCTGGCTTTGCTATTACCTTCTTTGCTCTCTTCTTCATATCAACACTTCTTGATCGCTTACTTCTTTTCGCAAATAACGCTTCTAAATCATTCTTTGTCATGCTTGCATACTTCTTGCTTAATGCTTCTCTCTTATTCACTGATTTCTTGCTTCTTTGAGTAGGCTTTGATATTTTACCATACTTTTTCAGTAAGTCAGGATAGTCTTTTAACACTTTTTCTGGAACATGTTTGCCTTCTTTAAGGGCTCGCTCAACAGCTTTTTTGTGAATTATATCATACAATTCATTTACTTTATGTAGTCTTATCCTTGTATCTTCTCCTCTTCCGTTTAAAACTGCATATTTCCAACGACTTTTCTTTCTTCGATATTCTGTCCAAAAGGGAGTATCTTTTGTGATAGGAACTACTTTATATACCTTCCCATCTGGTGCAGAAATTAATTGTGCTTTTATTACACCGAAATAACCCCTATAACCAACTGTTGTCTTTTGTATAGGAACTGATTTAAATTCATTTTTTGTCATTTCCCAAGCTTTTTTTACCATTTTTTCACCCTTTAAATACTATATTCCACCCCCTTAAATTACCGCTCTTTTTTAGTCTTTGCAATATTTCAAACGCTTTCTTGTCATAAACAACCAGCTTGCAGTTAGCTCGTTTCACCTGCTGGTTCGAGAACGACCACGCATAGGTGTGCCAGCTCGATGAACGCGGGGGCTTGCACAATATCATTTCCGAATAACCTGCACGTCCGCCATCTCTTATACGGAACTGCCACAAGGGCTTGGTGTTGCGTGACGCGCTATGGTAACGCTGCCACCAGTTGCCTACATGTACTATTACTCTGTTTGAAGTTTGTTTTATCTTTGGCATTTTTATTACCTCCTCAAATTATCCTTACTTTTTTCCCGTTTCGATACTCCCATGCCTTTATCCCCGTACCGTACTTCTTCTTAAACGCTTTCTTAATTTCCGTTAGCTTACCTTTCCGCCCCTTTGGATACCATTGATGAACCTGTATTGTTGTACCATTAGGTAGTTTCACTAAGAAGTATCTATCTATCTGTTCAGCCGGCGAGAAATGAGCTTTTCGGATTTCACTCTTTGGATAGCACTCTTTTACCTTTTTTATTACTCGCTTGCCTTTGAGTTTTTTACTTACTGAACCTGTTAGACATTTTCGGTCTTTGAGTTGAGCCTCTTTTCGTGCTTTAGATCGCTCATTAGGTGAATTTATTTTTGTTACTGATGGAATGAAATTATAGTAACCACAAGTCTTATTAACAAAACCTTGAGGACTGAGTCTTGCAATAGTCTCTAAATCAGTTTCCTTTTCTTCTCTATTTCTATCAAAAGGATAACTGCGTCCAGTAGCAAATCTATGAGCATGAACGAGCTCATGTGTTAAAACATCTTCATTGTTTATCTCACTACTTTTAATTGTAATAATACTTCCCGTTATACCATTAGGGAAACGAACACCTTGATGCTGACCAGCCCATGCTCCTTTTTTAGCACCCTTAACATCAATATATAAGTTTTTAATTTCACTTAGTTCTTGACCTGTGAAATTAGATGTAAGTACCTTTTTGGCAGTAAGTTTTAATTTGTTTCTATATTTACTACCTACACAAACCATTCGTCCATGAACTTTTATTTTATCAATGTCATTTCGTGGCTGGTCAAAACCCATAATATCAGATTTGTTTCCAATTTTGCCAGATAACCAGTCATTGATTTTTGTTGTTGAGAATGGTATAACATTAGATGATTGCTTGAAAAAGTCAATTTTGCCCCTATTCCCACCTACCCACATATACTTTATCCAATCTCCACGCTGGAGTTGGTATTCAAAAGCTTTTGTTTTATTTTTAAGAAACTGTGCAAAAGATGTAGGCATAAATTTCACATCCTAAGTTTCATTTTTGTCTCTCCTTCTTTACATTTACCTATTAATCAGGTGGTATGTATGTTGGCGGCAACCCCAAACCTTTGAGGAATTGTTTATATTTCTTACCACCATCCTTAACTATTCGCTTCACACCCTTTCGTAGCAACTTGTCTCGTAGCTCTGGCTGGCTATAAGGCACTGGTACCCATACCCCTGAACGCCATATCAATCTGCCCTTATTGTCTATCTTACCAAGACCTACGGCATGGTCGTCCGTATAAATAGTTACGTACTGCATTTTTTCTCAGGTGGTATATAAGATGATGGCAAGCACAGCTCATTAACAATTTGCTTATATTTCTTACCATCATCTTTCACTATTCGCATAACACCTTTCCTCAGTATCCTGTCCCTTACTTCTGGCTGAGAAACAGGAACTCGCATACCACTACGCCACACTAACCTGCCCTTTTCGTCTATCTTGCCTAAGCTTACACCTCCTTCTGCCGTATATATTGTCACATATTTCATTTCCACATCAATAATATTAATATTTTTTGTATATATAAATAAAAAAGAAAAAATTAGTTTTTTAGCGTTCTCTTTAGTTCCTCTATTTCGTCCCTAACTATTCGTTCGTTCTCTTCATAAGGCAAAGAACTATCGAACAGCTCCTCGACATTGATTAGCCACGCTGGTACACCACTTTCATAGACTATTTGCTTCAGCTTCGTTATTTGCGTACTGACAATAACCTTCTTCCTGCGTTTCCGTTTCTTACGCTTGTTTCTGATAGCCATTACTCTTTACTCTCTTTGTTTTTATGCACCTCCTCTGCCACCTAAGACTATGACTAACGCTATTATACCCACAATGATTATCAGCACACCGAACGCTAACGGCACATAGCGTTCCCATTCGTTTTTCATCTCCTCACGTGCCATCCGCTGTATCAATAGCGTGAGTTGTTGCATGTCCTGTGCTAACATGCCCATAGGCGAGTTGTTAAACGCGTATGTATATGAAAAAAACCCATGCTTAACCGGCAACGTCTGTATCTCTTTCTGGAGTTGCGATATCTGCTCTACAACATCGTCCTTGGTGAGCTTCACTTTCGTTTTTGATAGCTTATAAACCGCCCATTCATTGCTGTCCTCTTCTTTCAATATCGCATATTTATCGTTATCTTTTGTCTTCAATGTGTATTCGTTATCGTCGCTTCTAATGAGTTCCGCATCGGGCACACTAACCGCACCATCACTATCTATTATGCCTATCTCCACGCCTGGATTGTTCAAAACACCCGGTATCGAAAGGCTGCAAACATTGTTATCACCACGTTTGAGAGATGCTTTCACCTCTTTTGTTTTTTTGTCTATGACATTGAGTGCGGTCTTGTCTTTGGAGAACGAAAATGTGACTCTCTTTAGTTTCAGGTTGAGTTCGTCAAATAAACTATTGAGATACTTAACCAAATCACCTTTTGAAACTGATTTATAGCCTATTTCTATGCCATGCTGGTTCAATTCCGCTACCACATCATAACTAAGCGTAAATGGCGAACTGACTTTTGTGTTCAGTGCGAACTGCTTTGTTAAGACTTCACGTTCGACCTCTGGCGCGTATTCCATGATATAGTTGTTCACATCGTGATCCAAATTCTCACGTGGCGTACCTGCGAGTATTATTATGTCCGCATCTGACAGGAATCCAAGATCAGGATAGTTCTCTCTCGCATGTTCGACTATTGTCTCAAGTGCACGTGCGTTTTTGTCGCTTAGCGGGAACGGGTACTGTGTAGAGAAATGGTGTATTGGCACACCATCCACCGTCCTATTTTCTGGCGCATTGCCTTGTAACTTCGGGTCTATTTGTATACCGTATTCGCTACCTGAGAAATGGACATCGCTTCGTTTGCGTTTGGTACCGAGCTTAAACGCTGTCCTACCTGCCGAATCGGTTATCTCCAGTATCGCCAGCTTCTTCTTACGTGCTTCTCTAAACACTTTTGCTTCTGGTGCAAATCTCTTGATATCCAGCCAGTATTTCAAAAATAGCACTATAACAACCCATAGCGCTATGAAAAGCGCTATCACCATATACAACAGAGTTAATACATCCATTTTCTTTTCATATCACCTCCTTAGATTTTAACTAACCTCATAGTACTTAAAAAGCTATTTGGGGATTACTGCACACCTGATTTACGAGCTCGTTCCATAAGCAAGCCCAAAATTGACATAACTGTCGCTAACGATAGCGCACTTACCATCACACTATCCGGCACTATATTGAGCCACCCTATGCCATAAAAAATCCAGCTCACTATGCATATCAATAATGAACCCTGTAACGCCGTTGTTGCACCAAATAAACCACCTATAAAGAAAATTATAGCGATAGCAATAATTGGATATATCTCTTCGGGTAGCTCCAAATCTTTTAGCAAACCTTTGAACTTTACGCCATATTCCCATATACGTTCGCCATAGCCCTCATGTATCGCTCTTATTCTTACATTAAACGAACGCCCTTTGTATGGTGTGACAATAAATGATTCGTTAATGAAACTGTTATCGGTTATTGTAACATTATAAACCACTTCTTCCTCACCAAACACCTCCAACCGTGTTATGTTTATATTGACACTTTCTGTCATGTCGTTAGGGTCGGTGTAATTCACATATATTATCGCATGTGTGCTGTTTATCTTTGCGGTTGTTATGTTCACTGTTGTTGCCATTAGCTGCTTCTTACGCTCTTCTTCTGCACTATACTCCCACGGCATAACGACTATCGTGTATTCGTCCCGTGTTGGATACTTGAACCATGTCTTGTTGATTCCTAAGCTCTCGTTTATGAACCTCACTTTGTATTTGATAGTATCCGCCATAAGAAACGCTATCTCACCATTGCTATCGGTTGTTCCGTTCTGACGGGTACTATATATCTCTGTTTCGTTTGTGAACCCAAATACCGAGCCTAACCATCCATAAGGATGGGTGATATTATAACCCACTGCCTCAACATATATGTTCTCAAGTCTCTTGCCATATATGTCCTCTACAATAAACGTTACTGTACGCGCATTTGGAAGCACGTAATAGTCGAATTCACTTATCGGTGTTAGTGTCACTGTCATCTCTTTTGTTGTATCTACTACTATCGTTTCTGTATAGACATAATAGCCATTTGCAGTAATACGAAGACTATAATAACCAGTTTCTAAGCATCTAAACTTCACTACGCCATTGGTTGTTGTCTTTGTCTCACCCGTGCCCAAGTCCGCACTGAAGCTCGTTACTGATATACCCGTTTTTGCGTTTATCGCTTTCAATGTCAATGTGTACTTTGTTGGACAACGCCATGCTAAATCGTCTGAATCATAGTACTTTATTACGCCATTCTCGTCGTAAATAAAGGCATAGCCTGTGTCAGGCAAGTTAGTATAGCAATCAGAACAAATCTTTGGATAGAGCGCACCAATTAAGTTCGGATAGACAACATCCTTTCCCGGTACCGAAACTATATTGTTTGGACTGCTCCATGAGCCTGTTGTTTTATGGCTCTCTTTTATTACATAATTGCTTTCATGTGATGAATCATATCCGAACCATACCACATACAGATAGTTATTATCATAAACGCTTATGCTCGGACGGAGCTGCTCATATATACCGCCATCATAGACTGTTTCTATTGCGTTCCATGTTCCATCTGAGTTACAACGTCTGTATTTGATTTTATGATCGCGTGTTTGCCATACAACGTGCACATTGCCTGATGGATCGGCTACTATGCATGGATAGGTCTGATCGTAGTCATTGACATTTGTGACGCTATAAATAGCCTGCCAGCCCGAATCTGTCTTCTTCCTGTGCTTGATATTCCATACATCACTGACTTTCTCTTGCCATACTACATGCACATAGTTATTGCTATCAACTGCGATAGATGGATATTCAGGAAAATTGTTATTCTCTAAGCCTTCTAATGTACTCCAAGACGAACCGTCAAACATCCTGTATTGTATTTCATATTGCGATATTAAATCGGCACTCCATACTACATGTACATTGTCTTGTTCATCTATCGCTACTGATAAGCCATTTATATGAGATATACCTGATGACAAAGATTGACCGTTACTCCATGAAGTTCCGTTATACATTCTGTACTTTACACCAGCGCCATTTACATAATACACAACCCACATATTGTCGTCAGAGTCCACAGCTATTGCTGGATCGAGAAAGTCATGACTGTCGTCTTCGCTTAAGTCGGTTTCTGTCCATGTCGAACCACCATCTGTGCTCTTTGCATAATAAATACGATAATACGAGCCATCGAATTTGGTATAAACACGGTGTAGATAATTATCAGATGTGCGAGCTATTTTGCGCTGTGAATTATATTGGGCTATACTTCCAGAATATGTTTGTTCAGTTTGTTCTTCTGACCACGGTTGTGAAAATGGATCAAACTCAAGTGGAAATGCTGTCGTAATATTATCTACATAACCAGTATCGTCCCAGCCCGAATGACCAGAATCTTTTGTATAGCACCATTTGATTTCATGTGTTCCTGATGACAAATTAAAAACCTTCTTCTGCCAATTCACAACACCACTTATTGCAGCTTTTTGCGAACCATTTATATAAAATCTTAGAAAATCATAATTTTCTTCGGAGCTAACATTCCACCAGAAAATTATTTGATTAGGAAAGCCAGTTGTAATATCCCTATACATGCAAGCTGTTTGTGAATCACCTATATCTTGGTTCTGTGCGCCATAACTGCCTTCATAACTATTTGACGATATTTCCCAACCTGCATCTCCAGAAAAGCTCCAACCGTTTAAATCACCATCTTCAAAATCCTCTTTGAATACATCATCACCACTTACTACGCTATCTTTACTACTCATTGAAGAACCCACATCAGGATTGCCATAATACAAATTCACAGTACCATTACCTGTTACTTTTACATATACCTTTATTGGGTCAGTTGTATTATCTACAATCCAATAATTTAGCTCTGTTGTGTCATTCAAAACAAACCGTATATCATCAAAATCTGACTGCGAATGCCCATTTAAGAAGACATCAGTAGCGGTATTTTCTCCACTGCCACTATGTATCATCAATCTGTATGTCCGTCCGCCATTAGGTACATTATTTAATGTGTTGCTAACCCTGTATTGCCATGAAACATTCCACCACGTTAATCGTTCGTCTTCCACACCCATAAACTTTGGTATGGTCAATATCCGCTTATCACCAAGTTCCGCACGCTTCTTTGTTACTACTACCTTATATAGCTTCGTTTCACCTTTCTTTATCGCTGATGCTCTGTTATAAACATCCCATTTCAATTGCTGCCAGTTGTTATCTTCCCAAACATACCACTTCACGCTTTTTATTTCATGCGCTATATCGCTATATGTTTTGTTCCTAAACTTCAGCCCAAAATCTTTGCCTCGTATCGGTACATAGTCACTACCTATCGCTGTTACTTCAAAAACCTCCTCGAACTTGCACACACCCTCCTTTTTTGAAACTGACTTGATTATGAGTTGCTGACCTGTATCGGCATTTGTTAGCATCAACTGCCTATTATGTGCATTGAACTGCTTTATTACAAGCGCTGGCGCTGAAGTAGGAGCGGCACTACATGAACTCGATAGGATAATAAAAGCTATACTCAGTATCGCTAAGCAAATACTTAGCCGGTTCAGCGCTTCTTTTTTCTGCATAGTTAATTTTAATTAGCATAAAAATATATTATTTTATCGTTTCGGTATTTCGCCTATTAGTTGCGTCATCATGCTCGTACCGCCAACCGGTATTGATGATGGTTTTGCTTTATACTTTCGTTTCGATAATGATGGTTTTTTCTTTGCCATCGTCTTTTTCTTGGGTGTTTCGCCTATTAGCTGGGTCATTATTGCCATGCCGGTTTTTTG
>Ga0180301_10000467_pt1 | contig 31174 bp, 30 predicted proteins | sample GuaBasSediGuay16_FD_121797 | JGI IMG/M metagenome (GOLD analysis project Ga0180301, IMG submission 121797) | Subseafloor sediment microbial communities from Guaymas Basin, Gulf of California, Mexico - Guay16, Core 4569-2, 12-15 cm | ecosystem: Environmental > Aquatic > Marine > Hydrothermal... | reverse complement strand
TTTGCCGCTTGCTCAGATCTTAATAAGTCTATTTGGCTTTGTTTAATAACCATTGTTGAGTATCCCGAAATCCACATTAAAATCACTATGCCGAGCGCAATCATTGTTGCGGCTAAAATTATTGCACTTAAAACCGGAGATATGGACTTACAGTTGATCATACCCTATGCAACCTGTATTATATAATGCTTTATCGAGAAAAACTAACGCTATTCTTTATTTTTAAATTTTCCGTGATCCTATCTTTTTATTCTTCTTTTAACGGCTTGTTTACCCATAATGTATGCTTTTTCTGCAGCTTTTTCGGGATTTCCCTCGAAAACCACTCTAACCATTTTTCTCGTATCCAAGTAACCCTCTTTATCAGTAAGTGACTTGAGTTTATCGGTTAAATATCCTGTATCAGTTATTACTATCGTAGGTTTTGCGTTAAGGTATGCTATTAGAACCTCTATTAGAGTACCTGCTTCTCCACCTAAGCATACGAAGACATCGCTGCTTCTAACTAAGGGCACACTTCTCGCTTGGAAACTCATTCCCGAAAGTATTTCTATAGTATTGTATGGATTCCATCTTGGATGTCCTTTGACTATAGATTCCATTTCTAAGGGAACAATGCCTACAACTATTCCACCATGTCTGGAGAATTCCTCAGAAACTATGGTCATTAATCCTCCGCCGCCTCCGGTCAACAGCACTACTTCATCCTTGTATTCTGCGAGTTTCCTAGCAAATCTTATTGTTTTCTCTTTAGCCTTAGGTAGGGGGGAGGAACTACTTGAAGCAGCTATTCCTATTTGAATCATGCGATGTGGCATAGTATTTCACAAGACATGTAGTTTAGATAAATTACGTTATTATCTTTTCCCTTTTTAGCTCAATGAGGTCTAAATTCAGTTTTTCAACGAGTTTTTCAACAATCTTATCTATTTTCCTTAAAATATCTTCTTCATTAACTGTGGTTACTTTGCCTTTATCAACAATTATTTTTCCGTCAATAATAGTGTATTTAACATCTGAAGACTTGGTTGCATAAATAATTGCCGACATAGGGTCATGGTACTTTGTGAATGGTCTTACATGCGGTGCTTCTAATGAAATCATTGCCATGTCTGCTTTTTTACCTACTTCTATTGACCCTATTTCCTTATCTAAACCTAAAGCCTTAGCACCATTAATAGTAGCCATTTCTAAAACTGTTGAAGCAGACATTACTGTTGGGTCAAGTAGTCTTGCTTTCTGTATTAGAGCCGCTAATCTCATTTCGATGAATACATCTAAGTTATTGTTGCAAGGTGCTCCATCAGCACCTAAGGTAACATTTACTCCTAGCTTAAGAAGCTCAGGTACTTTAGCTATTCCCGAAGCTAATTTTAAATTAGCTGAGGGACAATGTGCAACATGTGTTCCCGTTTCAGCTAATAGTCTCATTTCATCCTCGGTAAGCCAAATGCAGTGGGCAAGTATTACATCACTACCTGTAATCCCTATTTTATGAAGGTATTCTATATTCCATAAGCCTGTTCTTTCCTTAACTATCTTCACTTCGTTCTTATTTTCTGACGCATGAGTTTGAAGTCTTACCTTATATTCTCTAGCTTGTTCGGCAGCTTCTTTAAGACATTCTTCAGTACATGAAATAACGAATCTAGGTGTGACAACATAAAATAATCTGCCATCTTTTCCATGCCATTTTTTAAGTAACGACTCACTTTCCTTAAGAGCTTTCTCTCTATCTTCCCTAAGCTCTTCAGGTGCTCCTTCATCGTGGTCCATTAGTATTTTTCCTGAAGCACCACGAATTCCTACTTTATGCATTGCTTTGAAAATTTCGTCTTCAAACTTTACACTGCCAAAATCCAAGATAGATGTTGTTCCTCCTTTAAGAAGCTCTATTGATGAGAGAAGAGCTGCATAGTATACTCCATCTTTACCTATATTGGCTTCTAAAGGCCATATTCTACGCTTTAACCAATCAAGAAGTGCTAAATCATCTGCTAGTCCTCTAAAGGCTGTTTGCAATAAGTGTACATGTGTTTGTACGAAACCTGGCGTAATAACCATGTTCTTAGCGTCAATAATTATGTCATCTTTCTTAGCATACTTTAATTCCTCGAAAAAACCTACTTCAACTATTCTTCCTTCCTCAACATATATTGAAGCATTTTCTAGAATCCTTCTAGCCGAATCCATAGTTATTATGAACTTAGCGTCTCTAATTAGTAAGCCCATTACCTAAGGCACCTAAAGCTACACTAAAGTATGCCGAGACAAAATAGTTGAATGAATGACTATATATTCTTTAATGAAAATGTTCGAAGAAAAACATAGTTATTTCTGAGAAGAATATTGATTGCTACATGTTTTAAGAGAATTAAGCTAAAATAGGGGTTCTAGACTATATGTAGCGTGGGCTTTTGGGTTTCTTCAGGGATAAGGCACTGAGGATTGGTAGGGAAAAGAACTCCAGAATCATTTTAGCATTAGACTTATATGCCGAAAGAAGAGATGAAAAAGAACTGGTTAGCGCAAAAATTTCGAGAATTCTTAGTAACCTAAAAGACTACATTGCCGGAGTTAAAATAGGGTTACCAACATTACTCACTTTAGGTTTAGAGAATGTAGAGAAAATCATTTCTAAGCATAGAGATGAGTTATTCTTTATTGCTGACATGAAAATAGCTGATATAGGCTATGTTTCAAGGGTTTTAGTGAGGAAGGCGAGTGAAACAGGTTTTGATGCGGTAATTTCACATGCAATAATGGGTCAATGGGTTCTTAAGGAAATAGTTGATGAAGCAAGAAAAAGCAACGTAGGTGTTTTAACGGTTTGCGCTATGTCGCATATGGGAGCTAATGAATCTATAAACACTCTTTTCCGGAAGAATCTTGAATTCTCACTTAAAGTAGGTGTGGATGGCTTCATTCTCCCAGCAACTATGCCTGAGTATATTAGAGAAGCTAGAGCTAAAACGAAAGAGCACTTAATAGCATCACCAGGCGTTGGAGTGCAAGGTGCTAAACCTGGGGCAGCTGTTGAAGCTGGTGCGGACTTCGAAATTATAGGTAGAAGTATTTACTTAGCCTCGGACCCTGTGAAGGCAGCTAGAAACTATGATGAAAGGCTTAGGTGGGTGTAGTATATGAGCCTAGAGTTTTTCGTTAAAAAACTGTTTAGTAATGGAATAATTATGTTTGGAGAATTTACTTTAACATCAGGTATTAAAAGCCCTTATTATATTGACTTAAGAAAGGCTCTTTCAAAACCAAGTCTTCTTAGAGAAATAACTTTCATGTATGTTAGTAAAATAAGGGAGCATGGCGTACCAGATGTTATTGCAGGTATAGAGACTGGGAGCATAGCTTGGGCTGCAACGGTAGCTTATGTTTTAAATAAGCCAATGGTTTACGTGAGAAAGAAGCCTAAAGGTCATGGTGCAGGTAGGCTTATTGAAGGCGATATTTCTGAAAGATCTACAGTCGTTGTTTTAGATGATGTTGCAACTACTGGTGGAAGTTTAGCTAGAGCGGTTGAAGCATTAAGAAATGAAGGCGCAAATGTAAGTTACGCATTAGTCTTTATAGATAGAGAGCAAGGTGCTAAGGAGAGGCTTGAAAAAGCAGGGGTTAAGCTTTATAGTGTTTTCTCAATATCCCAGCTAATTACTATGCTTCATAGTTTAGGTTACATTTCTCAAAACCTTTACGAAAAGTTATTTAATTACATTAGGGGTGGGAAAGGTGTTTAAAGGTAGAGATGTTATTTCAATACTTGATTTTTCAAAAGAAGAACTCCTCACATTATTTAGTGAAGCAAAGAATATGGAAAAATACGTTAAATCCAAGGTGAAAATACTGGAAAATGAGGTTTTAGCGTTAGCGTTCTTCGAGCCGAGCACGCGAACAATGTTTAGCTTTCAAACAGCAATGCAAAGACTTGGGGGATCAGTGCTCGTTCTTCCCGAAGCTAAAGCAACATCTATAGCTAAAGGTGAAAACCTTGGTGATACTATTAGAATGTTAGATGCCTATGCGAACGCTATAGTTATAAGACATAGGATAGAAGGGGCAGCAAAGTATGCTGCAGAAATAGCTGAAGCTCCAGTAATAAATGCTGGCGATGGAGCACATCACCACCCAACACAAGCTATGATAGATTATTACACTATTTGGAGAGTTAAAGGTACTGCTGAAGGATTAAACATTGGCGTACTGGGGGATTTAAAATATGGGAGAGCAGCTGCTTCCTTTATCCTTGCATCAACAATATTTAAACCCAAGAAGCTTTACCTAATATCACCTAGGGAGTTAAGGGTTAAACCTGAAGTTTTAGAAATAATAGAGAAGCATGGTGTAAAATATTTTGAAACAGGTAATCTAACCGATGTTATAAGCGAATTAGATGTACTTTACGTTACAAGAATTCAGAAAGAGAGATTTCCTGATCCTGCAGAGTACGAGAGAGTGAAAGGAAGTTATAGGATTACTTTAGACATCTTAAAAGATGCTAAGGAAGATTTAATGATCCTACACCCCTTGCCAAGAGTTGGGGAAATAGATTTTGAAGTCGATAAAACAAAACATGCATATTACTTTAAACAAGCATCCTTCGGTGTTCCTATTAGAATGGCTCTTTTAAAACTCATTCTTAAGGGGTGATTTCATGGAAAAAGAATTACTTGTAAGAAAAATAAAGGATGGAACAGTCATAGACCACATACCAGCAGGTAATGCCCTTAATGTTCTGAAAATTCTTAAGATAAAGGGTTCGGAAGGGTTTAGAATAGCAATAGTTATGAATGTTGAAAGTAGGAAACTTGGAAGAAAAGATATCGTAAAAATTGAGGGTAGGGAGCTTAATCCAGAAGAAGTGAATATGATAGCTCTTATTGCACCAACAGCTACAATAAACATTGTTCGAAACTATGAAGTTTACAGGAAAGTTAAAGTGAAACTACCAGATACCATAGAGGGTATAGTTAAGTGCTCTAATCCTAACTGTATAACAAATCAGCATAGAGAATATGCAGTACCAATGTTTAAAGTAATTTCTAAGAACCCATTGATTCTTCAGTGCCTATATTGCGAGCGATATACTACAAGAGAAGACATCATTAACCAATTTAAATAGTAACGTTTATTTACAATTAAATCCATTTTTTCCAAGGGCTTCTTGGTAACAATAGTTCATGGCAATGTATATGTAAATGGAAAGATTCATGAGAACATAAGTTTAATTATAGATGATTTGGGAATCATTAAGAAAATATGTAAGGGATTTATTAAAGGTGAAAGGGAGTTCTCTTTTCGAAAAAGAGGCCAAATAATACTTCCTGGAATGATAGATGTACATGTTCATATGAGGGATTTTAAAGAATCTTATAAAGAAGACTACTATAGTGGAACTACGGCAGCAGCTGCAGGCGGGGTAACCATAATCGCAGACATGCCTAATACAAAGCCCCCTATTGATTCCATTGAAATGTTGAAATTAAGAAGTAAGATAGCTTCAGAAAAAGCAATTGTAGATTATGGGCTTTACATGGCGGTACCATCGAAAATCCCTAACATTACGGAAATTGAGAAATTAGCTGTTGGTATAAAGGTCTATCCTAAAGATTTTCAATCTAACGTTATAAATGAGTTGTTTTCTAAAATAAATGGGACTCATAATGTGCTTATAGTATTTCATGCAGAAGATCCTTTGTTTATAAAGAATGAGCATAGACCTTTAGAAGCGGAGATATCAGGTGTAAGAAGGGTTTTAAAATATGTTTTAGAGCATAACATTAGAGCCCATATAACTCATGTAACTAACCATATAGTTGTTGATGTTGTTAAAAGGAGCCCTAAGAAAATAACTGTTGATACGTGTCCACATTATTTACTTTTAAGTAGCGATAATGTCTCTGGTGAAAAATACTATAGAGTGAATCCTCCTTTGCGTAGCGAAAGTTTAAGAAAGAAATTGTTTGAATACTTCATTTCTGGAAAGATAGATGTTCTTGCAACAGATCATGCTCCACACGCTTTTGAGGAAAAGTTCTCTGAAAAACCCTCTCCAGGTTTTCCGGGATTAGAAACAGCCTTACCCCTTATGCTAACACTTGTCTCTAAGGGATACATGAAAATAGGGGATGTTGTTAGAATGTTTTCGCAGAATCCTTCAAAACTTTTGAAAATAGATAAGTATGTAGGATCCATAGCTGCAGGGAAATATGCAAACCTTACAGTAGTGGATTTAACTAGAGAATACATTATAGACCCTAAATTGTTTTTTAGCAAAGCTAAGCATTCACCTTTTGAGAAATGGAGAGTGAAGGGAAAAGTTATTGCCACGTTCGTTAGGGGACAACTTGTTTTCATTAACGGTGAAGTAATTGTTAATAAAGGTTATGGCGTTAATATTAAAAGTTATGGTGATAGAATTGCTGGAAAAACTGAAAATGCGTAGAGGAAGAATAGTTAAAGTAATTAATGAAGCAGAGTCCATAAAATCCTTTATACTTAAGGTCAACATAGACAAAGTAATACCGGGACAGTTCGTTATGGTATGGGTTCCGGGATTTGAGGAAATACCTTTAAGTCCTTCATTACATGAAAACTCCTACCTTAGATTAACAGTAGCTGCAGTAGGTGCTACAACAGAGAAAATTCATGAAATGAATGTAGGAGATTCACTATATATTAGAGGACCTTATGGTAGAGGTTTTAACCTAAATCTTAGGGGGAAATATTTATTAGTAGCTGGAGGATATGGTGCAGCCCCAATAATTTATGCTTTAAAAGAGCTACGTGAAAAGGGCAAATCCGCAACATATGCTATTGGTGCAAAAACTTCTTCGAAACTTCTTTTTGTAAGCGAAGCTAGAAGCATTGGTGCGAAAGTTCTTATAACAACCGAGGACGGTTCAGAAGGCGTTAAAGGCCTCATAACTGATGTAATAAAGGATATTATAGAAGAATATGATAATGTTTTAGCATGCGGCCCGGAGAAAATGCTTTACAAAATTATGAACATGTGTCTAAGAGCTAATGTAAAATGTCAATTATCAATAGAGAGATACATTAAATGTGGTCTTGGAATATGTGGTTCTTGCGCATTAGATCCTAAGGGGTTATTGGTTTGCAAAGACGGCCCTGTTTTTTATGCCGAAGAACTTATTGGGACGGATTTTGGAAAATACTATTCTCTTCCGTCAGGAGCTAAGATTATAGTGAGATAGGTGGTTCTAATGGTTGCATTATTAAAAACATCAATTTCGAATTTAAAAATGAGAACACCAGTTCTTTTAGCTTCAGGAGTTTTAGGTTCAAGCTACGGTACAATAAATAGGGTAATTGAGGAAACCTTGGTTGGAGCTATTGTAACTAAAAGCTTCACTAAAGAACCACGTAACGGATATCCTACACCAATAGTTGCTTACGTTAAATCAGGGTTATTGAATGCTGTAGGTTTGGCTAATCCTGGATACAAGATGTTAAAGGAGTTATTAAGGAATGTTTCAAGGAATGTTCCGATAATTGTTAGCATAGCTTCCTCAACTCCACAAGAATTTGCAGAAATTGCAGAATATGCTGAGGAAGCAGGGGCTAATGCTGTAGAACTTAACTTAAGCTGTCCCCATGTTAAAGGGCATGGTTTAGAGGTAGGACAAGATCCAGAATATGTTGGAAAAATAGTGGAAAATGTTAAGTCCGTTTCTAATATTCCCGTTTTTGTAAAACTTGGTTATTCAGATAAAGTTGTCGAAGTTGCTAAAAGAGCTGAAAAGGCTGGTGCAGACGCTATTGTAGCTATAAATACCATTAGAGCTATGGCTATAGATGTTTATGCCAAAAAACCTATACTATCAAATACCTATGGTGGTTTAAGTGGACCAGCAATACATCCTATTGCTGTAAGAATAGTTTATGATCTTTATAAAGTCATTGAAATACCAATAGTAGGTGTTGGCGGCGTCATGGATTGGAAAGATGCCGTTGAGCTAATGCTAGCTGGAGCTTCGGCTATCGCGGTAGCATCTGCTATAGCTGTTAAAGGCTTGAACGTAATAAATGAAATAGTTGAAGGTATTCAAAAATATCTCGAAAATGAAGGGTTCGGAAAAATATCCGACATAGTAGGTTTAGCACATAAAAATTAATTACGCACTTTATACTATCACATGTATTTTCTCTCTAGCTATTGCAATATAGCCACATACCCTACATGCAAGTGTACCGTTAATGTATTGTAAGGGATTACCACATCGTGGACATATTCTATAAGATACATTAAAATTTGACATACTCTCAGCACTCATAGTAATATATTTTACTCCGAGTAATATAAAGGTATTTGCTAATTACGATTTGAATACTTTCACCAAACCCTTACTTAAAGCCATGTACGCGCCAAAGTTGGCTAAGAAGCGAAACTCCATGGATTGTCGAAAATATTAATGACAGCCTGTCGAAATAATTACCCCTAAGTAGCTTTGCTTAAAAATGTATAATTTGGGGGTTGCGGAGGCGGGGGCAGAAACATTAGACTGTAGCTTTCTGTATCATTGTATGTCTTTCTATGTCTTTGTTGTTGGGTGTGTTGAGGCTCATAAATCTTATAAGCTTCTGTAGCACATGAATCTATTGGTGACTGCTGGGTTCCCGAGGGGAGCTAGGGCTCCCGTAGGTGGCTCAGCGGAGACCGTAATGAACCCATCCGTAGCAGACACAGAACGCTATAGTTTGACATATGAAGCTACGGATGAGGTGAACGGTAGTTATTTTCCCTTCCTATTCTCCCGCCTCTTTTTTGTTACCTATGTTCTCCATAAATGTAAAGGTAAATGGTATGTCCTATTCCGTTATCTATAATTTTAACTGTTTTCTTGGGTTTCCATCCTGGAATTTGGAATTCATGGGAAACAATTCTTGTTCCAGGTTTTAATTCTCTTTCAAACTTAGGCTTTAGCATTTCATTAACGCTTGTAAGGAGAAAAAGTGTTACAACGGTGGCGTCCTTTAGGTTAATGTTAAACATGTCTCCATTTATTATTTCTGCTTTTCCTTCAAGTCCTAGTTCGGAAATTCTTAGCTTAGCTTGTTTTGCTAAGTCCTCTCTTATTTCTATGCCTATAGCTTTTTTCGCTTTAAACTCTTTAACAGCTGTTATAACTATTCTACCATCCCCAGCACCTAAATCATAAACTACGTCCTCAGAAGATACCCGTGCTAATTCGAGCATTGCCTTTACTACGCCTTCAGGCGAAGGGACGTATGGAACAAGGTATCCTCTATAATAATATGTCATGGTTTATCAGCTTCATCCGGGCTTTCTACTAAATGTTGTAGAGGGGCTCTGGGATTTAAAGGTTTAACAATATGAGCAAACTTCTTTATGAAAATCGAGTTTGCTATTTGTTCACTTTTACGAAGTAAGCATACTCCTTGATAGCGTTAGCATAGACTTTTATGCCGAAAATTAAATCACTTAAACTAATAAATTCATTGCTACTATGTGAAAGAGCAGAATTACCTGGACCATATGCTACAATGTCTTTGACCATATTGTAGAATAGATTCATGTCACTACTGCCATATTTCCTAAGTAATATGGGTTTCTTACCATTTCTAATAATTGCTCTCATAACAGCTCTTACGATTGGCGTGTTAGGGCTTACTCTTACTGGTTTAGTTATTCCTAAAGTTTTTACTGAACAATCGTTATTCTCTATAATGCTCTTTATCTTGCGATGGAACATGTTAAAATCTTCGTTCCACATCTTGTTTGGTGAAGGAACTCTTATATCAACGTAAGCAATAAGTTTTTCAGGTAACTTATTGTATGAGTCGCCAGCTCGTATGAAGGTTATTCTAGCTTGAGGTATATCGTAAAATGTACCAGGGGCTTCTTTAGAAATCCTGCTCCATACGTTCAAGAATTTTTCATAGGCTGACATGTTTTGCATAGGTGATGCTGGATGTCCTCCTTTAGAGCTACATTCTATTTTTAAGTGAATACTTCCCCTATAAGCTATAACTACACCCGTAGTGCTTGATGGCTCACCTATAATTATTGATGATGGCTTAAAACCTTTTGAAATAAGATATCGTGCTCCTCTACTATCACCTTCCTCACCGACTTCAGCAATAAAATGGACTCTTATTTCATCTTCGACATGTCTCTTTACGAGAGCTGCTCCAACAAGCATAGCGTATAGTGGTCCTTTAGCATCAACTGCTCCTCTTCCATAAATTTTTTCATTAACTACTTGAACATTAATTTCTCCGGGAACAGTATCTACATGAGGAATTAGTGCGAGCTCTAATGGTCCATTACCATAAATTGCATGTAAGTTTCCAATTTCATCTACGTATACTTCCTCATATCCATAGCTCTTAGCTAGCTTAGCAATGTAGTTTATAGCTTCAGCTTCATTACCTGTTGGACTATATTTTCTAAGTAAGTTAGTGAATTCCTCTATTAGCCTCTTCTTTTCCAATAGCATAGTCTATCACTGACATTAACCTTTCCATGTCACTATATGTGATCATGTATGGCGGTAAAAGTCTTAAAACAGTTAACCCTGCTTTTAATGCAAGTATCCCGTTTTCTTGGAGAATTTTGAGAACATTTGTTGGCGGAACTCTAAGTTCAAGACCTACCATGTAGCCTAAGCCTTTAACAGCTCTAACAAGTTTGTGTTTCTTAGCTACTTCCTCAAGTTTCCCGCGAAGTACTTTAGAGTTTTCACTTACTCTTTCAACAACATTATCCTTAATGAATGCCTTAATACCTCCTATTAATGCGGCGCATGCTAAAGGGTTTCCACCATGTGTTGTTCCATGTTCTCCTGTTTCAATTTCTGAAACAAGCCAGTCCCTTGCTGCAACAATGCTTACTGGAAAACCTCCTGCAATTGCTTTTCCTGCTGTTATTATGTCTGGTTTTGTGTTGTAGTGTTGGTGTGCCCATATTTTACCTGTTCTACCAAAACCACTCTGAACCTCATCAAAAACAACAACACAACCAACCTCATCACACCTACTTCTTATTGTTTTAAGGAATTCTTCAGAAGCCACAGCTAAGCCTCCTTCACCTTGAACAACTTCAACAATAACTGCTGCTACATCTTCTGTAACAAACTTTTCAACATCATCTACACTATTGTATTTTAGGAAAATCACATCACTTGATTCTGCAAAAAATGGTTTACGGTATTTGGGATTCCACGTTACTAAAAGTGAACCTAGTGTTCTGCCATGGAATGAGTTTCTAAAAGCAACAACCTTTTTTCTATACGTTACTTTTTTCGCTAATTTTAAAGCTAATTCTACAGCTTCCGTTCCACTATTCTGGAAGAAGACGTTTCTTAAGTAAGGTGGAAGAATTTTATCTAACATTTCTAAGCATTGATCTCTAACATCGCTTTCAAAAGCAAGCGGCGTCACCATGATTTTTCCAAGCTGTTTTTTTATTTCTTCAATAACGTAAGGATTACTATGACCTAAGAAAGCAGCACCATGGCCTGTGTGTACATCTAAGTACTTGTTTCCTTTATCGTCCCATACGTATTGCATAAATCCCTTAACTATTTTTATTCCATGTGTTGAGTAAAATCTTATTAAGTTAGCTATTTTTTAGCCACCTCCACTAAATAATTAACAATCATTTTTGATACGTCTTTACCACATACTCTAACAGTGTTTCTATATTCCGTCACGCCATTTACTTCATCAACTAAGTAACCTCTCATGGGGTCTTCAAAAATATCTACACCTAAAACTCCTCCACCTACAGCTTTTGCTGCTTTTAACGTTAATTCCTCTAATTCATTGTTGATTTTAGCGCAAACAGCTTTGCCACCTAATGCTGTGTTTGTTTTCCAATATGATGAAACCCTGTATATGCCTAATGGCACACTATCACCTATAGCGAAAATTCTAAGATCCCTTCCTGGCTTTCTAACGTATTCTTGTAGATAGTATATTTTGTACTGAGGATTTTGCATGTATTCTCTATGTTCTAATATTGATTCTAAAGAATCTTTATCGGAGACTTTAGCTATCAACCTACCCCAACTTCCGATTATTGGCTTAACTACTAGGGGATACCCTAGTTTCTCAGCTGCTTTAAGAGCTGTCTCTTTAGTGAAAGCAAAAAGTGTACGTGGTGTAGGTATATTGTGTGCTATAAGCTTCATTGTCGTATAAAGCTTATTCCCAGTAACTATTAGAGTATATGCACTATTTACTACAGGGACTCCTTTTTCCTCATAAAAAATAGCTGAAGCAACTGCTCTACTATGGCTTACACACCTATTTATTGCTACATCTACCTCTGGAAGTTTAGAGTTAGGGTCTAGAAAAAACGATGTTACATGGAATAATATGGGCTCGTGGCCTAATTCTCTTATTGCTCTAACTAAGTCTTTTTCCTCCCATCTTATTACATCATATATTATCGCTATTTTCAACTACTCTCCCCAATCCTCACCAACATTTTCAGCTAGTCTCAAAGCAAAATTGCCATTAGAGTCCTTGTATACCTCAAGCTGTGCCCCGCATTCCTCATGTTCAACTATTTCGCCAGGTAATACATCATCCGGTACCTCTACTTCGCTTCCACATAGTGGACATTGAAGCCTTATAGGCATGGTTTTTCACCTTTTGTGAAAACTTAGGGTTCGAAATTTTTAAAGCATTCCTATAATGATATAGTACGTTTCTCGCACCTTAAAGGTACATTTTTTAGAACACTTCAATGGCTAATTTTTGGATGTTGCACTAACGTTCATCGGCATTTACAGTCTTACATTAAGAACTATCATCGTATTTGTGTCACTAACTCCTCTAATACTTCTAATTTCATCCACTATACTGTTTAGAGCACTTATGCTATCTCCTCTTAGAACAACAAGAATATCATAGTTACCTGTAATTTCGTAAACGTGATCTACTCCATGAAGTTTAGCTATTTTAGCTGAAATATCTGGCGTCGAATACTGTGGGAGAATTTTTATTAGAACTATAGCTCTTATTTCGTTTTCAAGAGAGTATTCTATAGTGAACCTCCTTATAATACCATATCTTATTAACCTGTTTATTCTTTTACGTATTGCTGCTTCGCTTAAATTTAGTTCCCTAGCAATAAAGGTGTAAGGTGTTCTAGCATTTCTCTTAAGCATTTCAAGAATTTTCTTATCTGTTTCATCAACATAGTAAGCCATACTACTCTATCACCGTCCCCTCCTCTTTAAGAGCATCACCTACAGGGTCTTCTGTTAAACCCGAGGATATTATTGCTTTCTCCACACCAGCTTGTACAGCTTCCGCAGCCATTAGAATTTTCCTATTCATACCTAACCCTATTTTCTTGAAAACCTCTTGAACTTCGAATGCTTTTATCTTAGATAGTATTTTACCTTCTAACATGACTCCCCTGACGTCGCTTAGAAGAATTAACCTATGAGGCTTAAGGAATTTAGCTATAATTGCAGCAGCCTGGTCTCCGTCAACGTTTAGGAGTTCTCCATTAGTACCATAGGCTATTGGAGCCACTACTACAAGAAATCCTTCATTAAGAAGATTGTTTAGAAGATCCACATTTACGTTAATTATTTTCCCTGTATACCCTCCAGGTATGAATCTTTTCCTACCTCTCTCATCAATTATTATTATTCTCTCCTTCCTTTTTGCATAAAGTAGTTTTCCATCAACTCCTGACAATCCTATTGCTTTAACCCCTCTTCTGAGTAAACCACCAACTATTTCCTTATTTATTTTACCTGCCATAACCATTACGTATATTTCCAACTCCTTCTCATCAGTATACCTGCTTCTAACACCGCTTGGTGAAATAACGAATTTTGGCTCTATTCCGAACCTTCTTGAATACTCTGTTACTATATTTCCTCCTCCATGAACAAATACTATCTCATTGTTTTTACTATGCTTAGCTAGGCTATTTAAGAGGTTATTAAGGTTCTTATCTAATACGTTTCCACCAGCTTTAACAATCAATTTCAATTTCACGGCCTCAGCGGAGGTGGTTCTAAACCTTCTCTTTCATCAAAACCCATCATTATATTAAATGACTGAACAGCTTGGCCTGATGCACCCTTCATTAAATTATCTATTGCTGCTATTGAAATTATTCTACCAACTCTCTTATCGATGGCAAAGCCTACATCAGCATAGTTGCTTCCGACAACAAACTTTGTATCAGGGTATCTAGTGAGGCCTCCTCTTACTATTCTTACGAAGGGTTCTTTAGCGTAACTTTTTGCGAAAGCTCTCCAAACAACCATTTCACTAATGCTTTCATCAATACTCCATGTATAAGCTGTAGCTAAAGCTCCTCTAACACTACTTACAGCGTGAGGACTCATTCCAACTTTCATTTTTTTACCTGCAATTTTTGAGAGTTCTTGTTCAACTTCAGCTACGTGTCTATGTCCTTCAACACTATATGGTCTAATGCTGTTTTCTTTTTCAGAATGTATCCTCCCAGGCGCAGGTTTAGCTCCTCCTTCACTACTACCTGCTTTAACGTCAACCACTATATGGTCTAAATCAATAAGTTTTTCCTTAACTAAAGGTATTAGTGCAAGTAGAGATGCTGTAGCATTGCAACCAGGTGATGCTATTAAAAAAGCGTTTTTAAGCTCTTCTCTGTGAAGCTCGGGCATACCATAAACTGCCTTTTCTAACAGATCCGGATATGGATGTTCATAACCATACCATAGTTTATAGTCCTTAGGATTTTTCAGTCTAAAGACAGCACTTAAATCAACAACTTTCAACCCCATTTCTAAAAGCTCAGGTACATACTTTATAGAAACCCCATGTGGTAAAGCTAAGAACACTACATCTGATTTATTAGCTATTTCATCGATATTTATTGGCGAGAAGTTTAGCCTATAATAGCCTCTTAAGTGCGGATGCACATAATGCACAGGTTTTCCAGCATATTCTCTCGAAGTAGCATATGTTACTTCAACATGTTTATGTATTGTAAAGATTCTTAGAAGTTCTCCTCCAGTGTATCCTGAAGCACCTAAAATTGCTACTCTAACCATTATTGATCACCCAAAATTTCTTTAGCCTTAAGTATTATAGTGTTTGTTACTTCTGTTGTTCGTGCGGAACCACCTAAATCTTGCGGTAAAACCTTGGCTTCTTCCACGGTATATCTTATAGCTTCCTCTATTATACTATACATTCTCTTTAACTTAGTATCTCTAAACCTTTCTCCAAGCCAATTTAGCATTAAAGCTGCAGCTTTAATTTCACCTATAGGGTTAGCTATACCCTTTCCTGCAACTGAAATTGCTGTTCCATGAACCGGTTCGAAAGCAGCATAATTATCTCCAATTTGTGCTGAACCGCATAAGCCAAGTCCGCCTACAACTCCTGCTACCAAGTCTGAAAGTATGTCACCGTAAAGATTGGGAGTTACCATAACATCAAAGAGATAGGGTCTCTTCACAAGCTTATAAGCTGCAGCGTCAACTATCACCTCATCTGCTATAATATCCGGGTATTCCTTTGAAATCTCGAAGAAAACATTTCTAAAGAGGCCATCAGTCTCCTTTAGAATATTTGCTTTATGAACAACTGTAATCTTCTTTCTGCTATGCTTTCTAGCATATTCGAAAGCAAATCTAACTATTTTTTCCGTAGCTTCTCTAGTTATTATTCTATAAGTTACGGCTCCATCAGGGATTTTTTCTTCAACACCGGAATATGCTCCTTCAGTGTTTTCCCTAATAACCACTATATTCACGTCTTTAAGCGAAATACCCTTATAGCTTCTAAAAGGCCTAACATTAGCATAAAGACCAAGTTGTTTCCTTAACCAAACATTTACGCTCCTATATGTTCCTGGTCCAAGGGGGGTGGCAATGGGTCCTTTGATTAAAGCATCGGTTTCCTTTATTAACTCAAGAGCATTGTCTTCAATTGTTTTACCTGTTTCTTCGTAATATTTAAGGCCGGCTTTAATGTTGACGTATTCTGCATTAAAGCCTATTTCGTTTAATAACCTAATTGCCTCTCTAACTATTTCCGGTCCTACGCCGTCTCCTTCAATTACCGTTATTTTATACTTTCTTCCCATGGAAAAACACCGTGTTTCCTATAGTATTCGATAACTCCTCCTTCGATAACTATTCTCATAATTTCTTGAGGATACGGTTTAAATTTAAAGTTCAAATTTTTAGTTATATTCCTTATTATTCCTTTTTCCAAGTCTACCTCTAAAATATCTCCTTCATCTGTTTCATCATATACTTTCGGAGCTATTATTACCGGTAACCCTATGTTTATTGAGTTCCTAAAGAATATTCTAGCGAAAGACTTAGCAATTATTGCTCCTACTCCAGCTAACTTTAGAAGTCGTGGTGCATGTTCTCTACTTGAACCGTACCCGAAGTTTCTTCCAGCAACAATAATGTCTCCTTTCCTAACATTTTTAGCAAAATTAGGGTTTAAATCTATTAGAACATACTGTACCAGCTCGTTTAAGTTCTGGGTCTTAAACTTGTATCTTCCAGGTATGATGTTGTCCGTGTTTACATTGTCTCCAAACTTCCAAACACGACCCTTAATAACCATAGCTTATCACATCTTAAATCCTTCTTCCCTCTTAAAAGAATTCCTTTGGATCAGAGATTTTTCCCTTAATTGCGGAAGCTGCAGCAGTAGCTGGTGATGCAAGATATACTTTACTTGTTCTATCACCCATTCTGCCTGGAAAGTTTCTATTAGATGTTGAAATAGCTACTTCTCCTGGCCCAAGAATTCCCATGTGTGCGCCTACGCAAGGACCACATGTTGGAGGACCTATTGTGCATCCCGCTTCAAGCAGTATGTTAGCTAAACCTGTCTCAACAATTTTCCTGTAAATGTTTCGTGATGCTGGAATAGCTATGCATCTAACATTTGGGGAAACCTTTTTTCCTTTAAGAATTTTGGCTACTATGTAGAAGTCTTCAAACCTACCATTAGTACATGAGCCTATAAAGACTTGGTTTATTTCTGTACCTTCGACTTCGCTTATGGGTTTAACATTATCTACATTGGGCGGCACAGCTACTTGTGCTTCAAGATTTGAAACATCATAGGATAATTCATCAGTGTATTCGGCGTTAGGATCTGGGACTACCTTCATTATTTCGCCTTTAACTCTAGGTTTTAACCATTCAATGGTTTTCTCATCAACTGGTATTAGCCCGGCTTTAGCGCCCATTTCGACAACCATGTTGGTTAATGTCATCCTAGAATCGATGCTCAACTCTCTAATCACTTTACCATGAAATTCTATAGCCATGTAGTTTGCCCCATCGCTACCTAAAGACCCTATTATATGTAAAACTATGTCTTTACCCATGATCCAAGGCTTCTTTTCTCCTTCAATAGTTATCTTAATTGTCTCTGGTACTCTAAGCCATATTTTACCTGTAACCATAGCTATTGCCGCATCTGTGCTTCCGACACCTGTTCCAAAGGCTCCAAAAGCACCATGGGTTACCGTGTGTGAATCAGCTCCTACAATTAACATTCCAGGTTTAATGTGGCCATATTCTGGAAGTATTTGATGACAAATGCCGTGTCCTACATCGTAAATTTTTATCCCATGTTTTTTAGCAAAAGCTCTCATAACCTTATGAACTACTGACATACCTACTGCAGGACTTGGTGCCGCGTGGTCTATTATGAAAATAACTTTTTTCTTATCAAAAATAGCTTCTTTACCTAATTCATTTCTCATAACATCTATGGCTAAAAGCGCTGTACCGTCATGCGCAAAAACGAGATCCACATTTGCTACTGTGAATTCTCCTGCTGAGACCTTTTTACCAGAAGCATGTGAAAGTATTTTTTCAGCCATGGTTTGTCCGTACATTTTCTACGAGTCCTCTCAAATGCGCTGGTAAGCGGCTTCTGTATTTTTCAACAACTTCTGGTATATGTTTTTTAACCAGCTTTAACATTTCGACATCAGTTAAAGGCATTATTCTTCCAGATTTAAATATCTCGAGTATTTCCTCATATAGTCTATTAAGTCTCGGATCATTCTTTAAACTAAGCCACCCGTTTGATCCAAAAACTGAAGTAAGCCAGTAAGTTATTCCTGCCCTTCCAGAATATGGGGTTATGGCTATGGTGTAGGGAACACCTAATACAACATTTGGATCATATGGTAGGTATATTTGCGGGTTTTTCATAAGCCCGTCAATATGTATTCCAGCCTTAGTTCTAAAAGCATTAGCCCCAACTATTGGCTGAAACTCTGGAATATGATACCCTATTTTCTCAAAGAACTCTTTGATTTTCGGAAGAACCTTTAAATTCATACCATTAGTTGTTCCTTTCAGTTGAACATAGAAAAGGGCCATAGCTTCCAATGGGCAATTCCCTGATCTTTCACCTATACCAAGAAGCGTGCAATTAGATAGTGAAGCTCCGGAGAGCCATGCTGCAAGGTGGTTTGCTACAACCATGTGGAAATCGTTATGGCCATGAAACTCTATTTGAGAACCAGAAATACCAGCATCTTCTATTAAAGCTTTAATTATCTTCGGTATGCTTCTAGGTAAGGGTGCATGTTCAAAAGGTAATCCAACACCTAATGTGTCCGCAACTTTAATGATTACTTTGGAACCGTATTTCTCACTCAGTTTGAGTATTTTCTTTACAAATGGAATTACAAAGCCGTAAATATCTGAACGTGTAATATCTTCTAAGGTTGCTCTAACAGTTAATCCAGACTTTAAAGCTTCCTCAATAACTGAGAGGTATTTTTCTTCCGCTCTCTTTCTATCTAAGTGAAGTTTGTAGTAGATGTGGTAGTCAGAAACGGAAGTTAAGATTACTGCCTCGTCAAACTTAGCATCTAGAACAAGTCTTAAGTCATTTATAGTAGCTCTAATCCAAGCAATAGGTTTAGGATATTCATAACCTAACTCATAAATTCTACGTGCAACTTCTCTATCCTTGCTAGTGTAAAGAAATAATTCAGAACTATAAATAACACCTTTAGGTCCACTAAGTTCATGAAGTAATTCATAAATTTTAACCGATTCATTTACATTAAATGGTCTCCAGCCCTGCTGCCCATCTCTTAAAGTAGTATCAGTAATGTAAATATCGTGAGAAAGAGAATCATAATTAAACCTAGGAGGTAAAGAAAACGGGAAAAGCTTCTCAAAGAAAACAGGTTCTCTTATCATTCATTAGCACCTTTATGTCCTTGGTAATTGCTGGCTCATGAAATATACTTAAACTTTTCGAGAAATGCAATGTACGAAATATAAGATCGTATAGGTGCGTGTATCGTACGTGAAGCTATTGTAATATTCAAAATAATTACTTCATTAAGAGAGGAGGAAATTAATCATATAGAAAGTTAGTGCTGATACTAGTGGAACAGAAATGTTATCGTCTATAAACCATTGTTTTTCGGAAATCGTTGCTAAAACAGCTAACAATACGCCTAAAGCACCTATGAGAACAAAGCCTATAATGGAAGATGTAATAAGCATTGCTAAGCTTCCTATCCAGTGTTTACAGCGTTCTCTACATACCCTAGATCTTACAAGTCCCGTAATAGCATCGCCTACAGCCATAAATAACATTATTGCTGCAGCTACCTCTCTTAAGTCCCAAAATATTATTGAGAGAATAGCAAAACTTGCAGCAAAGTAGACTTCACCTAAGTTTCCTTTTAATTGAAACCACTCCATAACGCTACTTTTTAAATGATGTATAAGTAAGAATAGTGTAATCATAATGCTGTATATGAAGAAAGCATAAGGCTCTTTAAACACGTAAAGATACATTAGTATTGCTGGAGTTACTGATAAATGAATAATTTTTCTATTAACCCAAGGGTTCTTTAACTTCTTTGTCCCGAAAACCGTTGCACCTATTATGGCAGCTGCAGGTATTGCAATTACAAAATCGTTAATAAAGTATTCCCATGAGAAAGGAGGGATCGTGAATTTCATTTCCTCATTCACTAATTTCATAATGAGTAAAAGGTTTTAATAAGTTTTTTATAGATAAGCATAAGTCTCCTTTTAAACGATTTAGTCCTCAATAATGCTTCTACATTAAATATTTAAACATTTAATGTAAGAACTTGTTATCCTATATTTTTCCATATATAACGATGTGATTATAAGTAACTTTTTATAAATCCTTGCTCCCTAAGAGGGTTGTAGATTCTAAAAAGGAGGTGTTTATTTGTAGATGTCATTACGGGTTGCTAATAATATGCTTGAACTAATAGGTAATACACCAATAGTTAGACTGGCCAAAATAGACAAAGACTATCCTTTTGAAATTTGGGGTAAATGCGAGTTTATGAACCCTACAGGCAGTATTAAGGATAGAATGGCTTATTACATAATTAAGGAAGCTGAAAAGCAAGGTAAACTAAAGCCTGGTATGACCATTCTCGTTCCTACAACAGGTAACACTGGAATAGCTTTTGCTGGCATAGGAGCATATCTTGGATATAAAATAGTCATAGTAATGCCTGTTGAAATGAGCTATGAAAGAAAAATGCTTGACATGCTTTACGGAGCCGAGCTAATATACACTCCTGGAGGAGAAAGCGATGCTATGGGAGCTTTAGAATACGCTAGGAAACTTGCTAAAGAAAACCCTGAAAAATACTTCGTAGCTGAACAATGGGATGATGAAGCAAACGTGAAAGGGCATTATGAATCAACAGGTAAAGAAATAATTAAGCAGCTAAACCCCAAAGAAATAAAGTTGTTTACTGCCGGAATAGGCACTGGAGGAACACTAGTAGGTGTAGGTAAAAGGCTAAAAGAAGCAAACCCGAATGTTAAGGTTGTTGCAATGGAGCCTGCAGAATGTCCCACTGCAGCTTATTGGTTCTGGAGGAAGGGTAAGGCATGGGGGAGGCATGAAATAGAAGGTATAGGTGATGGGTTTGTACCGGCAATAATACAGAGACATATCAATATAATTGACGACTTTGTCTTAGTAAGTAGCGATGAAGCAGTTGAAATGGCTAGGAAAATAGCTAGGTTAGAGGGATTAGCTGTAGGTATATCTTCAGGAGCTAATGTTGTAGCTGCAATAAAAGCCGCTGAAAAATACGGTATAAGGGAAGGAAAAGTGGTAACGATTTTACCAGATTACGCAGCGAGATACTTTAGTACGAGACTCTTCTTAAAGAGAAGGTTATCACCGGAAGAGCATAGAAGAATGCTTGAACTTGTACGAACAGATTAAAGTAGGTTCTAGTTTTTCCTAAAACTAATTCTTTAAAAAGGTTATTGAACATCTACTGGTATTGTTGAAAATTTGAAAAGATAAAGCTTAGATACTTGTAAACACTATGTCGGTATTAAACTTACTACTTCTCCTATGTCATCTTTAGGTCTATAACCTACTGTGTGTTTAAGTGATTCTATAAAGTCTTTAGACTTTAAATGCCTTATGAATTCTTTTACTACAGCTTTGTTTAAAGAAGAGAAGTTTATGAGAAAGTCGTACTCCTCCTCCCTTAAGGGTATAAAGTCTAAGCCATAAGCTTCAGCAACGTATCTTAACCCTACTCCTGCATCCGCTTTCCCAAACTTTATGGCTGCGGCAACAGCGGAGTGTGTTTTAGCTTCAAACCAATATCCATCAATTTTCCTTATGATATCTTCTATTGCGAGATTTCTTTTCTTAGCAATTTCTTCCACTAAAATATCTATTAACGTTCTTGTTCCTGAACCTTTATTTCTATTAATGAACCTTACATTTTTATCTACAATGTCCTCAAAACTTTTGATTCCTAAGGGATTACCTTTAGAGACCATTATTCCCTGTTCTCTGTAGTAGCCTTTAACAAGTACAGCATTTTTTACACTATATTTTTTAATAAATGGCATATTGTATGTTTTTGAGGTTTTATCTAGAAGATGTATTCCTGCAATATCTGCTTCTCCTCTCTTAATAGCAAGTAATCCTCCTAAAGACCCTATGTTTAATAGTCTCACATTATATTTTTCCCTAAGAATTTCAAACAACTTTTCAACCATGGGACAATGGCTTCCCATGAAGTTTAAATCTGCACCAAAATTTGAGGAAAATAGGTGAACAATGACTTCACTATTTTCTTCAATGAAACTTATATTCTCTGGAATAACAATGTAGCCGTCGCTTCTTGAGAGCCTTACAATACTACCACTATCGCCGCCTACAGGATAAGCTGACCATTTTCCATTGCCTCTACGTATTAAAGCCACTGGAACATATGTTCTCCTTCCTTTCTCTCCAAAAATCCTTAATGGGAGAATAGCTTTAACCGTACTATTTTCTTCAACAAGGAGACCAGCAAGTTTCCTTATTATCGGTTTTACTATTAAATTATAATTCATGAGACAAGAAACAGGGTAACCTGGTAAACCAAAAACCAATTTCCCGTTCACTATAGCGATTATTGTTGGTTTACCAGGCTTAATATTGAGTCCATGAACTATGATGCCTGGCGAACCTATTTCGTCAAGAACTCTATATAATAGGTCTCCAGCGCCTGCTGACGTACTGCCAGATGTTATTATTAAATCATATTTTCTCAATGCTTCACTAATAACTTTCTTAAGTTTAGTGTAAGAGTCAGGAATTACACCTAGTATTTCAGGTAAGCCTCCATCTTCTATAACTAATGAGTATAGTGAAAAGGAGTTTACATCATATATTTTACCATACTTTAAAGGGCTTCCAGGCTGTTGCAGCTCATTCCCAGTACTTATAATTGCAATTTTAGGTTTCCTATAAACTAGAACTTTCCTAATACCAATGGCTGCTAAAGCACCTATAATTTGTGGTGTAAGTAACGTCCCCTTGTACGCTACTGTTTCACCTAACATAACATCTGAAGCCGTTTGAGCAACATTACCTCCCGGAGGAACAGGCTTAAAAACTTCGACAATGTCCCCTTTTCTACGTGTGAATTCAACCATAACCACAGCATCTGTGCCTGGTGGTAGTGGAGCTCCGGTAGCTATTTCAACAGCTTCTCCAGGTTCCACGTGAAACTGCGGTGTTTCACCTGCTTCGACCTTACCTATAATTTTAAGCTTAACTGGCCTATCTTCTCTAGCTCCAGCAACATCTAAGCTTCTAACAGCATAGCCGTCAACAGTTGCTCTATCAAATGGTGGAACATCAGCTTTTGCTATAACATCTTCAGCTAATACCCTGTTTAAAGCGTTTTCTAAAGTTACTTCCTCTACCCCTAAAGGCCTAAGTTTAACATATCTTTCTATTTTCCTCATAGCCTCTTCAGGAGTTATTAGTTTATGAAATATTTTCCTCTTATACATAGCATTCTCATTCTCCAATAGGGTTTGTTAAAATGACCTCCACCTCATCTCCTTCATCATATCCCTCTACATTCTCGGGTACAACCAATAATCCATTACCCTCAATTAATGTGGAAAGTATACCTGAACCCGTAACCATAAGGGGTTCGATAAGTACTTCGTTATTTTTCTTAAAAACCTTTACTCTAACGTAACCTCTAATACCTGGCTCTACATAAACTCTCCTAACAAGTCTTCCTTTAATAGTGGGTTTTGGTGGAATTTTTGAGCCATATATGCTATAATATATTGGCTCAAATACGGCTATAAGCTCAGTATATGCTGCTACAGGGTATCCTGAAAGCATAAATACTGGTTTCCCCTTAACTGTAGCTACGGCCATGGGTTTACCTGGCTTTATAGCTACTCCGTGAAGAAAGAAGTCGGGATTTAATTTTCTAACTGCTTCCACAGTGAAGTCTCTAAGACCAACACTTGTTCCGCCAGTTGTAAACACAACATCGGATTTTGAAAGGGCTTCTCTAACTTTTAAACTAATCACTTTAACTTCGTCAGGAACAATCCCTGTATAAACAACGTTAACACTTAATTCGCTAAGAAACGCTTTTACAAGATACATTGTTGAGGAAACTATTTTTCCAGGCTCGATTTTTGAACCTAAAGGTATTAGTTCGTCTCCAACCCCTAATACGGAGGCTTTAAGCTTATCAAAAACCTTAATTTCAACTATGTTAAGTGTTGCTAATAACCCTACATGCCAAGGTTTAATAACCTCGCCCTTTCTAATAATTAGTTGCCCCCTCCTAACATCTTCACCTTTAAGAGAAACATTATCCCATGGAGCAACAGGTTTCATTATTTCAACTTCATTATTTGGTAGTTTTCTAGCGTATTCAGCCATAACAACGGCGTTTGCACCTAAGGGCAATGGTGCCCCAGTTGTTACTTCAACACATTCCCCCTTCTTTACAACATACTTTTCGGGAGTATCATTGGTATGCATAAATCCTATTAACTTGAGTACTGCAGGATTAAACTGTGATGCACTAGATACATCTTCAGCCCTTACAGCGAAGCCGTCAACTGCGCTTCTATGATATGGTGGGTAATCGAATGAAGCATATATGTTTTCTGCAGCAAAGTACCCTACAGATTCTACAACATTTACTTTAAAAATACGTGGTTTAATGTTTATTTTTGATTTTAACATTTTAATTACGTTTTCAACGTTATTAAGTACTCTAATGAATTTATACTTCAAAATAATCATCCTACGACATTACTTATTTAGCATTAATTAATAATTTATCTAATGCCATATATTATTGTGAAGCCGCGTTCCACATAAAATATGTTGAAAGTGAAAGAAAGAAGTTTATAAACTAAGGCTTTTTACTTTGGGGCTTCGACAACTTCTACAACTTTTCTTCCTTGAGTCCAGGCAATAGCTTCAAGAATCACTAAGAGAACTATGGTGCCTATGTGTGCTCCTATGTCTGCAGGAACCTCTACAGCCTTAGACTCTGGAAATACGGGTGCTTCAGCATATCCTAACGCTATTATTGCGCCGGCTAGCAGTAGTACTATTATAATCCATGTGCCAAATAGTACATCTCTTTCTTTGCCCTTAACTTCGTATTTTGCCAAAAGTCTTCACCAATAATATATGCTCTTAACCTAAATATATAAATTTTAACCAACAACGCTCTTGAAGATAGAAAAATTTTTTTATCTTAGAACAATACAATAATAACGGAATTTATTACCTTCGGGTTTGGTGATATTAGATGCAAATAGACATAATATGGTTAATAAACTACATTGACGGAATTGTCTGGGGCCTGCCAATGATCATACTGCTGGTGTCGACCGGTGTTACGCTAAGCATTCTCGGCGGCTTCTATCAAATAAGGAAGTTCCCGCTCGCCCTTAAAACAATGACTTGGAGAGGTAAAAGAGGAGCAGGAGAAGTTCATCCCTTCAAGATCTGGGCTACTGTCATGGGTGCAACTATAGGTGTAGGTAACATTGCTGGCGCATCCACTGCAGTTCACCTAGGAGGTCCTGGTGCAGTATTCTGGATGTGGATTTGTGCCCTCTTAGGTATGGCTACAAAATCTGCTGAAGTAACATTAGGTATGTGGTCTAGAAGAGTGTTACCTGACGGTAGAATTGAAGGAGGTACTGCGTACTACGTTAGAAGAGTACCTGTAATAGGTCCGGTATTGGCTGTGTTTTTCGCCTTATTCGCTTGGATTGCTGCTTTCGGCATAGGCAACATGGTTCAAGCAAACAACGTAGCTTTAGGAGCAGAGTATGTAGCTAAAGCATTTGGTGTGACCACGCCTGAAGGAATATTTAACGTTAGACTTGCAGTAGGTATTATAATAGTCATTGCTACAGCCCTAGTCGTTCTAGGAGGTATAAGAAGAATTGCTGAAGTCGCTAACTACGTGATACCCTTCATGTCAGCATGGTATATCATATTCGGCATAGGCTTATGGATAATGTTCGGACACAACTTTGGAGATACCATAGCAAAGATATTCACATATGCATTCACGCCTATGGCTACAGCAGGCGGTCTAGCAGGCTGGACTGTGTATTCGGCCATTAGATACGGCTTCGCTAGAGGATTATTCTCCAATGAAGCAGGTTTAGGAAGCGCTCCGAACGCTTACGCATTCGCTGAGTCAGATCACCCAGGAAGACAAGGCTTCTATGGTGTATTCGAGGTATTCATGGACACCATAGTTATTTGTACAGTAACAGTCATAGCAGACATAACAACTCAAGCATATATTGAGAAACCAGAGCTTTCGGGCGCAGCATTAGCCATGGAAGCGTTCTTCAGAGGATATGGCTTCTGGGCACCGATAATACTAGGTATTGCTTTAGGACTATTCGCTTTTACAACGATTTTAACATGGGAATGGTACGGTGAAGTTAACTGGAGATACTTCTGGGTAGTTACACTAAAGCTACCTGAGAAGCCGATGATATGGCTATGGAGAGTTATCTGGATAGTGCCCATTATACCTGCAGCAGTTGCTGGAGAATTATTCGAAACCTTCTGGACATTCTCAGACATGACAAACGGCTTAATGGCTATACCGAACCTAATTGCAGTAGTATACTTTGCTCCAGTAGCTATCAAGCTAATTAAGGACTTCTATAGCAGACACGTCTATGAAACAGGAGAAGTTACTGGTGGAGCTGCACCAGCAACGGAGGCAGTTAGAGAATTTGTCAAAGACTTCGTAAGATCCATGTATACACCAACATACAAGCTAATAACTGAAAAGCGCACATAAAGTGATGAAAGTTCAAATAAACTTTTTCTTTAAATATTTCGTCTCCCTTTCTTTTCGCTAACATTAGTTTAGACAATAGTAGGAATAATTAACATTCATTTATATTATCGATGCATTCTGGAGGAACATATTTTACAAGCCTAACACGGTACGAGCCAATGAAAATCTTGTAACCATTTTTTCTAAGGCATTCAGCATCAACTTTTAAAATTATGGCTGTACCGCTGTGCCTTCGTGCTGTTTCGCACGCTTCACTAGGGTCCAGGGTTAAATGAACATATTTTCTTCTCATAGGCTTTATTCCCTCTTTTAAAATAGACTTTAACCTTTCATTTGATGTACCATGGTATAGCGTTTTTACATGTTTATCTTCTTCATATTTAATTTCAACATTAAGTGTAATATTATGGCCATAACGTGCTCTTATCATGTTATTTTTTAACTCAAATCTACCTTTGGGATCAAGCATTACTAGAGCTGTAATGTGCTCTCTTGTAACCCACTGATACTGTTCACGATTCCTCCAAAAATTCTTAATACCATAGACTATGTCGTCAACATTAACCCAACCCTCTTCATCCATTTCCACCTTAATTGATTGAGGAGAATGCCTTAAAATGAATGAGAGAAGCCTGCTTAAACGTAAGCGTCTACTAAAATCCATTAGAAGAACAGCTTTTTTGCTGCAGTGGAATCCTTCTTCCACGTATTTTCCGCAAATAATACATTTGTAAATGTTTCTCATTTTACAAAATACCTACATAATATAATACCATAATAAAACACATATAAGCTTAAGTTTAAAGGTCTAACATTTTCTTTGATAAAAATCGTTAGTTAATGTTGTAGACTACGTGGAACAAACCCATTACTCTATGTTTAGCTATTAAGAAAAAATTTATTATGCTCCATTTGAGTATTTTGGAGTCGGTGAAAAACAATATGAAATTAGCAAAGGCTGTTTCGAAAACTGCAGCAATAGCTGTAGCGCTGATTGTAATAATAGCTGTAGTTGCTGGAGCATACTTTGTAATGCAGCCTAAACCATCTCCGTCACCTTCACCGACTTCACCTACTGAAACAACACCTACAAAAACAGTAAAGAACCAAATAGTAATAGGTGTTACAGATAAAGTTTCTGACCTAGACCCAGCTAACGCATACGACTTCTTTACATGGGAAGTTTTGCAAAACACTATGGAAGGTTTAATGAAATATAAGCCTGGAACAACAGACCTAACATACGGTATTGCTGAATCATACGAGGTAAAAGAGGATGGTAAGGTATACATTTTCCACTTAAGAAAAGACCTAAAATTCGCTGATGGAACACCATGCACAGCTAAAGATGTTGTAAAATCTATTAAGAGGGTTATGCAAATTAATGGTGACCCTGCATGGCTAGTTACGGAGTTTGTGGAGGATGTTGAAGCCTTAGATGATTACACAGTTAAGTTTACTTTAAAGAAGCCAGTATCCTACTTCCCTGCGCTAGTTGCAACACCACCGTACTTCCCGGTTCACCCAGCATATAAACCTAATGAAATAGACAGTGATCAAACAGCTGGTGGAGTAGGACCCTACAGAATAGTTAAATGGGTTAGAGATCAAGAGCTTGTTTTAGAAGCTAACCCGTACTATTATGGAGAACCTCCTAAGATAAAAACCGTCATTATAAGGTTCTACAAGGATGCTACAACACTGAGACTAGCTCTTGAAAGAGGAGAAATAGATATTGCCTGGAGAACGCTTAACCCAGCTGATATTGAAAGTTTAAAGAAGAACCCGAACTTCCAAGTAATAGAAGTTCCCGGGGCAGCCATAAGATACATTATAATTAATGTTAAAATGTCTGGAACAGACAATAAGCTTGTAAGACAAGCATTAGCAGCCGCAGTTGATAGAGTTGATATTTCCGAGAGAGTATATCTTGGAACGTGGACTCCACTATACAGCCTAATACCTGAAGGTATGTGGAGTTATAAACCAGTTTTCAAGGAGAAGTATGGTGAAAAAGCAAATCTCGAATTAGCTAAGCAATTACTTAAGAAAGCCGGGTACAGCGAAGATAATCCATTAGAAATAGAGTTATGGTATACGCCAACACACTATGGAGACGCAGAGAAGGATCTTGCCGCTGTTCTGAAGGAGCAATTTGAAGCAACAGGTATGATTAAAGTAACTGTTAAAAGTGCGGAGTGGTCTCAGTATCTAGACTTTGCACGTAAAGGCGCAATGCAGCTTTCACTATTCGGATGGTATCCTGACTACATAGACCCAGATGACTATACAACACCATTCCTACATAGTGAAGCAAATAAGTGGACAGGTTCAGGATATGCTAACCCTGAGGTTAACGCATTACTTGATGAAGCAGCAGTTAAGCTATCACCTGAAGAGAGAACACCATATTATGAACGAGTACAAGATATTCTTGCTGATGAAGTACCAATAATACCGTTAGTGCAAGGGAAACTATTTGTAGTAGCTAAGAAGAATGTTGGAGGAATAATACTGGACCCAACAATGCAGTTCAGATACTGGCTACTATACTGGAAAGAGTAAATTAAATAACAAGCAATTTTCATTAACATTTTTAAACACAATTTTTCTCTTACTCTACGTAAGGCTACTCAAAAACTTTCAGTTACGCTTAAATGTGGTATCAAATGTTTAAGGTAGGTTATTCATGGCATCGCTTAGAACGTACATAATAGTTAGAACGTTAATGACAATCCCTATAATACTTATACTTCTCACGTTAGTCTTCGTAATCTTACGCATAATGCCAGGTGATCCTATAACATCGATGGTTGGAATGAAAGCTCCACCGGAATACATCGAAATGCTTAAGGAGAAAGCAGGCTTAAATAAACCACTCATAGTACAATACTTTGACTATCTTTTCGGAATCTTTAGAGGAGATTTCGGAAAATCACTTATCTGGGGTGAAAGACCTGTTCTCCAGGAAATTCTCGACCATCTTCCAGCAACGATAGAGTTAACAATATTCGGATTCGCTGTAAGCATAATTATAGGTTTAATTACTGGAACAATTGCTGGAGTAAAAAGTGGAACCAAAACTGACACGTCACTTAGAATCTATAGTATTTTAGCTTATGCCACATTCATTCCATGGCTTGGAATGATGTTTCAACTAATTTTCGGTGTTTATCTTAAAATATTGCCTGTTGGAGGAAGAATAGATCCTTCATTAACGATAAATTGGAGATCTCTAACAGGACTTTATGTTTTAGATGGCTTACTTACCGAAAGAATAGACATAACTATTGATGCTTTAAAACACTTAATACTTCCATCAATTACTTTAGGAATAGTTCTTTCAGGAGCTTACACTAGACTTGTTAGAGCAAATATAATTGAGGTTTTAGGGCAAGACTTTGTTAGAGCGGCGAAGGCAAGAGGTTTAAGTGAAACAAAAATTCTTAGGCATGTGTTGAAAAACGCCTTCATCCCAATATTAACAATGATGGGACTCCAGTTTGCAATACTCTTAACAGGTGCCGTGCTTACTGAAACAACTTTTTCATGGCCAGGTATGGGTACATTCCTGCTTGAAAGGATAAAGTACGTAGATTACACAACGATTCAGGGAACAATAGTTTTCTTTGCTCTCTTCGTCTCAATAGTGAACCTTGTTGTTGATATATTATATGCTCTAATAGATCCTAGAATAAGATATTAGAGGTTAAAGGTAATGAACTTGGTAAAAGTAATCATGGATAAGTTAAGGATGCGTGGTTTATTGGAAAATGCCAATGCCCTTTTCAAAGCAGGCTTAATAATAGTTGTAAGCATAATAGTTCTTTCGATTCTCGCACCGGTACTTACACCATACAGTCCAATAGTTGGAACGGGAGATTCTCTTGAACCACCATCACTTAAACATCCTATGGGAACAAATAATTTAGGATACGACATGTTTTCAAGGATACTTTACGGAGCACGTACTGTTTTAACAGTGGTTATTGCAGCAACACTTCTCTCAATGTCTATAGGTGTGCCACTAGGTTTAATTTCAGGATACTATGGTGGAAAAGTGGATAGAGCATTATCCATAGTTATGGATAGTATGTATGCTTTTCCAAGCTTAATACTGGCCTTAGCTATAGCAGCAGTTTTAGGAGCAAGCCTCATAAACGCCATAATAGCTATTGCTGTAGTTTATGTCCCAACATATTTCAGAATGGTTCGTGGACAAGCACTTTCAATAAAATCACTACTGTATGTCGAAGCAGCGAGAGCTCTTGGGGCATCAGACTTTAGAATAATTTCGAAATATGTTTTTCCTAACTTATTACCGACAGTTTTAGTCGTGTTTTCTATGAACATAGCAGATGCAATACTTACTGAAGCAGGCTTAAGCTTCTTAGGTTTTAGCGTACCGCCTCCAACACCTGATTGGGGTGCTGATCTTAGAGCAGGACATTCATTTGTATTAGCAGGTTATTGGTGGTTAGTTGCGTTCCCAGGCCTCATGATAATGCTTTTAGCCAC